>Ga0164311_10002110_pt1 | contig 10140 bp, 6 predicted proteins | sample GuaBasSedimGuay2_FD_121796 | JGI IMG/M metagenome (GOLD analysis project Ga0164311, IMG submission 121796) | Subseafloor sediment microbial communities from Guaymas Basin, Gulf of California, Mexico - Guay2, Core 4569-9, 9-12 cm | ecosystem: Environmental > Aquatic > Marine > Hydrothermal vents... | reverse complement strand
CCTGAGATGGCTTCTGCTTTTTCAGCTCCGCATGCAACAGCGATGAGATGCGGGATTTTTTTTAATTGACCTTTCTCGATTCCAATAACGCGCTGGTTCTGAGTAATATCCAGAAACTGTCCGTTACTGTCGTAGTGCAGACCACAAATATGACCGATTCCTCCCTCAGACTGAATCTGTTTTGCCTCAGAAACATCCTGAAAGCCTTCACGTACCATGGAACTGTAATCAGGATTATCAGAACTCAAACCTGCCAGAGCCAGGTCGAGAGAATCCATCCTGTCCATGGTCCGGGCAATCGGCTGTTCCTTTAAAAGCAGTTTCTTTAACTCAAGATTTGTTACAATCACCGGGGCCTGTATCAATCGGCAGCTGCCGTTCAGTTTCTGTGCCAGATTCCGGGCCAGCTCAAAGCCGTCAAACGCCGGATTGGCCATTCCCAGACTACCGGTCATCTGAATCACTTCCACATCTACAACACTCTGGGAAGGCAGTTCTTTTACAACATGAAAAAGGCTGCTGCCCCAGGATAAACCAATTTTCAGCCGGTCTTTCAGTCTGGATTCCAGCAGTTTCGCCGCGGCTTTTCCGGCTGCGGCAAGAGTTGACTGCATATCCTCAGCTGAAGGAACCACGGTAACCGATTTAAGTTTGAATTCTGTTCTTAACCGTTCAGCAAGAGCATTCACCAGTGAGTCGTTACTTTCCTGAATACGGATTTCAACAATTTTTTCTTCCCGGCAGCGTTTTAAGAGGTTGGAAACACTGGGCCGGGAGATATTGAGATACCTGGCAATCTCCTGCTGGGACAGCCCATCGATGTAGTACTTTCGGGCAACGTCGATTAAGGTATCCCGGTCTTTATTTACAGTCACAACATGCTTCCAGGGGGAAGATGGATACAACGGCCGAGGCTGTCTGCCGCCGCTTCGGAAAAGGCCTCTCCCACCGATGGGTGTCCGTGAATGATATCTGCAATTTCATGGCTGGTTACTTCCATCGCCATCAGGGCGGCAGCTTCGTTGATAATCTCGGAAACTCCCGGACCCGCCATATGTACACCCAGTACTTCGCCGTATTTTTTATCGGTGACAATTTTTATAAACCCCTCAGCTTCGCCGACAGCCAGGGCTTTACCGTTGGCGGATAAAGGAAAATAGCCTGTAGATACGGTGTATTTCCGGGTAGCCTCTTCTTCACTCATGCCTACAGAGGCCATCTCAGGCAGGGAATAAATCACCGAAGGCACATATTTAAGATTTGCCGTCATTTTAGCGCCCAGGGCATTTTCTGCGGCAGTCTCCCCCAGTTTGAATGCCGCATGGGCCAGCATCTTCTGTCCGGTGATATCCCCGGCAGCATAAATACCCTGAATGCTGGTCTCCTGATAATCATTTACCAGGATTCTGCCTTTATCTGCTTTAACAGGTAATTCTCCCAGGCAGGAAAGTTCTGGAACCCGGCCGATGGAAAGCATTGCCTTCTCAGCTTTCAGGATTTTTCCCGTAGAGAGAGTTAAGGAGAGGCCTGTCTTTCTTTCTTCGATTCTTTCAAGACTTATTCCGGTATGAATTTCAGCACCATTTTTTGCAAGAAGACGTCGGCCGAAATCTGAAATGGATGAATCTATAAACGGGAGAAGCCGATCTTCCATTTCGATGATTTCCACCTTCACACCGAAGGACAGGAATATCAGAGCCATCTCAACACCGATAACACCACCACCGATAATCACCATGCTTGAGGGCAGTGTATCCATAGACAGAACCTCATCACTGGAAAGCACGAGGGAACTTTCAATACCCGGAATGGGAACAGTGGAAGCCCTTGAACCTCCGGCAATAATAATTTTATCGGCCTTCAGAAGATTTTTTTCATTCTTATTGCCGTTCACAAGAACCGTATTACCGTCTTGAAGTACCCCCCGGCCATAAAAAACATCCACTTTATTGGATTTAAGCAGACCACCGACACCATCGGTGAGTTTTTTAACAACCTTGTTCTTCATCCTGAGGGTAGCAGGCATATCAACCACAAAATCATCATTCACCAGTTTAATTCCACGGCTGGATGCCTTTTTTATTTCCTGAATGATTTCTGCATTTTTCAGGTAAGCCTTGGTGGGAATACAACCCCTGTTCAGACAGGTTCCCCCCAGAATATCCTGTTCTACCAGGGCCACCTCGGCGCCCAGCTGCGAGGCTCTGATGGCCGCAACATAACCTGCCGGGCCGCCGCCAATAACCACTATTTTGTACTTCATGCGAGTATAACCAGAGGATTTTCCAGTAGTTCTTTAATCCGGCTGAAGAACACCGAGGCTTCAGCGCCATCAACAATTCTATGGTCGAAGCTGATGCTCAGGCTCATTACCTGCCGGGGTTGAACCTCCTCATCGACAAGTTTGAGCGTTTCTTCAATTGCACAAATTCCGAGAATAGCTGCCTGGGGCTGATTGATAATCGGTGTGAACGACGTAATTCCGAATGTCCCGATATTACTGACGGTAAATGTTCCGTCCTCCATATCATCCGGACTGAGTTTTCCCTCTCTTCCTCTTCTCACAAGTGCAGCAGTTTTTCCCGAGAGTTGGCGAAGGGTGAGTTTATTGACCTCTTTGACAACCGGGACAAGTAATCCCCTGTCGGTGGCGACGGCAATGCTGAGATTAATTGATGGCATGATTACCACCGTATCCCTGTCTAATATAGAGTTCAGCCGGGGATTTTCCTCCAGGGCCAGAGCTGTAGCTTTCAGTACAAAATCATTGATGGTGATTCGCTCTTTCAGGTTCTCATTCAGCTGTCTTCTCATCTTGAGCATTTCAGTGACATCGGCCCTGGTATCCATGGATACCGAAGGAATCTCCGTATGACTTCGGAGCATCCTCTGCCCGGTTATCTTTTGGATGTTCGTTAAGGGAATACGGGTATCCTCATCCATCCGGTTAAGATCGGAGGAAAAAATCTTACCGTCATGGCCGCTTCCCTCTACGGATTTCAGATCAACACCTTCGGCCTCGGCCATACGCCGGGCCAGGGGGGTGGACTGTACATCAGCAACTCTGATTTCTCCGTTTCGTCCCGAGGGTGAAATATCTTTCAGGGGAAGGCATCTCTCGGAGGCAACTCTCCGGGCAGCGGGAGTGGCTTTAATTTTCTCAGCCACCATAAGCTTCTTCGCCGGAATATCTTCTTTCTTTATTTCATTGGGTGGAGCAGGTATAGATTCCCCGGGACTGCCTATCCAGGCGATAGTCTGGACAACCGGCACAGTTGTACCATTTTTATAGAGAATTTTTAGAACCGTTCCGTCACAGTCGGATTCAACTTCCATACTGCTTTTATCTGTTTCAATCTCAACGATGGGATCGCCTATGGAAACCGTGTCGCCTTCCTTGACGAGCCACTCAGTGATAACCCCTTCTTCCATAGCCATACCCGTTTTGGGCATTATTACCGCTTCAGCCATCATAACCCCCTAGAGTAATTCACGAACTGCTGAGGAAATACTATCCACAGTCGGTACAACCTGTGCCTCAAGACCCGGATTGTAGGGGATGGGCACATCCAGACCGCCAACCCTCTTCACCGGGGCATCTAAATAGAAGAAGGCTTCACTGTCCACGATTACACTGGAGAGTTCCCCGCCATATCCACCAGTTTGACAGGCCTCATGAACTATTACCACTTTCCCTGTTTTTTTTGCGGATTGAATCAGGCATTCCTTGTCCAGGGGCACAAGACTGCGAATATCGATTACTTCAATATCAACGTCTTCAGATGCAAATATTTCGGCTACTTCAAGACTGCGTTGAACCATACGTCCGTATGTCACAATGGTGAGATCTTTGCCTGCTCGTTTAATATCCGCAACTCCCAGGGGAATTGTATAATCATCACCCTGTTCCGGTACTTCACCCTTGGTTCTGTAAAGGAGTTTCTGTTCTATAAAAACCACCGGGTTGTTATCACGGATTGCTGTTTTTAGAAGACCCTTGGCATCGTAAGGGGTGGAGGGAATTACAACTTTCAGTCCAGGGACATGACATACCCAGGCTTCAAGGCTTTGGGAATGCTGCTCTGCCGCACCCGTTCCGGATCCCCCGGGAGTTCTGAGAACCATGGGAACAGAGGCCTGGCCGCCGAATTGGAATCGGGACTTTGCCGCCTGATTTACAAGAGGATCCATGGCAAAAGTCATGAAATCACTGAACATCAATTCGGCAATCGGCCTGAGTCCCGTTAATGCAGCTCCAACAGCAGCTCCGGTTATCGCCAACTCTGTAATGGGAGTGTCTCTAACCCGCTCTTCACCGAATTCTTCCAGCATACCCCGGGAGACACCGAAGGCTCCCCCGTACACGCCGATATCCTCACCGATGAAAATGATATTATCATCCTGGCGCATTTCTTCACTCATCGCTTCATTTATGGCTTCGGCATAGGTTATTTCACGCATAGACATCCTCAAAAATGTTTTCTATTCGGGGTTCAGGGCTGTTTTCAGCGAATTCAACGGCAGTTTCAATATCCTGAACAGCCTGTTTATCAAGTTCTGAGAGTGTGTTTTCTGTGGCAATCCCTTCGTTCAACAAATACTCTCTGTACCGTTTGATCGGACATTTAGCCTTCCATTCATCCACCTCTTCCTTTGTCCGGTAGGCCTGAGCATCGCTCTTGGAATGTCCCATCCAGCGGTAGGTATTGAGAACCATAAGCATAGGGCCGTTTTTCATAACGTATTTTTTAGCCTTGGTGGTTTCTTCATAAATTTTCAGGATGTCGTTACCATCAATAGCCATACCCTTAATTCCGTAGGATTCGGCCCGAATTGAAATATCTGTTATATTCATGGATTTACTCAGGTGAGTGGACATACCGTAATAGTTATTGGTGCAGACAAATAAAACCGGAAGCTTCCATACCGATGCAAGGTTCAACGATTCATGAAACGCGCCTTCATTGGCAGCGCCATCACCGAAAAACCCCACAGTTATATTGTCTTTTTTCTTGTACTTCTGACTTAATGCAGCACCGACAGCCAGGGGAATTCCACCCCCGACAATCCCATTGGCCCCCAGGCTACCTTTGGAAAAATCGGCAATGTGCATACATCCTCCTTTTCCCTTGCAGTAACCTGTTTCTTTGCCCAGGAACTCAGCCATCATCAGATTGATGTCCATATTTTTGCCGATTCCCTGATTATGTCCCCGATGGGTCTGAAGTATGTAATCGTCGTTTTCCAGAGCTGAGCAGACACCGATTCCGGTGGCTTCTTCACCGATACAGAAGTGGGCCGTACCGTGAACCTTGCCCTGTACAAAGAGTTTGGCGGCCTTTTCTTCAAATCTCCGGGTTTGAACCATCTTGAGATACATATCCAGATGCTTTGCCTTAGTAATTTTCATAGCACTCCCCACAATAAATTGTCCATAACTGCGGTAAGAATAGCGATAGTTGTTCAATATGTCAAATGATAAAATAGCATTAAATAATAACATATGTTACTAATGCGAAAATAGAGGTTATGCCTTTTCGGGCTGTTTCAACATAAGGTATTATTTTATAAATGAATTCAGATAACGTTCAGGTTCCCCTGTTCTGGCAGACCGGTGAGCGTCAGATTCCTCCAAGACCGGATAATCCAGAAAAATATCCGGAAGATGACTCACAGCATTGGTACGATATGGAATATGCCGGATGGCATGTGCGAAAGCTTACTTTGCCGGAATCTCCTGCAGACGGACCGAAAGGAAAAAGCATCGTGGCTCTGGTTTCGGGGATTCACCCTTACAGCGATGATTTTCAGGAAGGAATGCGCCGGACTGCAGTTCATTTTGGTATCAACCTGAGGATACTGTTATCCCAGTGGGATTCGAATCATCAGATATATGATGTGGATGAAGCCATTTCTCTGGATCCGGACCTGATAATCATATGGATTGATAAAATAAAATCCGGTTCTGAACTCATCGGAAAAATATACAAAGCCGGAATTCCCGTAATTGCGGCTAACACCCTTCCAGATGATGAGGGCTTCAGGCATATTCTCTCCTGGACAGGCCCTGATGACTGGACTCAGTTCCGCCTCCTGGCCCATAGATTTGCTGATTTAATGAATAACAGAGGTGGGTATGCCCTAATCTGCCATATTAAAGGAACCTCCGCTTATTATGCACGAAGCTGGTCGGTAATTACCGAGTTAAAGAAAAATTCTCCGAAGATGAAACTTTTAGATATGAAATCCACTGGCCTGGATTTGGAGAGAACTTATCAGCAGGTTAAAAGCTGGATTGAGAAATATGGTAAAGAGCTCAAAGGCATCGTGAGTGCCGATGACAGTGTTACCCAGCTGGGTATTAACAGGGCACTGGCTGAACTTGGACGTGAAGATATTATCAGAGTAGCCAGCGGGAGTAGTTCTACAGGTATCAGTCTTATCAGGGAGAATAAATGTCATGCCATAACTTATCAGCTGGCTCAGCAGGATGGAGCATTGCCTCTCAAGGTGGCTGTGGACTGGTTTAACGGCTTGGATATTCCTCCCCTCAGACACCTGCCTGTGCGTATTTTGGATTCAGGAAATATTAGTCTCCTGGTAGATAGGAAGCAATTTGTCCTTGATGCTGATACGGATCTTTTATTTCAGTATATTCTGGATTGCAGAGCGGACCAGGTACGCGGATTCTTTCATGAGCTGATTGATGGATTCTCCCGCAGTATTGATGTCTCGATGGAGTTTTTCAGAGGTTTCTGTATTGAAGTTTATGCAAATCTTCATCATATAATAAAAACAGCTAAGCTGGATGAAACCACTATTGTGGGAAGCTATGAGGGTATCTATAAAATGCTCTTTCAGCAGCCGACACTGGAGAAATCAATTCAATGGCTGGAGAATGTATCATTAACCATTATTGAACAGTTATCGATAAAGCGAAACCGTCATGGCCATCTGATTCATCAGGTAATTAGCTTTGTAGAAGATAATTATCAAACCCCCATGTCATTAAAAACGCTCTCTTATGAGTTTAATATCACCGCTCCATATCTGGGAAAATTGTTCAGTGATGAAACAGGTGAAACCTTCACCGTCTGGCTGAACAGATTGAGGATGGAAAAAGCGGTTGAGTTGATGAAAACAACAGATTTAACCGTCAGGGAAATAGCTCAAAAAATCGGATACGCCAATTCCAATTATTTTTACAAGCTGTTCAGAAATTATATGGATATCAATCCCGGGGAATATCTTGCTTTATTGAAAAAAGGGTGAAACTTGATAGTCCGGGTATTTCCATGAGATTATATCAGGATGAATTCCCGTCAAAGAGTCCTCACAGCATTCGATCACCGTGAAACAGAAATCGTTCCCCGGTGGTGCGGTGCTTCAGATGAGTTCTGGTTAAAAGCAAAAAACGAACTCAATCTGGACGATGAAGGTTTACGGCATCGTTTCGGTGATGACTTCCGCCGTGTTTACACAAGGTACTGTGGACCGGAGCTGAACCTGTCCAAAGGGGCAAGCTGGAAAAGCCCTTTCGGGATTGAGCGTAATGGCATCGGTTACGGTCAACCTTTAACTCACCCCATGTCTGAAGACTGTACAATTGAAGAAGTTGAAGATTACCCCTGGCCGGATTCTCAATGGATGGACCCCATGGGGATCAGATCTGATACTGAAAAATGGGAAGGTGAATTTGCCATATTGGGTGGTGACTGGTCGCCCTTCTGGCACGATGTTATCGATCTCCTCGGTCATGAGAATTTGTATTACAAGATGTATGATTATCCGGATGTGGTGAAGAGAATCTTTGAAAAAGTAACGGATTATTATATTGAGGTAAGTCGGAATATTTTCGATGAAGCAGCGGATGTTATTGATATTTTTTTTATCGGAAACGATCTGGGTGGTCAAACGGGTCCGCTGCTGAGTCTGGATATGTATTTGGAGTTTATTCACCCCTCAATAAGACGTTTCATAGATTTGGGACATTCCTACGATTTGAAGGTGATGATGCACTGTTGTGGCGGATACCGCCCGTTTATCCCTTCACTTATTAAAGCTGGAATGGACGGTTTACATGCCCTGCAACCGGATGCCGGAGGAATGGATCCAGCGGCTCTGAAAAAAGACTTCGGTAAAGATATTGTCCTGAACGGAGCCATCGATTCCCATTATATTCTGATTAATGGTGAGAGCCCTGAATTTGTGAGAGACAAAACGATTGAACTTCTGAAAATCATGGCTCCCGGAGGCGGCTATATTGCCGGTGCAAGCCACGATACCATCCTTGAGGAAACACCGGTGGAGAATGTGCTGGCAATGTTTGATGCGATAGGAGAATTCCGAAATTATTGAAGTATTTTTCGATATTTCTTCAATTGAGAACAGCTTGAATCTGTGGGATTATTGAAGTATGAGAACTATCGAAAAAACCGAATTAAGGGGTAATCCTCTCAAAGCTGATAAACGAGTACAAAATCTGATCGATCGCAGCCATGAGCTGGCCCTGAATCACAAACGCGATCTATATGTGGATAACGCAGAGTTTCTGGTATATCACTGGTCCGGTGAAGCTGCAGCTTTCAGTCCAAATACCGGAGAACTCTCCGCGGCAGAAGATACCCGGATAAATCTTGGGGACCATAATGCCAGGGTGGATGTGGGCGGAACATTTCCTTTTGCCGATGAAATGCCGTCAAAGAAAAAGGGTTTTTCATACGATACGGCCAATTGGGCCGAAGATTATGCTTTCTTCCTGGACCACAGTCCGGCTGAAGTGCATGAACATGAGAGAATAGTCGGTGAATTTCACTGGATGCTTGAAGAGGCCCGTTATTTTCAATATCCCGAAAGTCAAAGAGAACTGGGACGTCTGGCCCGTAACCTGGGTACCGGGGGAATCAGTTTTACCCACACGGCACCGGATCTGAGTATCGGGTTGTTACTGGGGTGGGGCGGTTTGCTTTCCAAGGTTAGGAATAGAAAAGAGAAATTCATAGAATATGGAAATACAGCTTCTGCAGAATACCTGGCAGCTATGGAATCGGTTGTTGAATCAATCATGCGCTTTGTCCAAAAACATGCTGAGACAGCTGAAAAAAAGGCTGCAGCAGAGAGTAATCCTGAATTGAAATCCAATTATGAATTTGTCGCTGAGAATACCAGAGCTATCATCAGCGATGCCCCTCAAACTTTTGCCCAGGCTGTACAGTGGCTGCAATTTTTTACCACCGTAGAACGGATAAATGGACATGGAAATGGGTACGGACGACTGGATCAGCTTCTTGATGCATATTACACCGCTGATATGGATGCAGGGAGGATAAGCCGAACAGAAGCTGTCTCTCTTGTTGCTGAACTCTATCTGAAGTACGGCGGCAATTACTGGTCTTTCGGCGGCAGAGACAGGGACGGTAATGATGCCACAAATGAAGCCAGCTGGATATGCATTGAAGCTTACGATATAACAGGCGGATACAACCATCTGGGTTTGATGTGGCATCCGGAGATAGATCCTGAATTTTACAATTATGGATGTGATGTAACCGCGAGACATAATTGCGGAACACCAACCCTGGTAAACTTTGATGTACTTCGAAACAGTCAGCTTCGTTCCGGGGTGGATGAAGAAGATGCCTGGAATATGTCTTACTCCGGGTGTCAGTGGTACTGCGTTGTGGGAAAGGAATACAACGATCAGGATTTAAACTCCTTTGTTCTGGTGCAGCCTATGCAGCGGGCTATGGAAACAGCTGAGAAAAATGAAATTGAAGACTTTGAAGAGTTCTGGAATATCTACGATATCGAAGTGGATAAAACCGCAGAGATACTGAAAGATTTCAAGAACGAAACTTATAAATGGCAGTCAAAAGTCTGGCCGGAAATGGTTACCAGTCTCTGTATGCACGGAACCATCGAAAGAGGCCGGGATGTTACAGATATGCAGGCGGTTAAATACAATTACACCTCGGTAAATGTTCTGGGTACACCCAATGTGGCGGATTCCATGTACGCCATGAAAAAACTTATCTTTGAAGAGAAAAAATACAGCATGGCGGATTTGAGAGCTGCAGTTGCCGATGACTGGAAGGATAATGAACTCATGCGCCTTGATTTCCTGAACCAGCCGAAGTTCGG
>Ga0164311_10002109_pt1 | contig 10141 bp, 8 predicted proteins | sample GuaBasSedimGuay2_FD_121796 | JGI IMG/M metagenome (GOLD analysis project Ga0164311, IMG submission 121796) | Subseafloor sediment microbial communities from Guaymas Basin, Gulf of California, Mexico - Guay2, Core 4569-9, 9-12 cm | ecosystem: Environmental > Aquatic > Marine > Hydrothermal vents... | reverse complement strand
CCAGGTTTTTCAGAAAAAACCTGGTTTCTCACTGACTCAGACGGCGAATCTGCCCAAATTGGGTTCGGGAGAACAAAGTGGCAAGCTCCAAATCAAGTTGTCCAGAGGTGCGGAAAATAGGCTCAGTGCATTACATTCACGAAAACCCGGTCCGGGCTGGTCTGGTTGGGAGACCGGAAGAATGGCTTTTTAGTAGTGCCAGATTTTCAGAGGAAACGCTGCCGTCCTGGCCCTCCTAAAGGAACGCGGTCGTCCTGACCGCATGCGAGCAAGATGCTCGCGTTCCTGTCCCCCCTCTTGACATTTTTCTTATCCTGCCTATAATATGACCCTGGTCATCTTTGAACTTTGGTCACAAATGGAGAGGGAACGAATGAAACGTACTACACTCTACGTAATTTTTGGAGCCGCCCTTATTGCGGTGGTGGTTGGCGGGCTGGTCTGGCGGGCGCGTCAGACGGCGCAGCCGGAGGAGGAGACTCGCTCCGCCGTCGTGGAACGGGGCACGATGCTCGTGGTCATCTCGTCCAGCGGCAGCGTCGAGCCGCAGGCCCGCGTGGACTTGACCTTCGACCTGCCCGGCCGCGTCGCCGAGGCGCCGGTGGAGGTGGGAGACGCGGTCGAGGCCGGCGACGTGCTGGCGCGGCTGGATACCACCGATCTGGAGTTCGCCGTGCAGCAGGCGGAGATCAGCTTGCAGGCGGCGCAACTGCGGCTGGAACGGCTCCAGGAGCCGCCGGACGAGGCGGATGTCGAGATCGCCCGCGCCGCCGTCAGCGATGCGGCGGCGGCCTACGCGGCGGCCAAATCGAACCTGACATTGACGGAACACAGCGTCTCGGTGGGCGACACTGTGCGGGCCACCGCCCATACCCGGGACGAGACCTACCGCACGTATCAGGACATGGTCGCGCGGTTGGGCGAAAGCAACAGATGGACGGGAATGGCCCACAGCGCCTACCTGGACGCGCTGGGTGCGTACAACCGGGCGGTCGAAAATTCTGAATTTCAACTGACCAGCGCTAAGAACGAGGTCACCCGCGCCTACCACGCGCTTCAGCAGGCTCAGGATAATCTCGATAAACTACTGGAAGGAGTTGACGAGGCCGACATCAAGGCTGCCCAGTTGGACGTGGATGCGGCGGAACTGAGCCTGGAAAAGGCGCGCACAGACCTGGAGAAGGCCACCCTGCTTGCGCCCTTCGACGGTGTCGTCGCGGCGGTCAACGTCACTGCCGACGAGATGGCCCCGACCGGGCTGTCGGCCGTCACTTTGCTTGATACTTCTGGATTCCGCATCACCGTCGGCGTGGACGAGATGGATGTGGGGCGGCTGACCAAGGGGCAGACCGTCGAGGTGACGCTCGACGCGCTCCCGGATACCGTCATCACCGGCAGCGTTGATAAGATCGCGCCGGCGGCCACGTTCGAGGGAGGCGTCGTCTACTACGACGTGACCATCGGACTGGCTGCCACCGATGCGCCCATCCGCGCCGATATGACGGCCAACGCGACCATCGTGGTGGAGGAGCTTGCCGACGTGCTGACCATCCCCACCTGGGTGGTGCGGGTGGATCGTACCACGGGCCAGACCTACGTGAACCGGCGGGTGGGTGATACCGTTGAAAGGGTGGATGTGGATCTGGGGATCCGTTACGAAGGGATCGCTCAAGTGCTCAGCGGTCTATCTGAGGGAGACGTGGCTATCTGGGTGCAAGAGTCCAGTTTTGGGTTCGGCGGCCAGTAGATTACGCAATAGAGGAATACCCATGACGTCTCCGGTTATTGAGTTGCACGACATCGCCAAGGTATACCAGATGGGCGAGGTGGAAGTACACGCCCTGCGCGGCGTCTCACTAGAGATAGGGGCGGGAGAGATCATGTCCATTATGGGCCCCTCCGGCTCCGGCAAGTCCACGATGATGAACATCATCGGCTGCCTCGATCAGCCTACCTCGGGCGCGTACCTGGTGGAGGGGAAGGACGTCAGTCACCTCGACGATGATCAACTGGCGCAGATCCGTAATCGCAAGATCGGCTTTGTGTTCCAGACCTTTAACCTGCTGGCACGCACGACGGCGCTGGAGAATGTCATGCTGCCGTTGATCTACGCCGGGGTGGGGGGTGCGAAGCGGCGAGAGAAGGCGCAGCAGGCGTTAGAGTCGGTGGGGCTGGCGGAGCGGATGGGACACACGCCGAACGAGCTTTCCGGCGGCCAGCAGCAGCGGGTGGCGATTGCGCGGGCGCTGGTGAACGACCCGGCCATTATCCTCGCCGACGAGCCGACGGGGAACCTGGACAGCAAATCTGGAGCGGAGATTATGGCTATCCTGCAGTGGCTAAATCGATATCAGGGTATCACGGTGGTGTTGGTGACGCACGACCCCAAGATCGCGGAGCACACAGAGCGGGTCATACATCTGTACGATGGGCTTGTTACCCACAATGAGATGGTGGCAGAGCCGCTGGTGGCTGTAGCAGGAGGGGAAAAGTGAGCATTCTGGAGAGTATGCGTCTGGCCTTCCGCGCCCTGACGGCCAACAAGCTGCGGGCTGCTCTGACGATGCTGGGAATTATCATCGGCGTCGGCGCGGTCATCACGCTGATGTCGGCTGGCGAGGGAGTCTCGGCCTACATTGAAGGCCAGTTTCAGGGCATGGGCTCTAACCTGCTTTTCGTCATGCCCGGCTCGATGGATAATGCAGGGCCGCCGGGTATGAGAAGCGGCGGCGCGGCCGAATTGACCAACGGGGACGTGGAGGCGCTGCGCGATCCCCTCCGCGCCCCAGACGTGGCAGCCCTTTCTCCTGAACTAATCCGTTCCACCGTGGTCGCCACCGGAAGGCGTGATACGACGCCCCAAGTGTTGGGCGTCACTCCGGCCTTTCCCAGCGTGCGCAACTGGTCCGTGGAGATGGGAACGTTTTTCGACCAGAATGACATGAACAGCCGGGCGCGGGTGGCCCTGCTGGGCAAGACCGTCGTCGAAGAGCTTTTCCCCGACAACCCGTACCCGCTGGAGCAAACGATCAAAATCAATGGTGTTCCCTTCCGCGTCGTCGGCGTGCTGGAGGAGAAAGGCGGCTCGCAGATGGGGGACGAGGATAACACTGTCCTGGTTCCCCTGACAACGGCGCAGACTCGTCTCTTCCCATCTCGCAGTCGCTCAGGTGAGTACAAGATCTCTGTCATCATCATTCAGGCGGTGGACGAGGACCGCATTGACGCGGCGTCAGAACAGGTCGCCGCCATCCTGCGCGAGCGGCACGGCATTGATTTCAGCGACGAGGACGACTTCTCCATCATCAGCCAGTCAGACATCATCAGTGTTTTCGGCGAGATCACGGGCGTGTTGACAGTCTTCCTGGGCGCGATCGCCGGCATCAGCTTGCTGGTGGGCGGCATTGGGATCATGAACATCATGCTCGTCTCTGTGACGGAGCGCACGCGCGAGATCGGGCTGCGCAAGGCGGTAGGCGCGCGGCGGCGCGACATTTTGTGGCAATTCCTCATTGAGGCCATGCTGCTCTCGTTGATCGGCGGTATCCTGGGCATCGGCTTGGGGACGACGGGGGCGCAAATCGTGACCGCGTTGATTGACGATTTCCGTTCCATCGTCACGCCGCAAGCGGTGCTGCTGGCGACGACTTTCTCGGCGGCGGTGGGCCTTTTCTTTGGCATCTACCCGGCCCGGCGGGCTTCGCTCCTCAACCCGATTGACGCGCTGCGGTACGAGTAGGGCGAGTCTCAGTAGATCCAAAATGTTACGACAACAAGACCTCGGAGGTCTGAAATTTGGATCTACCGAGTCTCTTACCCGCCTTTGTGGCAGGTAGCCGAGGTTTCCATACCTCGCGGTCTGGCGCGCTATGGAAAGCGCGGCTACGTCGTAAGTAGGGCGAGTTTCTTGCCCGCCATCTTGTGAGCAAATCGGCGCTCCGGCAGGACAGCGAATCAGCGAACGTGGCTGATTCGCTGTTTTTTTGTGGGTGAATTTGTGGTACAATGGCACCCTGTGGCAAATCGAGAAAGGGAGGAAGAATATGGACCAACCAACCGTCTACCCCTACATCCCCAATTCCGCGCCCGCCGTCAAGCGGCAGATGCTCGATGAGGTCGGCGCGGCGAGCGCGGACGATTTCTACGAAGACGTCCCGGAAGAGCTACGGCTCAGGCGCAAGATGGATTTGCCTGAACCTTTTCTTTCCGAATATGGACTAAAGCGACACGTGGAGTCTATCCTGGCGAAGAACAAAACCACCGGCGAGTACCTCAGCTTTTTGGGAGCCGGGTGCTACCAACACCACGTGCCGGCCGTGTGCGACGAGATCAACCGCCGCGCCGAGTTCCTGACCGCCTACGCCGGCGAACCCTACGACGACCACGGCCGCTTCCAGGCTCTCTTCGAGTACGCCAGCATGATGGGCGAACTGCTGAATATGGACGTGGTCAACGTCCCGACCTACGACGGCTTCCAGGCCGCCGCCACATCGCTCCGCATGGCCTGCCGGTTGACGGGCCGGCGCGAAGTGCTGCTTGCCAGGACAATCAGCGCCGACCTACTCTCGAAAATTCGAGATTACTGCAAGCGCAGCTCCGAGATCAAACTGATCGGCTATGATTCCGCGACAGGGCAGTTGGACCTGGATGTGCTTGAGGCAGCGATTTCTGACCGGACGGCGGCCGTCTACTTTGAGAACCCCTCTTACCTGGGCTTGATTGAGACTCAGGGGGAGGAGATCGCCCGGATCGCCCACGAGCGCGGCGCGGTCTGTGTCGTCGGGGCTGACCCTGTTTCGCTGGGCGTGCTGACGCCGCCGGCCGACTATGGCGCTGCCCATGGCGCGGACATCGTCTGCGGCGACATCCAGCCGCTGGGGATGCGCGTCCAGTTCGGCGGCGGGCAGGCGGGCTATATCGCCACGCGGGACGAGGAAAAATACGTGATGGAATATCCCTCGCGGCTGTTTGGCCTCGCGCCGACGCGCGTGCCGGGCGAGTACGGCTTTGGCGACGTGGCCTACGAGCGCACTTCCTTCGCTATTCGAGAGGAGGGCAAGGAGTGGGTCGGCACGGCGGCCGCGCTGTGGGGCATCACGGCGGGTGTGTATCTCGCGCTGATGGGGCCGCAGGGTATGGCCGAGATTGGTGAGACCATTATGGCTCGCTCGCGCTATGCCATGCTCAAGTTGGACGGGATTGCGGGCGTCACGGCCCCTGTGTTCCGGTCGCCTCATTTCAAAGAGTTCGTCGTCAACTTTCATACTGGCAAGAGCGTCGCCGAGATCAACCGGGATCTGTTGGCGCGAGGCATTTTCGGCGGCAAAGACCTGACGGCCGAGTTCCCCGAATTGGGCAACAGTGCCCTCTACTGCGTGACCGAGGTTCACACCAAAGAGGATATTGACCGGCTGGTGGATGCGCTCAAGGAGGTAGTGTAATGGCTCAACAAGATATTTCCCAACACAGGTTCACGGATGGCAAACCCAACCTGAGACGATTCCACCAGGCCAAGTGGGACGAGCCCATCATCTTTGAACTGAGTTGCGAGGGCCAGCGCGGCGTTCTCGTCCCTGAGGTGGAGGGTGAAATTCGGAAGGAAGTTGGCGATGCATTGGCGACATTGCCCGAAAGCATGCGCCGCAATCAGCCCCCCAGGCTGCCCGAACTCGCCCAGCCCCAGGTGGTGCGTCATTATATGCGGCTCTCGCAGGAGAATTTGGGAGCGGATTTGAACGTCGAGATCGGCCAGGGCACGTGTACGATGAAATACAGCCCCAAGATCAACGATCAACTGGCCGCTCACCCCAAATTGGCAGAACTGCATCCGTTGCAGGACGAGGAGACGGTGCAGGGTATCCTGGAGATCATGTACCGCTTTGAGCAGATGCTCAAAGAGATTTCGGGGATGGATCGCTTCTCGCTGCAACCGGCGGCTGGGTCGGCGGCGATCTATGCCAACGTTTCAATGATGCGCGCCTATCACGAATCCCGCGGCCAGGCGGCCCAGCGGGACGAGATCATCACTACCATCTTCTCCCACCCCTCCAACGCGGCTTGCGCCCAGACGGCCGGGTTCAAGGTCATCACCCTCTATCCCGACGAGGACGGCTACCCCGATCTGGAGGCGTTGAAGGCGGCCATTTCGGAGCGCACCGCCGGGTTGATGATCACCAACCCGGAGGATACCGGCATCTTCAACCCCCGGATCGAGGAGTTCGTGCGGGTCGTCCACGAGGCGGGCGGTCTGTGCGCCTACGACCAGGCGAACGCCAACGGCGTCCTGGGAATCACGCGGGCGCGGGAAGCCGGCTTTGACCTGTGTCACTTTAATCTGCACAAGACCTTTTCCTCGCCGCACGGGTGCGGCGGCCCAGGGGCCGGGGCCAGCGGTGTGACTGAGGAACTGGCTCGCTTCCTGCCGCTGCCCACGGTCGAATGCGACGGTGAGAGATATTACCTGGATTACGACCGGCCCGATAGTGTGGGCAAGCTGCGCCCGTTCTACGGCTATGCCCCCGTGATTTTGCGGGCCTATGCCTGGGTGATGAGCCTCGGCGCGGAGGGGCTGCGGGAGGCAGCCGAGATCGCCGTGCTCAACAACAACTACCTGCTCAAAAAGATGCGCGAGATTCCCGGCGTGAGCGCGCCCTACGCCAAAGGCAAGCGTCGCATTGAGCAGGTGCGTTATAGCTGGGAGGAGTTGGCGCAGGAGACGGGCGTCTGCTCTGAGGAGATTGGCGTCCGCGCGGCCGATTTTGGCGTCCATTACTGGACCAGCCATCACCCGTTTGTTGTGCCGGAGCCGGTCACGCTGGAGCCGACCGAGTCGTTCTCCAGGGACGACCTGGACGAGTACGTGGCGATCATGGCGCACGTGGCCGAGGAGGCGCGCACCGACCCGGAACTGGTCAAGAGCGCGCCGCACAATAGCACGATTCACACCATTGACCACGCTCCCCTGGACGATCCGTCGCAGTGGGCGATGACTTGGCGGGCGTATCTAAAGAAAGTGGGGAGAAGATAGCGAGCAGCCGAGTTAAACTACAGAGGCACGGAAGACACAAAGACAGGGGCCTTCCGTGCTCGCTGTGACTTGGTGAAAGCAGATGAAAGCGGCAGAGAAAAAGCTGGGCTTGATCGTCAATCCTGTCGCCGGGCTTGGCGGCCGGGTCGGCCTCAAGGGCAGCGACGGGATAGAGATACAGCGGCAGGCGCTGGCGTTGGGCGCCGTGTCCCGGTCTCAGGAGCGGGCCATCTGTGCGCTTGAAAGAATCGAGCCTGCGGTAGAAATTGTCGCCTACCCCGGCGAGATGGGGGCGGATGCGGCCAGGGCGGGCGGGTTTGAGCCAACGATCATCGGTTCTATTGAGCCGGGCGAGACGACGCCGGAGGATACCCGAAACGCTGCCGTCGAGATGCTGCGATTGGGTGTGGACTTGTTGCTCTTTGCCGGCGGCGATGGCACGGCCAGAGATGTCTACAATGCTGTCGGAGAAAAACTCCTGGCGCTAGGTATCCCGGCGGGGGTCAAGATTCACTCGGCGGTCTATGCCGCCAGCCCGGTCAGCGCGGGCGACCTGGCGGCTTTCTTTCTGGCGGGCCGGGTCTCTCGCCTGCGCGAAGCCGAGGTGATGGACATAGACGAGGATGCCCTTCGCCAGGGCATCGTTTCGGCCAAGCTGTATGGCTACCTCAAGGTGCCTTTTCAAAGAAGGTTCCTTCAGGGCCTCAAGACGCCCAGCCGTCCCGGAGAACGGGCGGCTATGGCGGCGATAGCCGCCGACGTGGTGAGCAAGCTGGAGGACGGCTGGCTGTACGTCATCGGGCCGGGGACGACGACACGGGCGATCACCTCTCGGTTGGGACTGGACAAGACACTCATCGGCGTGGACGTGGTCGCTGAGGGCAAACTTGTCGCCGCCGACGTGAATGAATCTCGATTGCTGGAGCTTTTGGATGGACGCAAGGCCAAGATCATCGTCACGCCCATCGGCGGGCAGGGCTATGTCTTTGGCCGGGGGAACCAGCAGATCAGCCCATCGGTGATTGAGCAAGTGGGGAAAGAGAACGTCATCGTCGTCAGCACAACCGGAAAAATTCATTCACTGGGTGGACGGCCTCTTTTGGTTGATACCGGGGATCAAGAAGTGGACGAGATGCTCAGCGGGTACGTCAGGGTAATCACCGGATACGACGAGCAGATTGTCTACCAGGTGGCATAACGGAGGAAATCAATGACCAGTTTGAAAGACGAACGCGCGCTCATCACCGGCGGCGCTTCCGGCATCGGGCGGGCAACAGCTTTGCTCTTTGCCCGCGAAGGCGCGGTGGTGGCGGTGGCGGATCTGGACGAGGCCGGCGCGCAGGCCGTCGCCCGGGAGATCGCGGACGACGGCGGGCGGGCAATCGCAGTGCGCTGCGATGTGAGCCAGACCGCCGATTGCCAGCGCGCCGTGCAGCAGACCGTGGAAGAATTGGGCGGCCTCGACATTCTCTTTAACAACGCCGGCATCATCCGCCGGGCCGATGTGTTGGAGACAACCGAGGAGGAATGGGAGCGCGTGATGGCGGTCAACGCCAAATCTGTCTTTTTGATGAGCAAGTACGCTATCCCCGTGATGGCTCAGGCCGGCGGCGGCGTCATCGTCAACACCGGCTCTGGCTGGGGGCTGGTCGGTGGGGCCAACGCCGTCTCCTATTGCGCCTCCAAAGGGGCGGTGGTGAATATGACCCGCGCCATGGCGCTCGACCACGGCGCGCAGAACGTGCGCGTCAACTGCGTCTGTCCCGGCGACACCGACACCGGGATGCTGCGCAACGAGGCGCGACAACTGGGCGCTTCTGAGGAAGAGTTTCTGTTGGAGGCAGCCGAGCGTCCCCTCAAGCGCATTGGCCGGCCGGAGGACATCGCCCAGGCGGTGCTCTACCTGGTCAGCGACGCTGCATCCTTTGTCACCGGCGCGACGCTGGTGGTGGATGGCGGCGGGTTAGCGGGGTAGTGTTATGCGTGGATTGAGGAATAAACGAGTGTTCATCACCGGCGGGGCGGGCGCTATCGGCGCGGCGACGGCGGCCCGCTTTTTGGAGGAGGGCGCGCGCGTCGTCCTGCTGGACCGGGACGAGGATGCGCTGACGCGCATCGGGCGCAAACTGCCCGCGTTGAGCGGCGCCATCGCCGCCGACGTTTCCGACGCGGGAGAGGTGGCACGTGCTTTCCAAGAACTGGATGGGCTGCTCGGCGGGCTGGATGTTCTGATCAACAACGCCGGTATCAGCATCCGTCACCGCTTTATGGACATCTCGCCGCAGGAGTGGCGGCGCGTTATGCGAGTCAACCTGGACGGCGTCTTTTTCGTGGCGCAGGAGGCGGCGCGCCGCATGCTGGCGGCGCGCGGCGGCGTGATCCTGAACATGGGTTCGACCAATGGACTGATGGGCTACCACTATTACGCCGACTATAATGCCTCCAAAGCGGGTGTGATCGAATTGACTCGCTCGCTGGCGCTTGAGCTGGCTCCCACGGTGCGTGTCAACGCGATTTGCCCCGGCTTTATCCTGACGCCGATGCAAGAGGCAGAGTACACGCCAGAAATGCGGCGCACTTTTGCCAACAAGCTGCCGCTGAACAAGCTGGGCCGCCCGGAGGATGTGGCCGCGCTGTTTGCCTTTCTCGCTTCCGACGACGCGAGCTTTATCACCGGGCAGACGTTTGTGATTGATGGGGGCGAGATCGCGGGGGGCTTGGCCAGTCAAGCAGGGTAGAACACGGGCAAACCCTGATTTTGCGTCTGAGCACAGGCTGTACTGCCTCAGTGGCAAAGGCAACGGCCCATAGCGCCCACAGCCCTCGCAACGTCGCCATTTCCATCGGCAGCAGCGCCACCAGGCAGACGATAGTCCATAGCGCGATGGCTCGTTCGTATCTTCTCAACAAGTTGGGGCAAGTCTGCTAGTGGGTCCATTCGAGTGAGATAGGGTACCAGACGGGTTTCCATACCCGTCAGTAATGGCATTACGACCAGCGACTTGGCGAACTCTTCCGCCAACAGTGTCACAACCGCCAGCACCAACATCCAAAGCGAAGCGGACAAGACCGTCTACTTTACCGCTGCGCAGTGGGACGCCGACTTGATTATTT
>Ga0164311_10002108_pt1 | contig 10144 bp, 7 predicted proteins | sample GuaBasSedimGuay2_FD_121796 | JGI IMG/M metagenome (GOLD analysis project Ga0164311, IMG submission 121796) | Subseafloor sediment microbial communities from Guaymas Basin, Gulf of California, Mexico - Guay2, Core 4569-9, 9-12 cm | ecosystem: Environmental > Aquatic > Marine > Hydrothermal vents... | reverse complement strand
TCGTCGGCATGCAGAAGAATTCGGGCACGATTGAGTTTGCGCGAAGAACGTTTGCCACTCTTGATCAAGTCCAACAAATGCGCACGTTCTTCTTCTGTCAAGTCAACGATGTAGGTTTTTCTGGGCATTGCTCTCCTCCTGAAAAGGCAAGTTTGTCTTTAGTTTATCACAGGAAGAGAGCTTGTCAAAACCATGTTGAAAAGGTACTAGTAACCTTGACAAGAAAGCCAAAACACTTGACAAGCCCCAAGTTATATGATATACTGTGAACGTTCACGTGACCGTTCACAGTACGAACAAAGGGGCGGCTTGTGCGATCCAGACCTACCATCAAGGATGTAGCGGCGCGAGCTGGCGTTTCTCGCCAGACGGTCTCACGGGTCATCAACAACAAAGGCGAAGTGAGCGACGCGACGCGCGCTCGTGTGTTGGCCGCCGTTGACGAGCTCGGCTACCGGCCCAATGCCGCTGCCCGCAGCATGGTAGTGGGCCGCACTTGCACCCTGGGCTGCATCTCGCCTAGCCTAACCGACTATACCTTTGCCAGCATCATTGACCATGCCCAAGCGGAAGCTCGCCGCCTGGGCTATTTTATTTTCACCGGCAGCGCGCCCAACGTCGCTGACGTGAAGCCGCTTCTGGAAGAGATGCTGCACCGCCAGGTGGATGGCTTGATCGTGCTCAACCCTCGCGCCGACGAGCGATACCGCCATTTCCAACCCCTGATCGAGAAGGGCATGGCCGTGCTCTATTTGAACAACACGCCGCATGGCGAGCCGGTTTCCTCCGTTCACTGCGACGACCTCGATGGCGGCTACCAGGCCACCCGCTACTTGATTGAGCGGGGGCACACGGCCATCGCCACTATCCTCGGCCCTGACAACGAGGAATGCACCTCTGACCGGCTGGATGGCTACCGGCGGGCGCTGTCCGAAGCCGGCCTGACGGCAAACCCCTCTTTGACGGAAAGAGGCGACTGGTCAGCCACATCGGGCTACCAGGCCACACAGCGTCTGTTGAGCGCCGACCAACCCTTCTCTGCCATCTTTGCCCAAAACGACCGGATGGCGGTGGGCGCCATCCGCGCACTGCGGAAGGCCGATCTCTGCGTCCCCGATGACGTTTCGATCATCGGCTTTGACGACATCCCCCTGGCTTCCTACTTTGATCCACCCCTGACCACGCTCCGCCAACCGACAGTCGAATCAGGCGCCCAGGCAGCGCGCTTGCTAGTCGAGACCATTCAGAATCCAGGACGGCCGCCGGAACAGATCTCAATCAAGGCCCGCCTCGTCGAGCGGGCTTCCTGCGCTCCAGCACCCTCATGAAAGGAGGTTTCTATTGAGTATAACCACATTCATTCCAGATTTCAGAACCTTTTCGAAGAACAAGAATCTAATAAAGACAGGAGGAGACTGATGAAAAAGACAATGTTTACGTTACTGGCTGTCGTGACCATTCTGGGCACGCTAGTCGCCTGCGGTGGTCCGGAGACAGTCACGGTCGAGGTACCCGTTGAGCAGACGGTCGAGGTACCCGTCCAGCAGACGGTCGAGGTAGAGGTGCCCGGCGAAGTGGTCGAAAAGAATATCGTGATCTACAACTCGATGCATGGCGACCCATTGCCCCGCGAGGCTGATGAGGAACTGGTGCAAATGTTCGAGGAAGCAAACCCGAACGTCGACGTGGTGCACAGCATCGTGGCGCACGAGGATTTCAAAACGGCAATCCGGGCATATCTGACTGCCTCGACGCCACCAGACGTGATGACCTGGTTCGCCGGCAACCGAGCCCGCTTCTTCATTGACAAGGGCTTGATTATGGACATCAGCGACGTGTGGGAGCAAGAGGGCTGGAATGATGATTATGCCAAAGGGTTCCGCGCTCTAAGCACTGTGGACGACAAGCAGTACTTTGTCCCCACGAGCTGGTACTGGTGGGCCGTGTACTACCGTCCGTCTATCTTTGAGCAGTATGGCCTGGAGCCGCCCCAGACCTGGGACGAGTTCCTACAGGTGTGCGAGACCTTGAAGGAGAACGGCGTCACGCCCATCACCATCGGCACCAAGTATCGCTGGACCGCCGCCGCCTGGTTCGACTATTTCAACATGCGCGTCAACGGCCCCGAGTTCCACATCAACTTGATGTTGGGCACAGAAAGCTACACCGACCCGCGCGTCAAGACCGTCTTCACGGATTACTGGGCGCCACTGATCGAGAATGAGTATTTCATCGAGGACGCGGCCGCCTACAGTTGGCAAGAAGGGCTGCAGTTCCTGATAGACGGTGACGCAGCTATGTATCTGATGGGTGACTTTATCCGCGACAGTTTCCCCGATGAACTGGAAGACGATTTGGACTTTTTCCAGTTCCCCATCATTGACCCCAGTGTGCCCATCGGCGAGGATGCGCCCACCGATGGCTATTTCATCGCCGCCAATGCCCAGCATCCTGAAGAGGCCAAGGCCTTCCTGGCCTTCCTGGGTTCGGCCGAGATGCAGCAATACTTTGCCGAAAAACTAGGGCGTCTCTCCACCCATAACGGAGTAGATGTTTCTGTCTTTGGCCCTCAGCAGCAGAAAGGCATCGCAATGATGCAGTCCGCTGACTATGTGGCCCAGTTCTACGACCGAGATACTACGCCCGAGATGGCCGATGAAGGGATGAACGGTTTTATGGAATTCTGGGACAACCCGGATAGTATTGACGATATCCTGGAGCGCCTGGAACTGACCCGACAAGAGATCTTTGAGTCCGAATAGTTCTTGACCTGAATAGCCAAGGAGCCCGTAGCGAGTCCACGGGCTCCTTCTCCATCGCTTTTCGATGCAAAGGAGGGTGGCATCTTCTCAAAAAGTTGGGGCAAAAGACTTTCCCAAGCTCCTAGCCCCCGTCTCGGGGGCGGATTCGCCGGACAAACCTCGCCTGAGACGCCCCCGAGACGGGGGCTTTGAGCGGAAATGTGCGACCGCCCCAAGATATTGAGAAAATACGGAGGGTGCTATGGTTCGAAGAGAAACGTTTGCCAAATTGACGCCTTATTTGTTTTTAATTGTACCTTTGGTCATTTACCTGGTTTGGGTCATTGGGCCGATGTTTTACACCTTCTATCTCAGTTTGACCGATTGGGATGGCCTAGCTGCGCCGAGCTTTATCGGCTGGCGGAATTATCAAAAGCTGTTCAAAGACCCGGTTTTCTACACCTCGCTCAAGAACAATCTCAAGTGGATACTGAGTTTTATCACCATACCAGTGGCGGCAGGTTTGGCACTGGCGATGGCCCTCAACCGTAGCATCCCCGGCGAGAAAATCATCAAAGCCAGCCTCTATTCGCCCATGGTGCTGTCTCTCGTCGTCGGTGGGTTGATGTGGTCGTGGATGTACCATCCGGCCAGCGGCTTGATCAACTCGATATTGCGCCTGGCGGGCCTCGACGCGTTGGCCTTGGGCTGGTTAAGCGATAAGAAGCTGGTGATGTGGGCTATCATCGCCGTGGCTATATGGCGGCAGGTGGGCTATGTGATGGTGCTCTATCTGGCCGGCCTGCAGAGCGTCGACCCTGGTCTGGTTGATGCGTCCAAAGTAGACGGCGCCAGCGGCTGGCAAACTTTCCGGCACGTCATCTTTCCACTGCTGGCCCCGGTTACCGTCATCGTGGTCGTCGTCAGCATTATTGATTCGCTGCGCGCCTTTGATCTGGTTTCGGTGATGACGCGAGGCGGGCCGTACAATTCATCCAGTGTGCTGGCTAACTTTATGTACATCGAGGCGTTCAACAACTACAAGATGGGTTATGGCGCAACCATTGCCGTGATCTTGTTCCTCATCAGCCTGGTGTTTATATTCATCTATTTGTGGCGCATCTTACAAACCGAGATGGAGTATTAGGGGGGAGGAAACATTATGACAGCCAGAAAGTTTTTCAATTCTCCCTGGCGTACGTTAGGCTATATCGTTTTGGTGATCATCACTGTGCTCTGGCTGGTGCCAGTCTTTTCCGCTCTCATCACAGCTTTTCGCACCAATGACGACATTTTGATGAACGGATTCTGGTCGTTGCCACGCCAGCTTGGGTTGGATAGTTTCAAAGATGCCTGGGAGCGCGGGGGGTTGAGCCGCTACCTGCCCAATAGCTTTATCATTACCCTCCCTGCCCTGGTTCTGACGTTGTTTCTTTCCTCTCTCTCAGCCTATGCACTGGCCCGCTTTCGCTTTCGTGGCAATCGGTTGATCTTTTTCCTCTATGTCGGTGGTATGATGCTCCCCTTCCAAGTGCTGATGCTGCCGGTCTTTCGTCTTACCGACGCTTTGGGCCTCTACGATACTTACTGGGGGCTGATTGCCTTTCACACTGCTTTCCAGCTTGGATTTTGCACGTTTCTGCTCCGAAATTATATGCGCACTGTGCCTGGTGAGATACTGGAGGCAGCCCGGATCGACGGTTGTGGCGAGTTCCGCGCTTGGTGGCAGATTATGATGCCCCTCACGTTGCCGGCCATCGCTGCCGTGGCGACGCTCGAGTTCACCTGGATTTTCAACGACTATTTGTGGGCTATTGTCCTGCTGCGCAGCGACGACCTCAAGCCAGTCACCGCTGGGCTGGCGGCCTTGCAAGGTCAGTACGTTATGGACTGGACGGTCATCACGGCTGGCGCGTTACTGGCGACGGTGCCTACTGTTATCGTCTTTATTTTCTTGCAGCGCTACTTTATCGAAGGGTTGACCCTGGGCGCGACCAAGTAATCGCCTCAAAGCATCACGCTCTGGCGAGGTGACCCAAAGGTCAATTGATATGCGATTAGGCGTTTGCTACTATCCAGAACATTGGCCGGCCGAGCGTTGGCCGCTGGATGCCAAACTCATGCGTGAGGCTGGTCTATCTCTCGTCCGCCTCGGCGAATTTGCCTGGGCGCAAATGGAGCCGGCCGAAGGGCAGTTCGACTGGGGTTGGCTGGACCAGGCGATCGAGATTCTGGCGGCCGAAGGGCTGCAAATCGTCCTGGGCACCCCCACCGCCGCGCCACCAGCGTGGCTGTCCAAGGCCTACCCGGACATACTCCCGGTGGATGCCCAAGGTCGTGTCCGTCGCTTTGGCTCCCGGCGGCATTACTGTGTCAACAGTCCCACCTATCGTCGCCACACCGAGCGGATTGTGACAGCCATAGCCGAACGCTATGTGAGACACACGGCCGTCATTGGCTGGCAAATTGACAACGAATTCGGCTGCCACGACACCGCCCGTTGCTATTGCCACAATTGCGCGAGCGCCTTTCGCCGCTGGCTCCAGGCCAAGTACAACACTCTTGACGCCCTGAATGAAGCCTGGGGGACAGCCTTTTGGAGCCAGCTATATAGCGATTGGGAAGAGATTGATCCCCCTATCCTGACCGTCGCCCAACCCAATCCCATCCACGTGTTGGATTATTACCGCTTCTCGTCCGATTCCTACGTCGCGTATCAGCAACTCCAGATTGACATCCTCAAATCGCAAATCACAAATCTCCAGCATCCAACGTCCAATACCCAAAATCCATTCATCACCACCAATTTCCTGGGAAATTTCGCTGACCTGGATTACCATGATCTAGCCGGTGCGCTTGATTTTGTCAGCTGGGACTCCTACCCTACCGGTTACGCCGAGGTGGTGGCGAGAGACTTGTATGAGGCTAAGGTTGTGGTAAAATCTCAGCCTCAGCTTGCCTACGACGTGGGTGATCCCTACGTGACCGGCTTTTGCCACGATCTGACCCGTGGATTGAAGCAGGCCCCCTTTTGGGTCATGGAGCAGCAGTGTGGGCATATTAACTGGAGCGTGTTCAACCGGGGGGTCAATCCAGGCGCGGTACGTCTTTGGACCTGGCATGCCCTGGCTAGTGGTGCGGACGCGGTTGTATTCTTTCGCTGGCGGGCTGCCCTTTTGGGATACGAACAGCTCCACTCCGGCCTGCTGCGCCACGATGGATCCCCCGGTGTGGGCTATGCCGACCTGCTAAACATGCAAGCAGAACGCAAACTGATGGAACAGGTCTCTGCTCATCCAGTCAAGCCGCAGATTGCCTTGCTGCTGGATTACCATGACCTGTGGGCGACTCAACTCCAACCGCACCACCGTGATTTCAGCTATTATCGTCACTTGTTTGTTTTCTACCGTGCGCTGCAACAACTTGGACTTGGAACCGACATTGTCCCGCCCACTGCAGACCTCGGCCACTACAAAATGGTGATCGCGCCGACCGCCTTTCTGGGCAGCGATAAACTTGCCGCCACCCTGACCGATTTTGCGGCCGGTGGTGGCGTCGTTTTACTCGGCGTTCGCTCCGGCTTCAAGACCCCCACCAACCGGGTCACCGACCAGCCTTTGCCGGGGGTTTTCCGTCACCTCGTTGGGGCCACGGTGACCGAGTGGCAGTCACTCCCACCCGGCGTGAGTTTCGATCTGGCGAGCGAGATTCCAAATCTGGGGGGCTTGGCCGAGACGTGGGTGGAGGCGCTGGGCGGCCCGGCCGAGCCCCTTGCTCGCTACGCCTCTGGACCATTTACCTCCCACGCCGCGCTGACGGAAAACGGGATTGGCGACGGCCGGGCGCTCTACCTGGGCTGGTACCCCACGGTGGAACAGGCGGCCGCGATTATCCAATACCTGACAGCACGGGCCGGCATCCCGCGCCCGGCCGATGATATACCGCCCGGTGTCGTCGTTGCCCAACGTGGTCCCCACTCTATCGTACTCAACTTTACCAACGACACGATCACCACCACCATTCAAGGTCAATCGGTGACCGTTGCTCCGCGCGACGCACAAGTGGTTTTAGCCTAGGAGAAAGACTATGAAAATAAAAGATGGTCGTTTCGCTGTCTACGGAAATCCCCTGACAGAATCCCAATCCAGAAAAGTCATCAAATGGCAAAACATGTTCGTCAAAAAGTTCAGTTACAATCCCGACGAACAATATACTCTGAGCCTGGTAGACAACCCATATCTCGGATCCGTTCTGGGGCTGAAGGACATCGTCCGTCACGACCGGGGAGAAGAGATAGCGCAAGAGAATGTGGTCGTCATCAGCACCATCCGCATGGGATTCGGCCACTACCGCATTGCTATGGCCGGAGCATCCTGTGCCAGGGCCATGGGCTTTACCCCTCTCTGGCTGGACCTGTTGGCCATTCCGGGCATTACGACAGACGTAATCAACTGGTGCAACACCTGGTACAGCCGCTTCTCCCGGCTGTCGCAGAGGAGCAAGCTGTTCAATAAATACGTCTGGGAGTCCGTGACGACGGGAGAGTCAACCCTGCCGGGACTGAATGCATTCCTCAACACCTGGATTGTCGGGTGGCCGTGGAGATTTCTGAAAACAAACGTCAAGGATTACAAAATGAGCGAACTGTTCAAAAATCTGCACCAAGCCCTGCCACGGGATATCCCTGTTCTAACCTCGCATATGTGGAACTGCATGGGGGCGGTGGCGGCGGGTATGACCAACGTCGTGGACATGATGTTCGACAACTGGCCGATGGCTTTCCAGCTCACCGAAGGCGCCAAACACGGGGTTCAATCACCTTCCGGCTATTATGGTTTCAGGGTTATGCGGGGATTCGACGAGACAGGTAAAGTGATGAATCCCGTCCCCTCGGATGCGATCTACTACGTCGGTCACCACGTTGACCACGAGATCGTGACCAACATCGAGGCCGACTGTGAGGCGCGTCTCCGTCGTATGAACGACAATGAGCCGAGAAGATTTCTTTTGCCTATGGGCGGCGCGGGGGCGCAGAGGGAACTGTTCAAAGCCATCATCGAGCACTGTATTCCCCTGATCAAATCCGACAGCGTGGCCCTATTCGTCAATCTGGGAGACCACAAGGATAACTGGGATTGGCTCCAGAGCGAGTTAGCACAATACGAGGACCTTGTCCAGACCCACTTTACCTGGGATGACACCCAAGCGTTCGCCGATGGGATCAGGACCAATCCGGCCACCGGACTGCACGTTTTCCTGTTCGACAATACTTTCCACGCAGTGTACGCCACGAATTATCTAATGCGCGTCGTGGATGTGATGATCACCAAGCCCAGCGAATTGGCCTTTTATCCGGTACCCAAGATTTTCAACGAGCGCGTCGGGGGCCACGAGATGTGGGGCGCAATTCGAGGCGCGGAACTGGGCGATGGCACCGTCGAAACCCGCACCATCCCGCAGACGCTTCAGGCGATTGACCTGCTGACTCACGAGCACGACTTGCTAGAGATGTACTGCGACTGCATCATCAAGAATAAGCGCATCGGTATCTACGATGGCGCCTACAAGTGCGTGGAACTGGCGACCGGCAGGAAATTCCCAAGTCGCCCGATTCAATCTCATCCGCTGAACACCGAGCGCTGAAATGTTCGACTTGGCAGAGCACCCTCATCGCCGCCACAACCCCCTCACGGGAGAGTGGGTGTTGGTCTCTCCTCATCGTACCAAGCGCCCCTGGCGAGGTCAGGTTGAAAAGCCTCCTCGAGAGGTCCGTTCCGAGTACGACCCCAACTGCTACCTCTGCCCCGGCAACGAGCGCGCTAGCGGCGGTGAACTGCAGACAGTCCGGCGCAATCCCGAGTACGAAAGCACCTACGTCTTTACCAATGACTTTGCCGCGCTCCTGCCGGACACGCCACAGGCCAGGGGCGACCATCCCCTGCTCCGCTACGCGAGTGAGCAGGGCACGTGCCGGGTCATCTGTTTCTCACCACGCCACGATCTGTCACTGCCAGAGATGGCGCGGGCGGACATCCGCCGCGTGGTGGACGTATGGGCAGAACAGACTGCCGAACTGGGCCAGCGGTATCGTTGGGTGCAGATCTTTGAGAACAAAGGGGCCGTGATGGGCTGCTCCAACTCTCATCCTCACGGGCAGATCTGGGCACAGAACATACTGCCCAACGAGCCTGCCAAAGAGGAGCGCCAGCAACGCGCCTATTTTGCCGACCACAGGCATCCGCTGCTCGTGGATTACGCGCAACTCGAAAGTGAACGCGGCCAACGCGCCGTGGTGCAGAACGAGCACTGGTTGGCAGTGGTCCCCTACTGGGCGATCTGGCCCTTTGAGACATTACTTCTGCCCCGCCGCCACGTGCTGCGCCTACCCGACCTGGACGACGCTCAACGCGACTCCCTGACCGACGTCCTCAAGCGCCTGCTCACCCGATACGACAACCTCTTCGAAGCCCCGTTCCCGTACTCGATGGGCTGGCATGGCGCGCCTTTTGAGACCTTCGAGGTTTCGGAACCTCAGAGGTCTTGTGAGCACTGGCAACTGCACGCCCACTTCTATCCGCCGCTGTTGCGTTCGGCCACCGTGAAAAAGTTCATGGTCGGCTACGAGATGCTGGCCGAGGCTCAGCGCGACCTGACGGCGGAACAGGCGGCGGAGTGCTTGCGGACTTTGCCAGCACAGCACTACAAGGAAACGAGGAACCGGGACGAGTAACCAGTGCGCCCAGCCATTTTTGACTGAAGCGTCTCTCATGGCCGAATAATACGTCCGTTCTATACTGAGGCCAACAGCGAGCCCAGATTCACATCGGGCAAAGCGGTTGCCTGCAGCATCGAAGACGACGAATAATCTGGGTTGTGCCGCTTCACGCAGGCCAAAGGCTATCAAGTTCGGGGCATGAAAGATTACAAGGCCATCTTCGAGAAAGTCGAGTCCACACTCATCAGCGTTGGTTCGGCCAATCTCTCCGCTGATAGAATTCGCGCCAACCTTGATGAGTTTAAAAACCTTGAAGGCAAGGCATTCTCTGATGCCGATTACTACTGGATACTGGTTTACGTTGTTTTCTATGCGGGGTTTAGAGCCGCGACGGTCAATGCTAGACTGAATTTGATTCGCCAATACTTCCCCGATTACGAAACCGTTGCAGGCTATGATGAGAATAAGGTAGACAAAGTTCTCAGTGATCCAGAAATGATAAGGAATAGGCGTAAAGTTCAAGCCTGTATCGAGAACGCAAAAGTTTTCAAAAGTATCGTCAACGAACACGGCTCGTTCCAAGACTACATTGACTCTTTCTCGCCAACGGATTCTTTTGAGAACCTCATGCTCTTGAAGGAAGAATTGGAGTATCGCTTCAAAGGCCTGGGCAGGATTACAACTTATC
>Ga0164311_10002106_pt1 | contig 10146 bp, 8 predicted proteins | sample GuaBasSedimGuay2_FD_121796 | JGI IMG/M metagenome (GOLD analysis project Ga0164311, IMG submission 121796) | Subseafloor sediment microbial communities from Guaymas Basin, Gulf of California, Mexico - Guay2, Core 4569-9, 9-12 cm | ecosystem: Environmental > Aquatic > Marine > Hydrothermal vents... | reverse complement strand
CCCCTATATTCATTGGTATTTCCCCCTTCTATGTCATAAAACATTACATAAAAACAATGAAACAGAGAGGCCCAAGGGACTCACTGTTTTGTCCGTGGGTTTTTGCTGTTTTTGGATAGCCTATTCGTGGAAAACAGGAATTCTTCTTCAGCATGAATCTGCATTGCCCGCTCGATTTCAGATGGGTCACCAGACTTGATGGCCGAGAAAAGCACTTTGTTTGCCTTTAAAAGTCCGTGGGGCCCTTCAGGGAAGAGTTCTTCCAGCATTGGCATATAGCCCTTAAGCAGAATGTCCTGAAACATATTCCAGATGATGTAGAAGACGCTGTTGCCCGAGGCAAGCGCCAATTTTTGGTGAAATTCTACTGCAAGGGGAAAATAGGCGTATATGTCATCCCCACAGGCCTCCATTTTCTGAAGTAACTGCTCTAGCTCATCCAGCTCCTCCGGGGTCGCGTTTTGGGCCGCACAACGTGCGATTCCCAGCTCCACGTATTTTCGGACCTCCCAGATATTCTTAATAGCTTGCTTATCCATCTGAATTAGACAGGCAAGGTGCTGGCGGATAGTTTCGAGATACTGGGTAAGATCGATTTTCTTTACCGTGGAGCCTCGAATCCCGGCATTAATATCGATAAGACCCATAACGTGCAATATACGTAGGGCCTCACGGATAGTGGGGCGGCCCACGCCAAACATCTCCGCCAGTTCCCTCTCGGAAGGCAGGCTGTCTCCTGGCTCAAGCAGTCCGTCGAAGATGGCCGCCTTGATCTGCTCGGCCACTTCCTCATAGAGACGAGCACGTTTAACTGGTTTAAATGGGAGTTTTTTGGACATTGGTTAACTCAGTTATTGTCTTGTTTGCAAATGGTATTACCATAATGCAAACTGATAGTCAACAAAAAATGCATCGCCCAAGTCTGCCCCTGTCCCAAACTTTTTCCTCGGCATTGACTCTCCCTGCAGTAAGCTGCAGGGAATCGTCCAGATGTCAAGGAGTTCTTTTTTATCCATTCTGATTCGCTCGCTAACCCCGTAGCAAGCTACGGGGAATGCGCTCGCTGTGCATTTTCAAGCTACAGGCGTCTCTCTTTCTCTGTACAAGACAAGTGCAATAATATGGGTACAATTTGGGCCCTGAGACGGCCGGGTAGGTTGATGGTACGTCTCGTGGGAGCAGCCAGCTTACTCTAAGTTGCTATTTCCCGGCAAAGGGATAAATGGGCGGGAGCAAATAGGTATGATCACTCTCGCAGACTCAAGGTTATGTGATGCAACAGGCCATTCAGGCCTAGCATATTATTTTACTTCCCCCACAGAGAGGATGATTTCTTTGGTAATTTCCTTCAGGCGCATTGCCTGAGCCCTCATATGCTCAGAGGCGCTGGCAGTTTCTTCTGCATGGGCCGCCCCTTGCTGGACGATCTCATTCATTGTCTGAACTTCATCCGTCACCTGCCTGATGGCCTCGGCCTGTTCCTCGCTTGCATGTGAGATCTCTTCCGCTAGCCCACGGGCCTTTTGAACCCCAAGAGCCACTTCTCGATACCGATCATCCGTCTCGTTGACAAGGCCTACGCCCTTGTCGATCTTTTCTCTGATATTTTCAAGGAGACGCTGGGTCTCCTGAGACGCCTCCCCTGCACGCAGCGCAAGGCTTCTAACCTCATCAGCCACCACCGCAAACCCAGAGCCCGCTTCTCCTGCCCGCGCCGCCTCCACTGAGGCATTTAAGGCCAAAAGATTAGTTTGGAATGCAATATCGCTTATTGTGTCAGCTACTGTGCTGACACTCTCGCTGGCCTGCGAGACCTCGTTCAGGGCTTTTATGAGTGCCTTCATCGAAATATTGGCCTTTTCAAGACCTGTTTTGAGTGCCTCAGTAACCTGATAGGTCTGTTTTGAATTGTCGGCATTTTGCTTAGTCATGGCGGAGATCTGTTCCAAAGAGGAGAAGGTCTGTTCCAAAGAGGCAGCCTGCTTGGACGTTCCTTCTGCAAGGGATTGGCTTGCCACGGAAACCTGAGAGGAAGCTGAAGAAACCTCCTGGGAGCTATTTTCAAGCGCTCCTGTGACCTTTATGATGGGATCGGCAACGGATTTACTAAAAACAAAAGTGAGGGGTAAGACCAACAACATGCAACCCAGTGCCACAAGACAAAGGGCCTTTATCATCTGGGATGCATTTTTCTTGAATATATCCTTTGAATAAAGCACAGAAACAGCGCCCATCCATTTGTCCCGGTTCGCCAGGGAACACAACCCTTCTATATATTGCTCATCTCCCAATTGTTTATCTTGGACCAAAGGCTGAAATTTAGCCCTAAGAACATATTGCTTATTTGTCTTTAGTGCCTCGACCGCCTCCTTTTTAAGTCTTTTATAATCCGCGACAACTCCCTGACTGATCCTATCTTTCCAAAACACATTGATTTTCATACCCGTGAGGGTAGACAGCCGCTCCAATATGGTGCTATCGATCGGTTTACCAGAGACAACCACCCCCACTTTCCGCTTTACCTCTTTAACGTCATCACTTACGGTCTCATAGTCAGTAGCCCATATGGGGGCCCTGGCCGCAAATCCCAATACCTTATTGAGCACAATAAATTCAGTAATAGGGCCATTGGGAATCGAACCTCTATACTTGGTCCTAATATTGGTTAAGACCCGGGTGAATTTGAAATCCCGAAGACCAATGTTGCCCTCTTTTTTCTTCTTAAAGGTTACAACCTTATAGCCAGCACCTTCACTTGAAATGAATGAGAATCCCAGAGTCGCTACCCCCTTGTCCTCCTTAGCAAATGCGATAAGGGTCCCATTCTGATCGTAGATACTAACCTTCCTTAATCCGCCGAGCTTGAGATCCTCATAAAGGGTCTTCACCAAGTCCATGAGCTGGCCCTCCATCGCTGTACTCGCATCCTGGCTGGCATTGGAACCACTGTAAAATTTGACAAGCTCGCCTAGCTCACTACGCAATGCAATCTGATTCACCTGGTGAATCATTCTATTTCTCAAATTTGTTAATCTGTCATCTATAAGCGTAAATGCCCGGGCCAGTGAACGGGTCGCCTGAATCCGGTTTTGGTGTCCCACAATAATTGAGATGACCACAGTGCACAAAAGAAGGCTGAAAAAGACAATGGAAAGCCCCCCACCAATAATCTTGGTCCTTAACTTTACTCTCATTTGGCCCCTCCATCGTGTTGTTCTGAAGTTCTAGCATTGTTCTTGCAATATCAATGCCATACGTCCATTCATAAAAGTTGCACCATTGTGTAAGTTACTATCAAATCCCTTCTCAGACATACGGGCTCAGATCCTCTTAGGGTTCACAGGATCCATCCCAAAGAAGCCCCCCTATTTTTGGCTTCACCTGTATGGAGCCAGATATTTGTCAATGAGACTAAGGCATGGAGATGGTGTCAAAAAAGTAACATAAAAGGCATGTCGTTTCATGTTGTCTTGGGAACTAGTGGCTAGTATAGTTAAAGTAGGAATAAGTTTATTCAGGAGGCAAATCATGGGATCAGTAGGAGCCCGGGGGACAGCATTCATTACCCTCCTTACCGACTTTGGGCTGACTGACCCTTATGTGGGGATAATGAAAGGGGTGATCCTAGGCATCAACCCCAAGGCCTGCATCGTAGATATCTCCCACCAGATAGACCCAGGGCATATCCTCCAGGCTTCCTTTATACTCAAGGAAGCGTTTCCGTATTTCCCGAAAGGCACGATCCACACGATTGTGGTTGACCCTGGCGTTGGAAGTGAACGAAGAGCTATTTTGCTTGTCACTGAAGATTATCTGTTTGTGGCGCCAGACAATGGACTTCTGTGGCCTATCATATCAGAGCACAAAAATGGAAAGGTGATCCATCTCACAGAGGCAAGGTTCTTCAGACCATGCATAAGCGATACCTTCCACGGAAGAGATATCTTTGCTCCTGTAGCAGCTCATCTTTCCCTGGGCCAAGAGCCATTTGACATGGGCCCCATTATCAATGATCCTTTGCCATTGCGCATTCCTGAACCGAAGCGGAGAGGCCACCAACTAGAGGGCCAAGTGATACGGATTGATCGATTCGGAAATCTCATTACCAATATCGACAAAAAGGCCTTGGAGGAACTCCTTCAAGGACGGGACTGCATAGTGCAAGTAGGGTCTATACAAATCAAAGGCGTATCCCGGACCTATGCAGATGTATCCTCAGGAAAGGAGCTTGTACTGATCGGCAGTTCAGGGCATTTGGAAATAGCAGTCAACCAGGGTAATGCCCGTGAACGGCTAGGGCCAAGGCCTAGTGGGGCAATCGGAGCGCGGGTTGTGATTAAACGTGCATAAGTGAAAATGGAGATGTTACCTATCTGAAGGTCTTCTGCAAAGGGATTGCATATATTCATCCCATTCTATAGGGAGCATGTATTTCTTTTTGGTATTGCATTCCTTGCATGCTGGGACCACATTTCCCTTCTTGCTTTTACCTCCTCTGCTCAGGGGGACAATGTGGTCCATGGTGAGATTGTCTCTTCCTACCTTGCGATGGCAATAATAACAAATACCCTTTTCGATCCTCCTTAACCACCATTGGCTTTTGCGCAGCCGCCTTGCCTTTTCCTTCTCCCTTCGAATGTGCTCTTCACTAGCTGTTTCCCAATAAAAAGACATGACTCCCTTTTCTTAATGACCATCCGCCGATTCAAATTTGTTCTCGGCCGCATCCAGAAATCAGCGATCAGCATTTGGAAACTGGACACAGAGCCTTACACTCATGCTCCGGACCTGAATGGAAACAGGTTCACCACAAAATCTTTCTTTGATTTATATTTACGGATGGAAAGTCCTTAGGGAATGCTATCACAACCCCACAGAGCTTTCAATGATCTCGTCGGATTCCACACCAATCACATGCTCTCCTTTGTGGGGGCCGCTATCCAGTTCCGTGATGTGCCTAACCAAGGCATCCACCTTGATAATAGCCCATTTGGCATAGAATATTACGTCCTTTAACTTATCGCCAGGGCGTATCATCTTCAAGAGCTCTCTTTGCTCAGAAGGCACTAAGAAGCCAAGACCATACTTGGAATAGTTAGTAACCTTCAGCCGAAAAGGCTTTGGCTCTCCGTCGCCCTTGTCCATTTCAAATTCCACGAACAGAAATTCTGGAATTTGTACATTAAGGCGCTCCCATCTGCGCCTGTCCTTTTTCTCCTGCAGGCCCTGTGCCTTATTCTTCTGCACCTTTTTCTGGGGTCCATATTTGGCTGTGAGATAATTGAGCCGTTCCTTGATGCGTGCATCATCAGGGGCCAAGGCAGAGGCCTCTTGATAAAGGCCCAAGGCATACTGTGGGCGGTTTATCTTTTCCATTTCAAGGCCCAGCCGAAATTTTCCAAGGGCCTTGGCTTTCTCGTCAAGCGCATATTCCTCAATGATCCGTGAGACATCATCCTTTACCTTGGCTGGCGGGGCTATCCTCAAAAGACACCGGCATATTTCTGACACTATCTTGTCAGTAGGATAATCAACCCTGAATAATTTCACATACTCGTTAACCGCCTCATCATACAAACCCAGTTCTCTCAGGGCAAAAGCCCCATCAAGAATCGCCTGCACATTATCTTCGGAGGCAATGGCCTCTGTTGTTAAGCTCAAATCTTCACTGATTTCGATCTCGCTATCTTCCTCAGAGTCTTCATCGGCCGCCTCCTTCTGGGTCAATTCCTCGATCCGGTGCTCGATTTTCGTCTTGGTCTGAAGATCCAAACTCAAGCCAGAAGAAAGGATGGCCTTATAAGCCTCTATGGCCTCCTTCACAAGCCCCATAGAGAAATATACCTCAGCCTCGCTCATCTTAGCCGCTATATCTGGCTGTTGAGAGATCTGACCCTTGTGTCCCATTGTTTCTCTCTTTCCTTACCTGCTATCTTTGACCAAAGGACCTCTCTGGTAGGTTCATATGACGCTACAGCTTTACAAATAGAGCTTAACCTTTTTTCTTGGTTCTAAAGAAACGGCTGAGTCCCTTTTGTTGAGAACCATCCTGATCACCGGAAAGCAAGATTCCACATTGAAGTCGTATCATAGCCATAGGCGCGGTATTGTCTGTCAATACAAACAAATAACCCTCTTGAGCCCTTCGAATATATAGCCTGTCACGTTCATACATCATTTCCGCCTCTTTGATGCCATCCAAACTGTACACAAAGAAGCCCCACCAGTCCTTCTTTTCAGGCTCAAAGCGCGATGGGTCCAAAAAATGTCTAAATACCAAGTCGCCATCCAAAGAAAAAAGCATTATGCCCTTTACTCCTTGAATTGCCAGTATATCCTTAAAGAATTCTTCCATAATATCGATCGTACCCGTAAACCCTGAGATCATGATCTAGTCCGAGTGGGGCTGAGGGTTTTCCTAATCCAAAGGGGCCAATAGTTTCATTAGCCTATCCCTTGGGCACTTGGGATCAACGACAAGCACTACCGTCTGTTCTTCCGGCACCAATAAATAATCGTTTAATTCCCCTCTGTTCACGTAAGCAGCCTTGAGCTCGCCTGACCCGAAAAAGGCCCCGATTCTACTAGCCTGAGCCAAAAGGCTGTCCCAACTAGTATCCTCATAGATATCTATTACATCAAACCCATGGCCCGACTCTTTTTCTAGTCGTCCTCTTATCTTTCCCACCGCATCTGTTTCATCTGTCTCTTCTGGTTCTAGGACCTCTTCAGGCTCTAATACCTCCTCTGTTTTCCGGGGCGATGTCTTCTTTGCCTGCGCTTCATCCTTGCGTCGTAAGGCCTCCAATAAAACGGCTTGGAGTTCGCCTTCTATCTTCTTTTGCATTTGGGCACAACTGTTCTGTATCCATATGGAGACATTGTCCCATGAGAAAATCTCATAGGCTGCAGGCTCTCCCTCAAGTCCATTGGACCGGGCATCCAACAAGTCGCCATTCTTAAAAAAAAGGACTCCTCTTTTCCTTGTGACATTATCCATAATCCGAATGGTACACGACCGCTGCTCCATCTGGATGAGTTGGAGGAACATACCTGAGGACACGTTATGAAGTACGCCTCCATCTGCCTGGCGATCTAGAATTTGCTCGATTTTCGCAACTACCGTAGCAGGTTGGTAAGGCTTTTCAATATACTCGACGGCGCCGTTTGGGCTGACCAATTTTTTGAATTTCTGGGAGGTCAACCCGCCCACCACTATTATGCCAACCTCTGGGAAATGCTCTACAATGTGATTGACAAAACTGATATCTCTGGCCTTAGGGATATCAAAGTCAGAGACCAAAACAGATACAGTCTCTTTCCTGAGCAGTTGAACAGCCGTCTTGCCATCTGCCGCACTAAGCACCTCAAACCCATGGCGACGTTTCCTGAGGCCTTGTTCAACCACCTTGGTAAGATATGAATCATGGGCTACAACAAGAACCTTGTCTTCCATCTAAGCCTCTAGAAGAGCCGTATCCCGAACCTTGTTAGGGCCTTCTTGTTCTGTTGATACCAAGGACCGAGAGCCTCCAATAACTTGGGAGAGACTTTCAGTTCCTTTGCCAGTTCCTTGACAGATTCGATCACGCCTCGGGCCAGATCTTTGTCCGTGGCCTCCCCCACAAAAGTGATCTTACGGTCTGCGTACTCAAACTCTCCAGCAAAAGGGTCTAAGAAATCATATTTATTAGCCTTACTCAAAAACTTCTTTTTAAGCAGCGTTCTAAAGTCCTTACCTGGAGTTCCATTTGAGCGAACTACCTCTTCAAATATCCCTAACAGTTCCTCAAGGGCCGTTATCACATGCCAAGAATTTTTCTGTGTGACCTGTTGAGGTTCTAGGGACAACCGTTCAGTCTGAGGTATGATCTTACCCACATAAAACGTGGCCCCTGCCTCTTTGCATTTTTCAATAAGCTCCTCAATACCTTGCTCTATATCTCCCGCAGAAGGGGGGCGCCAAGAAAAGGACCCCCCCACCACTTGCCCACTGTTGAAAAAGATCATGCCTCCGCTGATACCATCCCGCATAATTACATTGATGAAGCCAGTAAGTTTCTCGTCTTTCATCTTTTTCACAAGGCCTCCCAGCTCGGTAAATTCCGTGCTGAGATTCTTATAGACTTCTTCAGAATCAGGCACGTTCGCCCAAAGATAGATATACTCTGCCGGTATCTGGTGGATACTGATGGTAAAGTTATAACTGTCCACCGCCTCCACAATGTGCTCCACAGCTTCCTTACCCTTCATGGTATTCCCATCTTCTCTAAAGAAGCCGTTGAGCATCTCATCCTTATCAAAATAGATCACCCCTTCGGCAAAGGGCGACTTGAAATGGATAGCGCCACAGCCTAACTCACCTTGGTAGTGTTCAAAAAGTTTCTTGATATGCAAGTAATAACTATTCAGCTTCTCGACAACCGGCTTTTCCTTTGGAACGATAAGCATATCCTTACCTTCTCCTCCATATTTTTCTCTAGGCTACATATCTATCTTTCTAGAGGGACTATCTCCGCCTTCGAAGCCTTTCAATGGAAACTCGGATACTCTCTTGCATTCGACCAATTGCGTCTGCCAAATCCCCGATTTCGTCGTTGGAGGTAATCTTCATCTCCGCATCCAGATCCCCTACACTTATGCTCTCAGCAAGCTCTGTAAGAGATTTGATCTTTCCGGTGATACGGTGGCCATAAATGCTAACAATTAGGCCAATGAGGATAAGGGTGCCCACAAGGATAATAATACTGAGGTTTCTAACCTTCTTTGTAACCCTCGCAGCCTCTCGTTTCAATTGCTTGACAGGAAGCGTGAACTCATCCAAATAGGTGGTGGCAGCCACCACATACCGGGTACCAGTAACTGGGGTGCAGACCATAAACTTGGCCCTGATCTTACCGTCTTTGTCTCGCCAATTATAGTAACCCCTGGACTCCTTACCGCCTCTGACCCCTGTAAAGACCTTCCAGAACCCGGGGAAGTTCTTCCCCAAGGACTTGCGCAAAAGGCTCATGTCAATACCTATGATCTTGGGATTGACATGGGCCCAAGTCCTCCATACGCCCTCTTTATCAGGCAATTCATAAAGGGCAGTATAGCCTGTTCTTCCAACCTTCTGAACAGCTATCTTCTTGAAAGATTCACTCTTATTAAATTCCTCCTTTTTCAAATGAGGATGTGCCAGTAAAAATAGTTGAACTTGGGCTGCTACGGACTTCGCCTTTCCACGAATAATCCGCTCTGCCAACTGGCTGGCAATACGCGAGCTTTCATCCGTAACCAAGGTGGACAAGTTATTCAATTGCCTCATATAAAACACTGCAGCACCTATCATGAGCGCAATAGGTACTACCATGAAAAGGAGAAACATCTTCACCCTGAGACCCATCCTCCGTTTCTTTTCAATGGTAATGGGTAGGGACTCTCCTTTCAAAGTTCCCTCTAGCGATTCCTGGGTTGTATCCGGCTGAGCAGCCTCTGGTGTTGATTTGACAGGCTCAGAGGCAGGTGGTGAAGAAGGCTCGCTTCTCTCTTCCACTGCTTCCGACCTTGTCACTACAAATACATGCTTACATGCACTACATCGTACCTTGGCCCGCTCGCCCTTGATTTTTGCCGGATCGACGCGGTATTTCCTCCCACATTCCTCACAGATGACAATCATTGCAACACTCCTTATAATAAAATTGATCTCTCATCTCCGGGGCTATTCCTCCAGCCTCTTCCGGAAGGGATTCCTCACATTACTAGCCCATACCAAAGCCAAGTTGTTTCAGCTTCTCCAGCATCTTCTGCTGAAACAAAACCCTCTTCTCATCCCTTTGGATCTGTCTTGCCAGCATCTCCACCAGCTCTGGAGCGCTTGTTGCAGGAAAATTAGATATGGTGTAGTTTAAATCCATCAAGGCATCCTCTATCAATATGTCGGCAATAGGCCCGATGGCAAGGGACAACTCCTTTCGTAGACTGGCGAAGAAATCGTGATTCACCACGGCTGCTGTATCCGCTGCTGATTCAATAAGGCCCAAGTCTAAAAGTTTCCACACAACCGGAGCCAGTTCGTTCATGCTTATCCCTATTTTTTCGGCCACCTCTTGCAAGGTCTTCTCACCATCTAACTCAATGAGAGTCTTAAGCATCTTACTG
>Ga0164311_10002103_pt1 | contig 10153 bp, 12 predicted proteins | sample GuaBasSedimGuay2_FD_121796 | JGI IMG/M metagenome (GOLD analysis project Ga0164311, IMG submission 121796) | Subseafloor sediment microbial communities from Guaymas Basin, Gulf of California, Mexico - Guay2, Core 4569-9, 9-12 cm | ecosystem: Environmental > Aquatic > Marine > Hydrothermal vents... | reverse complement strand
GCAGTAATTTTATTGTATTGTTCAATACTTTTTTCAATAGCGGGAACAAGAACATTTTTATAATCATCTGCTGTGACTTCACTTGTAGCACTAAAAGCCAATATTCCTTCAGGGTAGTCGGTTAAAATTTCAATCATGATTGCCCACTCCGAGATTCATTCAATAGATTGCCCTACTAATAAAGTATACCTAGGAAAGTCTAGTTACAAATAGTAGGTGAAACCACATGGTTTAGATATATATCATAACGCGTATTTTTACTTTCGATACTAGTATCGGGTTTTTTATCACCGACAAAGGCTGCGGATTTAGGCCTTTTTACTACCACTCTTTTTCGGGCCGCTATTCGAGCAGTAGTAAGTAATTGATCACTATCGCTATCAGGTCCTGCTAGTTGATGCAATAAACGCATATCCTTCTTAACTAAAGCTGATTTATCTCGACTGGGGTACATAGGATCCATATAAATTATATCCGGCCGATGTTTATCTTCGATATCATTTAGACAGTCGATAGCATCCTTATTCATTAATGACATACGATTTATCACATCACTAATATCTTGATCATCCTCAGCACGATTGAGTGCATCGTCAATTAATGTGGCAATAAGAGGGTTTCGTTCTATTAATGTAATTTGGCAGCCTAAATTAGCCAATACCAAAGCATCACGTCCAAAACCTGCTGTGGCATCAATTATTGTTGGTGTGGCGCCTTTTTTGAGGCCAATTGCTTTAGCTAACGGTTGGCCTCGACCACCACCAAATAGTCTGCGGTGGGCATTTTTACCCGCAACAAAATCAATAAAAATAGGATTTCCCAAATCAGGTGCTCGTATTTCAATACGTTGTTCTGTGATAACCAATTGGATTTGGTCTTCATTAAGTGAGACAAAAGGTAAAGCTAACTTTGTTGCTAAGTTCTTGGCAGATTCAATTAATTCGTTTGAATCAGTACTAACAGAATAGGGTGTGGCTGGCATTATTGGATAAATTTTCCAAAGGCTCGACTACCTTTACCTGTGTTGAGTATTTTTTCAACCTTATAATTATCGGTATTAATAATAGAAACGCTGCCATCGCCCCAATTAGATACATAAACAAATTTACCATCTGCTGTGATATCAATTCCTTCAGGGGAGTCACCAACATTAATGGTATTTATTATTGAAGGATTAACGGCATCAATCACAGAAATAGTGTTGTCATCTTGATTGGTGACATACACATGTTTGCTATCAGGGCTAACTACTGCGCAATACGGCCATTCTCCAACATTAATTGTGCTGGTTACTTTAGCAAGTCTAGTATCGATAACACTGACATTACTTGAGCGAACATTAACACTATAAAGTGTGTTGCCATTGGGTGATAAAGCGAGTCCAAAAGGTGCTGTGCCAACAGTAATAGTGTGCAAAATTTGCTGAGAGTTCGTATCAATAATCATTACAGTATTGTCATCACGATTTGCGACATACAATTGGTTGTTTTTATCATCAATAACTATGCCAGCAGGTGATTTTCCAACGGCAATAGTTGAGATTATTTTAGCTCGGTCACTGTCTATGATACTTATTTTATGCTGATACCAATCAGCCACATAAACTCTGGAACCATCATTATTAGTGGCGATACCGACGGGGCTACCTCCAACATCAATTTGGTTGGTTATTTGCAGCGTATCGGTATTTAGAATATTAATATCTTGGCCTTCGGAATTACTAATAAAGGCCTTCTTTCCTGTTTGGCTGACTGCAATACCGACAGGGCGGTTGCCAGCAGAAATAGTGTCGATAATTTCATGGGTTGAAGTGTCGATAACACTAATATCATTACTCAGTTGATTAGTGATGTAAGCATATGGAGGAGGGTTGAGCTCACATCCGGTAATAGCGGTTATGCAAAAAAGAAAAAAGGCGATCTTAAATAAGACCGCCTTTGAAAATGCTAAGCAGTGTTGCTCGGGCATTTATTTTTCCATAGTGACTTTCAGGTTTTCTAAACCAGCTGTGAAAATACCTTTAATAGTATTTGCCGCATCTGCATCACTTTGACCTTCAGGAACAGGTGGGTTATCCATGAATGAACGGTAGAATTTGGCTTTCCATTGCACTTCAGAGCCGCCATCTACTGCTTTAACGGTAATCCATGCTTTATAAGTTGAAACTGGCAAGGTGTAATAAGGTGTATCTTTACTGTTGAATGTGATGGTTTTAACTACAGTCATATCTGTAATTTTGTAATTAAGCATCATTTTTTCATCATCAGCTTTGATTAGAGCTTCGGTAATAGTTGGGTTGCCTTCAGAAGCTAAGGTTAAAACACGTGTTTTATCATCTTTTAATTCTGTGCTTTTAACGGCTGGGTGCCAGTTGTGAAGACCACCAAAATCCTTGATCACTGCCCAGACTTTGTCTGGTGATGCATTAATGGTGATTTTTTCGATAACTTGTTGGCGTGTTGGTCCATGGGCGTTAGCAATCATTGGAACAGCAATTAATGCTGCGGCAATAAAATGTAAAAATTTCTTCATTATTTCTCTCCGTTTAAAGCAGTAAATTTAGTGTGAGAACCTACACAGAGTGAGAGTGCTAAGCTGTGTAAGAAGTTCCCACAACCAGGAACTGGTGGCAGCTACTGTAGCGGAATAGACAGAATTTTTCCACAATCATATTTGACTTAAGAGGCTATATTATTGAGAATTACCGTTCTTTTATATATATTCTATTTTGTTGGAGACCAAGGTGCCACTGATAAAAATCAGGGATTTGCACTTTAGCCGTGGTAATAGTGTGATATTTGAAGGGGTGAATATTGATATTTACCGTGGAAAAATTACAGCTATTATGGGGCCAAGTGGAACTGGAAAGACAACATTACTGCGCTTGATTGGTGGTCAATTGCGACCTGATCGCGGCACAATAGAGGTCGATGGCCAAAATGTGCATCAGCTTTCTCGCAAAGAACTATATGAGCTACGTAAACGTATGGGGATGCTGTTCCAAAGTGGCGCATTGTTGACGGATCTAACCGTTTTTGACAATGTTGCATTTCCAATGCGAGAACACACTAAATTACCGGAAAGTATGATTCGTGATTTGGTGTTGATGAAGTTACAGGCTGTGGGTTTGCGTTGTGCACGGGACCTGATGCCAAGTGAATTATCAGGTGGAATGGCAAGGCGGGTTGCTTTGGCTAGAGCAGTCGCACTAGATCCTATGATGATTATGTATGATGAGCCGTTTACAGGTCAGGATCCTATTTCGATGGGAACATTGGTCAATTTGATTGATCGTATGAATGATGCCATGGGTCTGACTAGTATCGTGGTATCACACGATGTTATTGAAACGGCGGAAATTGCAAATTATATTTATTTGCTATCTGGTGGCAAAGTAATTGAGAAAGGTAGTCCTATTCAACTTAAACATTCTTCATCGCTTTGGGTGCAACAATTTATGCAAGGTTTGCCTGATGGACCTGTACCATTCCATTATCCAGGAGATGCTTTTGCAGACGATCTATTGAATCCTGAGGTGACGACATGATTGGTGCAATTCGTAGCTTAGGTCGATGGGGCCTAGGAGTGCTTGAGCGGCTTGGGCGAGGCCATTTGTTCTTGTTGCAGATATTGTCAGGCGTGCCTGGGCTGTTCACAAGATTTTCATTGGTCATTCAACAGCTGTATTCGGTTGGTGTGTTGTCAGCTTTTCTTATCCTGATTTCTGGTTTGTTTGTCGGCATGGTTTTAAGTCTGCAGGGATACAATACTTTAGTTGATTTCGGTGCCGAAGAATCACTTGGAGTATTGGTATCTTTGTCACTGGTTCGTGAGCTAGGTCCTGTGGTCAGTGGGTTGCTATTTGCAGGCCGAGCCGGTTCAGCATTAACAGCAGAAATTGGCTTGATGAAAAGTACTGAGCAGCTCTCAGGGATGGAAATGATGGCTGTAGATCCAATTCGACGAGTGATTGCGCCACGTTTTTTGGCAGGAGTAATTTCCATGCCATTATTAGCTGCAATTTTTAGTGCAGTCGGTATTTTAGGTGGGTTTTTAGTTGGTCACGGGCTATTAGGTGTGGATGATGGCGCATTTTGGTCGCAAATGCAGGTAAAAACTGATTGGTATGATGATGTGATAAATGGTGTAATCAAAAGTGTTGTATTTGGTTTTGTGGTGACCTGGATTGCATTATTTGAAGGTTATGATGCTACCCCAACATCAGAAGGGGTGGGACGAGCAACGACACGCACAGTGGTACACTCTGCGTTTGCTATTTTAGGTTTAGACTTTGTGCTGACAGCGCTGATGTTTGGAGAAGAGTAAGTGATGCAAAATAAAAGTACTGAAATTACTGTTGGAATGTTTGTTGCTGCCGGGATTGCTGCATTATTTATGCTGGCGATGAAAGTGAGTAATTTAGCAGAGTTTACGGATGAAACTGGCTATCAAGTTATTGCCGAATTTGAAAATATTGGTGGATTAAAAGTTCGCTCTCCGGTCACCATGGCAGGTGTTCGTGTTGGTCGTGTAGCGGATATAAGTCTTAGCTCTGAAAACTATACAGCACAAGTCACAATAAACCTATACGGTAAATTCGATAAAATACCTACAGATACCTCTGCGAGCATATACACAGCAGGTTTATTGGGAGAACAATATATTAGTTTTGAAGCAGGAGCCGAAGAAGAATTTTTACAGAATGGTGATGTCATAGATTTAACACAACCAGCGCTAGTGTTAGAACAAGTTATTGGACAATTCCTGTTTAGTAAGGCTGAAGGTGAATAATGATGAAAATAAAACAAATTAGAAATAAGGTGGCAATTGTCTTCGTGATGTTGTTATCAGTAGTAACTTTGCCCACTATTCAAGCTGATGAGCATGAAATGCCAGAACCTCAGGCAATAGTTAAAGCTGCATCTGATGATATGTTACAAGCATTACAAGACAATAAAGTCGAGTTAGAACAAGACCCAAGCGTAATATACGGTTTAGTTCAGGATATCATTATGCCCTATTTTGATTTTGGTAAAATGTCAAAATTAGCTTTAGGAAAGAATTGGCGTAATGCTAATGAATTACAACGCGAAAGATTCACCGAAGAGTTCCGGTTGTTATTAGTTAGAACCTATTCAACAGCAATGTTGGAATATGCTGATGAAGAAATTCGCATGAAACCATTTCATGATGATTTAAGTAAAAAGAAAGTCAAAGTGGGATTGGAAATCATACAACCTGGTGGTCCATCAATTCCTATGACATTGTCTATGTATTTAAACAAGGCTGAAGAATGGAAAGTGTTTGATGTTAAAATTGATGGCATTAGTTTGATTACAGTTCATCGCAAGAATTTTTCAACACAAATTCGTAACGATGGCATGGATAAGTTCATTGACGATATTGCCATTCGAAATGAAAAAATTAAGGCATGAAAGACTTATACTCCATAGCTGTTGATGTCGATACCAATTTGCTCCGAGTATGCGGTAAGTTAACTTTTTCTACAGTAAATGATGTTTTGAAACAATCACAAGCGTTGTTGGATCCTATTAAGAAGCTTGATATAGATTTAGTCAATGTCACGAGGAGTGATAGTGCTGGCTTGGTATTATTAGTAGAGTGGATACGTTCGGCAAATCAAGCAAATAAAAAAATTGTATTTCATAATATTCCAGAGCAGATGTTGGCAATAGCTACTGCCAGTGGTTTAGACGAATTACTACCATTACAGTAGGCTTATAGATGGAAGCATTTGAAATTAAAAAAATGATTGAAGCGGGCATGCCGGATGCAAAAATTGAAGTGTTTGGAGATGATGGCCAGCACTTTGATGCTTTTGTTGAAAGCGCTTCTTTTGCTGGCAAGCCATTACTTGCCCAACATAAAATGGTTTATGCAACTTTAGGTGACAGTTTTGAAGGTGCCTTACATGCACTATCTGTAAAAACTGCTGTTCCTCGTTAAATAGACAATTTTCAATATTGAGATTACATGGATAAATTGATTATCACAGGCGGTGAACCTCTAGAAGGTGAAATCCGTATTTCTGGTGCTAAAAATGCTGCTTTACCAATATTGGTTGGGGCGTTGCTTGCAGATTCACCTGTCCATATTGGTAATGTGCCTCATCTGCATGACATTACTACTACGCTGGAATTGTTGGGTAGGATGGGCGTGACTCTGACGGTTGATGAGCGTTCAGGGGTGGTGATTGATTCTACAACGCTCACAGATACCGAGGCTGCGTATGATTTGGTGAAAACCATGCGTGCATCTATTTTGGTGTTAGGACCATTATTGGCCAAATTTGGCAAGGCTGATGTGTCATTACCAGGCGGTTGTGCAATCGGTTCTCGCCCAGTAGATCTACATTTGCGAGGGCTTGAGCAAATGGGAGCAGAAATTAAGGTTGAGAATGGCTATATTCGAGCAACTAACGGTGGCGGACTGAAAGGTGCTCATATCTTTATGGATCAGGTAACAGTGACTGGTACTGAGAACTTGATGATGGCAGCAACTCTGGCTGAAGGTAAAACCATCATTGAAAATGCAGCCAGGGAACCTGAAGTTGTTGACTTGGCTAACTTTTTAAATAAAATGGGCGCTAAAATTACCGGCATTGGAACAGCAACGCTTGAGATTGAAGGAGTCAGTGCCTTACACGGAGCTAAATACAATATTCTTCCAGATCGCATTGAGACAGGCACTTATTTAGTCGCAGCAGCCATCACACGGGGCAAAGTAAAGCTGAAAGACACCGATGCCAATGAGTTAGAAGCAGTATTGTTAAAACTTGAAGAAGCCGGAGCTGATATCGAAGTGGGTGAAGACTGGATTTCACTTGATATGCATGGGCAGCGGCCTAAAGCAGTGAGTATTCGTACCGCACCTTATCCAGCTTTCCCAACAGATATGCAGGCACAATTTACTGCTCTAAACAGTATCGCTGAAGGACAAGCTACAATTGTTGAAACAGTGTTTGAAAATCGATTTATGCATGTACAAGAAATGCAACGCATGGGTGCAGAACTACAAATTGAAGGTAATACTGTAGTGTGTACAGGGCAAAGTGGACTGACTGCTGCGCCAGTGATGGCTACAGATTTACGCGCCTCAGCATCTCTGGTTTTAGCTGCTTTAGTGGCTGAAGGTTCAACGATTGTTGAACGAATCTATCACATAGATCGTGGCTATGAATGTATAGAAGAAAAATTACAACAATTAGGGGCTAAGATTCGCCGAGTCCCAGGTTCTGCAAGGGGTTAAAATGCCAAACGCTCTCACTTTAGCCTTGTCTAAAGGGCGGATATTTAAAGAAACCTTGCCCTTGTTAAAAGCTGCAGGTATTGAACCAGTTGATGATCCTGAAACGAGTCGAAAGCTGATTTTAGACACCAATCAGCCAGATGTGAAGTTAATTATTGTCCGCGCTTCTGATGTACCAACTTATGTTGAATATGGTGGTGCTGATATTGGTGTTGCAGGTAAAGACGTATTGCTTGAGCATCCTGATGCTGAGCTATACGAACCAGTAGATCTAGAAATTGCTCGCTGTAAATTAATGACTGCTGGTCGTGTAAATGAGCCGGAAAAAACGGGCCGGTTAAAGGTAGCAACCAAGTTTGTTGAAAGTACTAGGCGCTTTTATGCGAAACAAGGCCAACAAGTAGATATTATCAAGCTCTATGGTTCTATGGAATTAGCACCTTTAGTGGGGTTAGCTGATCGTATTGTTGACGTGGTTGATACAGGCAATACTCTGCGGGCTAATGGCTTAGTACCGATGGAACACATTGCAGATATTAGTTCTCGTCTGGTCGTGAACAAAGCTTCAATGAAAATGAAGCATGCTCGTATTCAACAATTTATTGATCGGGTTCGTAATGCGGTAAGAGAACAGAATAATGGTTGATATTAAGCAGTTAAATACTATTGATAGTGATTTTTGGCAACAACTAGAGAAAGTTCTTGCTTGGGATGCTGTATCGGATACAGCTGTAGCTGACACCGTAAAGAATATTCTTGCACAAGTTAAAACTGACGGCGATCAGGCTGTTTTAGAGTTTAGTCGTCGATTTGATCGGGTAGAAGCTCAATCAATGGCCGACTTAGAGATACCTTTATCTCGTACTAAAGCTGCATTAGATTCCATTCCTGATGAACAACGACAAGCACTACAAAAAGCTGCTGATCGTGTTCGTAGTTATCATGAACACCAAAAGCAGGATTCATGGACATATACTGAAGCTGATGGAACCGTACTAGGTCAACAAATAACAGCGATAGATCGTGCTGGTTTGTATGTGCCAGGCGGTAAAGCGGCTTATCCATCATCAGTATTGATGAATGCAATTCCAGCTAAAGTTGCTGGCGTAGCTGAGTTAATTATGGTTGTGCCGACACCTGATGGTGAAGTTAATGAATTAGTGCTTGCTGCGGCAGCTATTGCTGGAGTAGACCGTATTTTCACAATTGGAGGTGCTCAGGCTGTGGCTGCATTGGCCTATGGTACCGAAAGCATTCCTCAAGTTGATAAGATTGTTGGTCCAGGTAATATCTATGTTGCGACTGCTAAAGGCATGGTATTTGGCACAGTTGGTATTGACATGATTGCTGGCCCATCAGAAATTTTAGTGATCTGCGATGGTAAAACTGATCCAGAATGGATTGCTATGGACTTGTTCTCACAAGCTGAACATGATGAAGATGCACAAGCCATTTTAATTTCACAAGATGCTGATTTCTTAAAACAGGTTAAGGATGCAATTGATCGTCTATTACCCACAATGGAACGCGAATCAATTATTCGAACATCATTAGCCGATCGTGCGGCATTTATTCAGGTAAAAGACTTAGATGAGGCTGTCGAGGTGTCAAACTATATTGCTCCAGAACATCTGGAATTATCAGTTGAAGAGCCAGCCGCAATGGCGAAAAAAATTCGTCATGCAGGAGCTATTTTTATGGGTCGCTATACCGCTGAAGCTATAGGTGATTATTGTGCCGGACCTAACCACGTGTTGCCCACATCCCGTACAGCCCGATTTAGTTCTCCACTTGGTGTGTATGACTTTCAGAAACGTTCTAGTTTGATACAAGTATCAGAGCAAGGTTCACAAACCTTGGGCCAGATTGCTTCAGTGTTAGCGCGTGGTGAAGGCTTGACCGGGCATGCACGTTCAGCAGAATATCGTCTGAAAGACTAGGGTTTATAGGTCAATGAGTCGCTATTGGAGCCCGATTGTTCACAAATTGGAACCCTATGTGCCTGGGGAGCAGCCTAAGTTCGCTAATTTGGTTAAGTTAAATACCAATGAGAATCCTTATGGACCTTCACCAAAGACGCTGGAAGCAATCCGTCTTGGAGTAAGTGACCAACTGCGTTTATACCCCGATCCAGATGCTAGTCTACTTAAACAGGCTGTGGCAGAGTATTACCATGTTGATAGCGCACAAGTATTTGTGGGCAATGGATCGGATGAAGTCTTGGCTCATATTTTTTATGCATTATTTCAGCACGATGCACCATTACTATTTCCAGATATTACCTATAGTTTTTATCCGGTCTATTGTCAGCTTTATCAGATTGATTACCAGACTATTCCGCTTAGTAATGATTTTGAAATTAAAGTTCAGGACTATCAGAGAAATAATGGTGGTATTATTTTCCCCAATCCTAATGCACCTACAGGTCGATTGTTAGCGTTGAAGGAGATTGAAAAATTACTAGATGTTAATAAAAATTCAGTCGTCGTCATCGATGAAGCTTATATTGATTTTGGCGGGAAAACAGCCATTTATTTGGTTAATAAATATCCAAATTTATTAGTTACGCAGACTTTATCAAAGTCACGGTCTTTGGCTGGAATGCGGATTGGATTTGCTGTTGGTCATGAAGATTTGATTGAAGCACTGGTCAGGGTCAAAGACAGTTTTAACTCTTATCCTATGGGTAGTCTTGCAATCAGTGCTGCGGTGGAGGCTTTTAAAGAGCAGGATTATTTTGAACAGACTTGTCAGAAGATAATAGCTAGCCGTGAATGGGTGACCAATGAATTAATGGCACTTGGTTTTGAAGTTTTGCCATCTGCAGCTAATTTTATTTTGGCAAAACACCCACAACATGCGGCTGCTGATTTGGCTACAGATT
>Ga0164311_10002102_pt1 | contig 10157 bp, 11 predicted proteins | sample GuaBasSedimGuay2_FD_121796 | JGI IMG/M metagenome (GOLD analysis project Ga0164311, IMG submission 121796) | Subseafloor sediment microbial communities from Guaymas Basin, Gulf of California, Mexico - Guay2, Core 4569-9, 9-12 cm | ecosystem: Environmental > Aquatic > Marine > Hydrothermal vents... | reverse complement strand
ACTTTCACGTCAGCAACCCCAAAGCGCACAACATTGCAGAGATCGCTGATCCAGACAAGGCCAAACAGCAACACGACGAGTTAAAGCCGGCATTGGCAAATTTTGCCGAGGTGATTGACCTTCCAGAGCTGGCCGGTCATCCCAACTCGGTCTTTACCCGCGACACCGCCCTTTGCACTCCTGATGGATACATCAAACTGAGGCTGGGGCTAGATACGAGGTTGGGTGAAGAGGAGTGGATGGCGCAGGCTCTGGAATCGCTGGGAGAGCCGCGCGTGGGCGAGATCACAGCGCCCGGCACGGTCGAAGGCGGAGATGTGGTGCTGGCGGGTACGGTGGCCTTTATCGGGCGTTCCACCCGGACGAACGAGGAGGGCGTGAGACAGCTTGCAGACCTGTTGCGCGCGCTGGATTACGAGGTGCGCACGCTATCCCTGCCCGATCGCTACTTGCATCTGGACAAGGTCATGATGGTTGCCGGGCCAGAGCGGATCATCTGCTTTCCCGAACTGTTCCCGGCGGGGTTTTTCAAGGGATTTGAGAGCATCGAAATTCCCGAACGAGGGTCAAACACGGCCAACGTGATCTGCCTGGACAAAGATGAAATCATCGCCCATGCGGCCAACAGCGAGGTGATCGGGATACTTGAGGGCAAAGGCGTGACCGTTCACACCATCAACCTGTCCGAGTTCGCCAAGGGGATGGGTGGGCCCAATTGTCTCATTATGCCCCTCGAAAGAAAATGACCAATCCCCAATCCCCGATCTCCAATTCTCTCGACTGGCTACTGGCCCTCCTCCCCATCTTGGTCGTCCTCGTTCTGATGCTGCGCTTCCGCTGGGGCGCGGCAAAGGCCGGGGCGGTCGGGTGGCTGGCGGCATTGCTCGTGGCCGCGCTCCGCTTTGGCGCGGGGCGGGACGTGCTGATTTACGCTCAACTCAAGGGCTTGTTCCTGACCCTCTTTGTGCTCTACGTCATCTGGGCCGCGCTGCTCTTTTACCGCGTCACCGACGAGGCCGGCGCACTCTCCGCCATCGGCGCGGGACTGCCCCGCCTCACGCCGCGCCGGGGCTTGCAGGCGCTGCTCCTGGCCTGGGCGTTCGGCGCTTTTCTGCAAGGCGTGAGCGGCTTTGGCGTGCCGGTGGCCATCGTCGCGCCACTGCTGGTGGGGCTGGGTTTCCCGGCGGTGGCGGCTGTAGTCATCGCCTCGGTGGGGCACTCTTGGGCCGTCACCTTTGGCTCGCTCGGCTCCTCCTTTTACACCCTCATCGGAGCGACGGGACGCAGCGGGGAAGAGTTGGCTCCCTGGTGTGCACTGATGCTGGGGCTGGCCTGCCTCGGCTGCGGGGCGGGCACGCTGTGGGCGGCGGGAGGAAAACGCGCACTGCTATCAAATCTGGTGCCCCTGTTTATCATCGGGCCGGTGATGGCCGCGGCCCAGTTCCTTGTCGTCACCAACGGAATGTGGTCTATCGGCGGAATGACGGGGGGGCTGGCAGGGCTGGCGGTCGGGGTGGCCTGGGCGCGGAGAGAACACGGATCGGCAGGATTTGCGGATCGCACTGGAGCAGGATTTGCGGATCATTCCAAAGAGATGCCATTCGGCTGGGCGCTGCTCCCCTACGCCCTTCTGATCGCAATTGTGCTGGTCGCCAGATTGATCCCGCCTGCACGCGATTTCTTGGGCCAGGTGGTCATCCGCGCGTCGTTCCCCGAGCTGACCACCTCGCGCGGCTGGGTGACGCCGGCCGGGACGGGGCGCGCCATCAACCTGTTCGGCCACGCCGGCGCGCTGCTGGTCTATGCCGCCCTCATCACCTACGGGCTGTTCCAGCGGCAAGGGCGCTACACGCCCGGGACGACGCGCCGCATCGCGCGGGCCGTCGTGCAAAAGGCCGCTCGCTCCAGCCTGGGGATAGCGGCCATGGTGGGCATGGCGCTGACGATGGAGCACGCCGGCATGACACATTTGCTGGCCCAGGGAATCGCGCGGGTAGCCGGGCCGGCCTTTCCACTGGTCTCCCCTTTCATCGGCGCATTGGGCGCTTTTATGACCGGCTCTAACACCAACTCTAACGTTGTCTTTGGCGGCATGCAGCAACACGTGGCCGCGCTGGTCGGCGTCAGTCCGCTCATCATCCTGGCCGCGCAGACGACGGGCGGGGCAATAGGCTCGATGTTCGCCCCGGCCAAGATCATCGTCGGGTGCAGCACGGTGGGGTTGGGAGGCCGGGAGGGGCCGGTGCTGCGGGCCGCGATGCGCTACGGCTTGGCGATCGTGGCCGGCCTGGCCCTGGCGACCGTCGTGGCGGTCTACTTGAAGGCTGTGGCGTGAGTGTTTATATCGTCGCTCGTTCGATCAGCCGGCCGGTGTGGGAGCGGTTGCAGCACCCTTTATCCGCCCGCGTCCTGGCCGTCTTTGAGCGCGTCTGCGACCTGGCGACCGACGACGGGGGCGTGATCGCCCTGGTGACTCCCCAAGTTGGCGATGGGCCGCTGAGCATTGTAGCGGATGTGGATTTTGCCACGCTCAAGCCGGGCGCGCTGGCTCGCTGGAATGGAGAACGGCTGCAAATCGGCGGGCTGAAAGTCGCGCTGGATAAGGCCGTGATCTGGGAACCTTGCCCGGACTGGGAGAGTCTGCGGGCCCGCCGCGACGTCTTTGTAGATCGCCTCTCCCTTCTTGAGACTCTCGCTCTGCGCCGCGCCCATGAAGACAGCCTGCTAACCCTCACATCTATGCAGGCGGGCGGGCCCGACGTCACGTTCGACACGGCCCGAGAAGCCGTAAAGGTTCTACGAGCAGGATGGGAGGGGGACGCCGCTCAATTGCGGGCTGGCGCGACCCAACTGGCGGGATTGGGAACCGGCCTGACCCCGGCCGGCGACGACTTTCTCACCGGCCTGATGCTCTGGGGCTGGTTGGCTCACCCCGACCCTGGCTGCCTGTGCCATCTGCTGGCCGAGGCGGCAGCCCCGCGCACCACTATTCTCTCGGCGGCCCTCCTGCGGGCTGCCGCGCGGGGCGAGTGTAGCGCAGCGTGGCACGCGCTGCTGGCGGCGCTTTCGCGCGGGAGCAACGAGGAGGTTGCCGGGGCCGCGCGGGGCGTGCTGGCACACGGCGCGACCTCCGGCGCGGACGCGCTGGCGGGGTTTCTGTGGGGCAGGCTTTTGTAATGCTTGATGTTTAACACACTGCGTTAGCGGCACCGGTTCAGTTGGGTGGGATTGCTAGATAGTTCATACCGAACACTTTTTTCAGGACACGGATTGCACAGATTAACACGGATTTTTTCGTTTTTGCGCTTTTGGTGACTCGCTCGCTTGCCGGGATCCGCTATCCGGGCCCGGTTTCAAGCAAAGTGGAAAAAATCAAGCGCGAGTCGGCGCCAACATCCGTGAAATCTGTGTTCATCCAAAAAAGATCAGTCAATCAGTCGCACTACACTGCCTGTTTAGTCAAATCTCATTCAACTGAACCAGTGCCCTGTGAAATGCTCTGTGAAACTCTGTGTAACAGCCCAGGTTGAGCAGTTACAAACATTCGTGATAGAGGCCAAGTATTCGGACCAAAGTGTCTGGCAGTGAATACCCGTGGGAGAATGCTCATGCCCAAGAAACCCTGTACAGTCTGTTTGACATTTGATTTTGACGCGCTCAGTGTCTGGCTGGGAGGCTATCCGCGCGTCACGCCGGCGATGCTTTCGCGGGGGGAGTACGGGGCGCGGGTAGGAGTAGGCCGCATCTTGGAGCTGCTGGCAGCGTATGACATTGCCGCTACTTTTTTCACCCCTGGCCACACCGCCGAATCCTTCCCCAACGTCATTGAAGCCATCCTGGACGCCGGCCACGAGCTGGCCCATCACGGCTATGGCCACGAGGATCCCAGCACACAAAGTCCGGGCGAGGAGCGGCGCAGCCTGGAGCGAGGGCTGGCTGCACTGGAGCGATTCCTGGGAAACCCGCCCCGGGGCTACCGCTCCCCCTCCTGGGACTATAGCGACGTCACTCTCTCCCTGCTGGTGGAGCACGGCTTTCTCTACGACTCTAGTCTCTTTGCCAGCGACTTTTATCCCTATCATCCTCGGCAGGGGGATCGGGTAGGAGTGGAAGATCCGCTGCAAATGGGGAAAGAAACGAACCTGTGGGAGTTCCCGGTGGACTTTTGCCTGGACGACTGGGCTCACTTTACCTTTAACTTTGATCCGTCGCGGGTGGGCCTCTCCGCTCCCTCCAAGGTCTGGGAGATTTGGTCAGGAGAGTTTGACTATATGGTCAAACACGCACCGGGCGGCGTGTTCACCCTTACCATGCACCCCCAGGTGATCGGGCGCGGCCACCGAATGCTGCTCCTAGAGCGCTTTATCCGGCGCGTTCTCTCGCAAGGCTCGGTGCGCTTTGCCCGCATGGGAGATGTGGCGAGCAAGTTATGAGCGGAAGAAGGGAAGAAAAAAAAGAGGTAATCGTTCAGGCGATCAGCTACCAAGTGACAGCTTTTTGGAAAAACCCAAAACCCCGCCCCCGCTGTTTCTCGTAAAATGAAGAACGCCGTAGGGGTTTTGAGCGCTATCCTCTACCACAAAGTACACGAAGGGCACAAATGTATCCTCCGTGGTTGGAAATATGAATGGCCTGAACGCTTGGCGGAAAATAATCGAGTAAGGAGGCTTGCGTATGCTAGATCAAACATTCTCAGTGACATTTTGGGGCGTGCGGGGCGGATACCCCAAGCCCGGCCCAACGACGATCAAATTCGGTGGCAACACCACTTGTCTGGAAATCCGCGCTGGCCCTCATCTGATTATCGTTGATGCTGGCACAGGCATCATCGGTCTGGGTGAAAAGCTGGTAGCCCAACACCTGGCCACTGGGAAGCCTATCGTCGCTATGATACTTTTTACCCACACGCACCACGATCACACTCACGGGTTTCCTTTCTTTACGCCCGCCTATCTGGGAAGTAGCGTGTTGCACATCTTTGGCCCTAAATTGTTGCACCAAGGTTTGGAGGAGGTCTTGGCGAGCGCTATGCTGCCTCCATTGTACCCTGTCCGCCTGGACGAAATGAGCTCGATGCGCGTTATTCGTAACGTTTCTGAAAATGAAATTATCACTTGCGACGCTGCGGGCGGCTCTCCACAGGCGCGCAACGTATACCACGAACGAGAGGCACACGGTCAGGGGCAGGTCAAAGTGCGCATAATGCGTAGCTACGCTCACCCACAAGGGATCTTTATCTATCGCATTGAGTTGGGCGGCAAGAAACTGGTCGTCGCCACCGATGTGGAGGGGTATGCCGGGGGAGACAAGCGGTTGATCAAGTTTGCTCAGGGGGCCGACCTGCTGATCCACGATGCCGAATACACTGCCGAGGAATATCTGAACGGCAGCCCTCCCAAACAGGGTTGGGGCCACAGCACTTGGGAGATGGCCGTCGAGGCGGCCCAAGCTGCCGGGGCAAAGAAGCTGGCCCTGGTCCATCATAGCGTTCACCACGATGACACATTCATGGAAGGTATGGAACGTCAGGCCCAGGCGCGCTTTCCGGCAGCTATCGTAGCGCGCGAGGGATTGACGCTGGACGTGAAAGCGTGAGGAGTAAATTCGTAACAGGTGGACAAGACCAGAAAGGTAGCGAGATGATCGTTGAGGCTGATCGAAAAACCAGCAAAGACCAGGACGGCAGAGAAAGTGAGACCAGGGAGAAGCAGGTGACCATCAACCATCAAACTCTGACCCAGTTCCCTATCCTGGCCGCGCTTGACGACGACGCTCGGCAAAAAGTCGCGTCTTATTTTCACGAACGCACATTCCCACCCGGTCAGACGATTGCACTGGAAGGGGAGCATTGCGGGAAAGTGTACTTTGTTATCCGGGGTGTCGTGCGTGTCTACCGGCTATCTCGCGAGGGCCGCGAGCAGGTGTTGGCGCGACTTGGTCCCGGCGAGGCGTTCAACTTCGTCCCCGCGCTGGATGGCGGGCCAGGTCGGGCCAGCGTGGACGCCTTGACAAAAGTCACGCTCTACGCCATGCCCTGCGAGCGCTTCCGGCGGATCGCACGCGAGCATCAGGAGGTGGCGCTGGCCGTTGCGGAACACCTGGCAGCCCAAGTGCGACGGTTGAGCGATATGGTGGAGAGCCTGGCTTTGCACACGATACGCGCCCGCCTGGCGCGCTTCTTGTTGGCTCAGGCTGAGGGGGTGCAGCAACCGTCTCACCGCTGGACGCAGGCCGAGATCGCCGCCCACATCGGTACCGTGCGGGAGATGGTGGGCCGCACGCTGCGGGCCTTTGGAGCCGCCGGTCTGATCCGTCGCCAGGGCGGCCAGATCGTGGTGGTGGATCGCGAGGGATTGGAACAAGAGACCGTGGACGCCTAGCAGGGAAAAAGAGACTTTTGTCATAGACGGGTAACTGGCGTGATGATATAATCATGACGGTTGTTGTATTTTAAGGAGAGGGTATGGATGCAGTGTATATCTCCCCCCAGGTTGATAGAGCCAGTTGCACACTCTGCGGGTTGTGCGTGGAAGCTTGCCGCTGTCACGTCGTGGAGATGGGCGAGCGAGGACCGGTTTTTAACTGCGAGCTCTGTCCTAGTACCGGCGCCTGCGACTGCTGGTATTTGTGTGAAGAGGTCTGTCCCACCGGGGCGATCACGTGCGCCTTTGAAATTGTCGCTGCAAGCGCGATCTGATGAGCAGAAACTGAACGCGGATAAATCAAAGATGAAACGAGAATACATCTATCTGGACAACGCGGTGGCCACCAGGCTGGACGAGCGAGTCTTGGAAGCGATGAAACCCTATCTCTTTGACACCTACGCCGTCGCCACGTCTCAATTCGGCTACTCGCCAGGGATTGACGCTCGGGACGCGCTGGACAACGCTCGGACGCAAATCGCGGCCACGATGGGAGCTGCGCCGGAGGAATTCATCTTTACCTCCGGCAGCACCGAATCGAGCAACCTGGCTCTCAAGGGAGTGGCTTTGGCATTGGGGGAAAAAAAGGGCCGTCACATCATCATCAGCCCCCTTGAGGATTTCCCCGTGCTGCACAGCGCCCGCGCGCTGGAACGGCATGGGCTTCGTGTGACCAAGTTGCGGGTGGACGAAACCGGCCGGGTGGATCTGGTCCACCTGCGCGAGTCCATCACGCCCGAAACCGCTCTAGTCTCCATCCAGGCGGCCAATCAGGAGATCGGCGTCTTGCAAGACCTGGAAGACATCGGTGAGATCTGCCAAGAGAAAGGCGTGATCTTGCACACCGACGCTACTCACAGCTTTACCCGCGTCCCGCTGGATGTACGGAATGTTCCGGTTGACCTGATGACTGTCTCTGCCCACACCATCCACGGGCCCAAGGGGATCGGCGGGCTGTACGTACGCGCGGGAACCCCTATCCGCAAGTGGATGGATGGCGGTTTCCAGGAGTTCGACCTGCGGCCGGGGGCGGAGAACATCCCCGGCGCGGTGGGCTTTGCCAAAGCGGTGGAACTGGTCACGCCGGAGGAAACGGCCCGCCTGCAAGGGTTGCGCGACCGGCTGACCGAACGGCTGCTAGAGATTCCGCACACTCGCATCAACGGCCACCCCGTCCACCGTCTGCCGCACAATGCCAATATCTCCTTCCGTTTTGTCGAGGGGGAGTCGCTGCTGCTGCATCTGGATATGCGCGGGTTTGCCGTCAGCACCGGCTCGGCCTGCTTTAGCCGCTCGCTGGAGGCCAGTCACGTCATCTTGGGAATAGGCGGCAACCACGAACGCGCCCACGGCTCTGTCCGTTTCACCTTTGGCCGCTTCAACGAAGAAAGTGACGTGGACGCGGTGGTGGCGGCGGTCGCCGAGGCGGTGAGGGATCTGCGACGGATTAGCCCGTTAGGGAAGGAATGAGAGTAAATTTATTGACGAGGTGAAGATATGCCGTTACCGTACAGTGAAATCGTGATGGAACACTTCCGCAACCCACGCAACGTGGGACAGATCAAAGACCCCGACGCCAAATCGGTCGAAGGCAGCCCAGCCTGTGGTGATATGGTAGCCGTCTACCTGAAAGTGGACGAGGAAACCCACCACATCAGTGACATCAAGTTCGAATCCTACGGCTGCGCTTCCAACATCGCCACCGGCTCTATCATCACCGAGATGGCCAAGGGCAAGACGTTGGAGCAAGCCAAGCAGATCACGTGGAAGGAGGCCTCCAATGAGTTGGGCGGCTTGCCCGCGATCAAGACCCACTGCTCGGTATTGGCGGTGGACGGACTGCGGGCGGCCATCCAGAACTATGAAGAGCGCCACGGCCTGGTCAAGGAGCGCGTGCCTACCACGGTCGAATTGGTGCGCAAGCGGCTGAAGCGGGTGATGAACCCAATATCGGGGCTGGACCTGGTGCGCACCAAACTGGTCAAGAAGATCAAGGTCTCCGATGGGGTGGTGTGGATAGTGATAGACTTGCCGGAGGATCACCAATTCGCCGCCAACATCCGCGAAGAAATAACGGAAAAGATCGAACCGCTGTGGGACGTGGAACAAACAGTTGTCGAGTTCTTGGAGTAAGGAGGAGAAACAATGACCGAGATCAAAGTAGACACTCGGAATGGAGCTTGCCCTATACCGGCCAACTTTAGAGTAGATTGCCGGGGAGAGACCTGCCCCGTGCCGTTGGTAGAGACGCGCAAAGCGCTGCGCAAAGCCGAGCCGGGAGACGTGATCGAGGTAGTAGGCACGCACCCGGCCTCGAAAAAGGAGATCCCGATGGCGGTCGAGGCCCTGGGGCTGGATTTACTTAGCGTCGAGGGGACGGACGACGATTGGAAAATTTGTATCAAAAAGTAGATCAGGGAGGAGGGCGATGACAAAGACCGAGAAAACGACCATCATTCTGCACAGCGGGGACATGGACAAGGTATACAGCGCGCTCATCATCGGCAACGGCGCGCTGGCGATGGGGATGGAGGCTTCCATCTACTTTACCTTCTGGGGGCTTCAGCGGCTGCAAAAAGGTGGGCTGGAGAAAGGCCCGCTCTCAAAAATGCACTTTCTGGGCCTGGGCAAATGGATGATCAAGCAGCGGATGAAAAAAGCCAACGTCGCCTCACTGGAAAGACTATTCCAAGATTTCAAGGATCTAGGGGGTAAAATCATCGCCTGCGAGATGACGATGGACATTATGGGCATTGCGCGGGAAGGACTGCGCGAGGAGTTGATTGACGAGTACGGCGCAGTGGGGACCTATGTCCAGGAGGCGCGCAAGTCAGAGATCACGCTCTTTATCTGAGGAGGATACTGCCTGCCTTGAGAATGGCAGGGGTGGTGGGAGCGACCACGAGTGTATACTCAGCACGGTCATATTTCACCCTGTTTTTTGGCGTCAAATGGTACAGGTGACCCACAAAACGTCACTTTTCAATGCAGCCTCGGCTTTAATGAAAATGTTCTTTTATGCCCGTTGTCAGTATACTGTTCGTCACTGCTTTGGCGGCTTCGTCGGACTCTTCCATCCAATCCACGATCCACGTTACCCCAAGTTTTACGACCTACCCTTTGTTTGCTGTGTGCTTGGCCGCGCTGTTGATGTTTCTGTGTTGCCTGGGGTCTCGCCGACAGATCAACAACTTACTTCGCAGCAACGGGCCTTCTGAGGCCAAGTTCCAGACGTTATTTAGTGTGGAGACCTGTCCCCACGGCGACACGGCGAACGTGCTTATTCAGTCGCCTGCTCCCAGACGAGATGCAAGAAGTCGTATGTTGGATAATCGAAACTCTGATCCGGAAGAAAGTTTTGGATCGCTATCGCTTGCTCGATCGCTACTTCACCATCTCCATCGATGGCACCGGTAGGCTTGTCTTCCCCAAACGACATTGTCCCCATCCCCACAACTGAACCTACCCCTGCCCATCCAGTCGGCTTGATATGCTCCCCGCCGGATATAATCCTGCACGCCTCAGTCTCAATCATCCCCCTTTTCATCACTCTTTATCCCACTAACGCCCTATCACTGGTCCGCGTATTCTTCGTTGCTGCTGCCATCTAATACCTGGTGATTACCCACATCTCACCGCTGAGCGCGCAGAGGTCGCAGAGATAGTCAAAAAGGCCTTCTCTGCGTGCTTTGCGGCCTCTGCGGTGAAAGAAAACAGGATCAATGCAGTCACATT
>Ga0164311_10002101_pt1 | contig 10159 bp, 8 predicted proteins | sample GuaBasSedimGuay2_FD_121796 | JGI IMG/M metagenome (GOLD analysis project Ga0164311, IMG submission 121796) | Subseafloor sediment microbial communities from Guaymas Basin, Gulf of California, Mexico - Guay2, Core 4569-9, 9-12 cm | ecosystem: Environmental > Aquatic > Marine > Hydrothermal vents... | reverse complement strand
CCCTAGATTATTGAGCAGCTATGACAAAAATATCCTGCCACTCTCCGGCAGGATATTTTGACATCCTTAAAAATCTTTGCGCTCTTTGCGTCTTGGCGGTGAGAAAGACCTTTTTTCAGGAGAGTCAAAGATAGGATTACGAGGTTGGCGTCGCCACCGGGCTGGGCGGCGGCGTGGGTGTCGGCGGGTAGGGCGGTTCGTCTATCAACCGCAGCAGCCCGTCCACGTCGGTGAGCGTGATCAAATAGACCAGCGAGTCGCCCTCCACCTGCACGTAGCGGGCCGTGCGGCGCGGGTTCTCCGCTCCGACGTTCAGATTGATCGTCGTTCCGTCGCTGAGCACCAGCGTCGCCTGCACCTCCGGCTCTTCCAGGCCGTAGGCGGATAGATCATCTACGTCAGCCAGGGCGCGGGTGGGCTTTATCGCGGCTACTTGGAACGCCAGACCGCTTAAGCGATTACTGTCGGCCTCGCTTGCTTCCGGCGCCGTCATGCGCCAGCTATCGCCGCTGCGCTCGACCGCTGCCGTCTGCTCCCTCCTGGTCACGGTGATCTCCACCAGGTCGCCGCCCTCAAACTCCCACAGTGGAGCCGGGGTCGGCATAACGCCTTCCTCCGGAGGCGGCTCCCGCTTGGCCTCCACCAAAAAGATATAGGCCGCCAGCAGCGCTGCGACGCCCACCAGCGCCAGCGTCGTGATCCACGGTTTTCGTTGCGTCACCTCACACACCTCCATTGGACATTGGACATTGGACATTGGACATTGTTAATTGGTCATTGTTACCGCCTCTGCCACCACACGACGGCGCCAGCGGCCAGAAGCGCGAACGGGATGAGAATGACGCCGATGAAAAAGATACCGCTCGACTGCACCCCGGAGAGGAACACCTGGCGCGGCTGCGACCCCTTGGGGCCGATGGCGATCATACTCTCCTCCTCGGCCAGCCAGTTGACGGCGTTCATAAAGAGCACGCCGTTCCCCAGGTTCTCCACGAACCCGTTGGAGGCGAAATCCGAGTCGCCGACCAGCACCAGGCGCGTCTTCAAGTTGGGGTCGTCAGAGCCAACGAGAGCAGGCGCTTCGAGGCTCGCCGCCAGCGTGAGCGGTCCCGGCACGTCTGCCCCTTCGTTGAACTCTACTTCCGCCGTCTCCATATCCTGCTCGGCCCAACTATCGGATGAGGTCTCGGCCAGCGGGGTGAAGGTCGTCTGCCCTGCGGGGTCTTGCCCGAACTGCTCCACCGGGCGGGCCAGAGGAAAGAAGCTCATCAGACCGGTCATATCTTTGGTGATCTGGCTGAATCTGTAGCGGTCGACGACCGGAGCAGCCGGGCCGGTCATAAGCGAGCTGGGCAGGTCTATGGCCAGACCGGCCCCAAAGCGGATCTGCCAGGCGGTCAGCAAGTTGTTCAGGCCGGCGTCATTGGCAGGGTCTTGCATGATGAGCGCCTTGCCGCCCTGGAGCAGGTACGCGCCCAGCCGTCCCACTTCGTCTTCCAGGAGCGCGGTCTGCGGCCCGGCGATGATGACTACGGCCGCGTCGCTGGGGACAGTCTCGGTGATCGCCAAATTGAGTGCGCGCACCTCATAGTTCTGATCCCGCAGCGCGTTGGCAACCGTGGAGTAGCTCTCCTCGCCGTAACCCGCCATGTCGCGCTCCTGATGGCCGGTGAGGAAGTAGATCACCTTGGTTTCCTCACTGACGACCTTGAGCAGCGCGCTGGTGACGCTCTGCTCGTCGGGCGTGTAGATCACCTCAGTGCGGTCGCCGGATTCCAGCAGTAGGCCGCCATAAGGGGGATTCTCGTATTGTTGAGCCTTGACTGGCTCGCGGTCGGGGTCAATCGTCGTGTAGGATAGCAATGCGCTCTGGTCGAGATATTGGTTCAGCAGCTTTTCGTACTCTTGCCGCTGAAAGTCGGCGGCGGCGAAAAAGCCAGTGATGGCGACGGGTCGGTCAATCTCCTCTAGTACCTGGACAGACTGGGGCGAGAGGGTGTGTTCCTTCAACTCGGTGGCGTCGTAACGGTAGTGGTATCGCCCGGCCAAATAGTTCAGCCCGACGACGATGGCGACAAAGGCGACGCTCATCAAGAGGGCATTGGAGCCATAGCGCGTCCCGCGCCGGGTGAGCGCGGCCCGCACCTGCGCCGGGTTCGCCAGGACGAACAACGCCCCCAGCACCGGAGCGCCGATCAACAGCCCCCTAGTCCAATCATCCATCTGATGCCAGACCAAGTAGCGGATTGCGCCGGCCAGCAGTGCGACCAACGCAAGATAGCCCAAGACAAAGGCCTGTTTTTTCAGATATTCGGTCAAACGATCCATTACCGCCACCTCCTTGCTTCCAGCACCCGCGTCGCCAGGAAGAGATTGACAACCACCAGGCTGAGATAGTATACGACGTGTTGGGTGTCAATGATGCCGTCAATAAAATCAAAATAGTGTGAAAAGAGGCTCAGTTGATTCACAAAATCGCCCATAAAAGTGCCTGCCGACCGCGAACCCACGAACTCTACCAGCCACAGTCCCACGCCGATGGCGATGGTCAGAATGGCGGCGACGACCTGGTTGCGGGTGAGGGTCGAGGCCAGCGTGCCGATGGCCAGCAGCGCGGCCCCGACCAGGAAGAAACCCAAGTAGCTGCTGAGCACCGCGCCCAGATCAGGTTCGCCCAGACGGGTCAGGATAATGGGCTGGTAGACGCTGATGATGAGCATGGTCAGAAAGAGGATCAGGCTGGATAGGTATTTGCCCCCGATCAACTCCCAGTCGCGCACCGGCGCGGTGAGCGTCAGCTCGATAGTGCCGGAACGTTGCTCCTCCGCCAGCAGCCGCATCGTCACCACCCCGGCGTAGAGGATGAGCACAAAGAAAATCCACCCGCTGCCCAGGACGGGATCCATGACCGCCTGTTGGGTGTAGACGAGAAAGAGCCAAAAGAGCAGCCCCATCACGCCCAGGAAGGCGGCCATCGTCACGTAGGCGATGGGAGAGCTAAAGTAGGCGTACAGTTCTCGCCGCGCGATCGTCCAGACGTTACGCATTGTTTCCCCCTTTTCCTTCTTCAGACCCTAAGGGTTTTCCGAAACCCTTAGGGTCTTTTTCATCAGTGGTCAACTCGAGGAAAATATCCTCCAGGCTCATTCCCGCGCGGCCGAGTTCCAGCAGTCCCCAGCCTTGCTCGACGACAGCGCGGGCCAGCTCGGCGCGGAGATCGCGTCCCTGGGCGCAAGAGACCTGGTAGGCGCCCTCGTCGGCCGGCTCGACGCCGATGACTCCGTCCACCCGCTCTAGCACAGAAACGGCCTCCGGGCCAGCATCGGCGATGCGCACCAACACCAGCTCCGCTCCCTGTAGTTGGGCGGTCAGTTCCTCCGGCGTCCCCTGGGCCACGATCTCGCCCTGGTTGATGATGAGCACGCGGTTACAGGTCTGGCTCACCTCGGAGAGGACGTGGGAGCTGAGGATGACGGTGTGCTCGCGCCCGATCTCTTGGATCAGCGCGCGCGCGTCGCTCACCTGCCGGGGGTCAAGGCCGATGGTGGGCTCGTCGAGAATGAGCACCTCCGGCTCGTGGAGGATGGCCTGCGCCAACCCAACGCGCTGGCGGTATCCTTTAGAGAGCTTACTGATCATTGAAGCGGCGCGGTCGCCGATGCCGCACGCTTCCATTGCCCGATCCACCGCCTGTTTGCGATTCGGCAACTGGCGCAACGCGCCCATATAATCCAGATAGGCCCACACGGTCATCTCTGGGTAGAGGGGCACCGTCTCTGGCATGTAGCCGACGCGGCGGCGCACTTCCAACGAATCGTGGAACACGTCGAACCCGGCCAGGCGGGCGGCTCCGTCGCTGGGTGGCAAAAATCCGGTCAGTATGCGCATCGTCGTCGTTTTGCCCGCCCCGTTAGGGCCTAGAAAGCCGACGATTTCCCCTTTGTCCACGTGAAAGCTGATGTCGTGGACGGCCCGGGTGGGGCCATAGTAGCGGGTCAGATTTTCCACTTCGATCATGTCGTCATCACCTCCAAAATAAAGAGCACCTGGCGATAGTGTCTCGCTCCGCAGGGTGCTCCTCCGGCCAATCTTTTTTCAACAGCGCGTACTTTACCACCGCTGGAAAAAGTTGTCAAGAATATACGAGATGCGACTCGCCGCGCCGCGCCCGGTATTTGACAAGTGTCGAGATGCGGGGTACTATTTGCGGGCGGGCGCTGGCCCCAAAAAACAGGTAGGCAGATTCAACACCAACTGTAGTGACTTGGCAATATCGAGAATCTGTGGTACATTAACAAAGCCATAACCCGTTTTAGGATAAACAAATTTCATTTCATATACCCACAAACAGAGGCAGTTCAGTGACAGTTGCTAGGCAGATTTCCTTTCTAGACCAAGATATCAACAAAGGCAAAAGAACTCAAGGGGGAAGAACAACCTCAGATCTAGTTGTGTCAGCGTATACTGGCGCCAATGATGAGGTCTTTCCCAAGGTGTTAGATCTCCATGTTCCAGAAGGGGCATTAGTAGCAGATGTAACTTATGGCAAGGGAGTTTTTTGGAAAAGAGTGCCCAAAGGCAAGTATGATCTAATAGCTAGCGACATTGCCACAGGCATTGATTGTCGAAATTTGCCATATAGGTCAGAATCAATTGATTGTGTTGTACTAGACCCACCTTATATGGAAGGCTTCTATCGCAAATCAACAAGCCAAAAAGCCGGTTCTGGCACTTATGGCTCTTTTAGAGACCATTACTCTAGTGGGAATGAAAAAGCTCAAGGTCCCAAGTGGCAAGCCGCCGTACTTTATTTCTACGTTCAAGCAGGGAAGGAAGCCCATCGTGTTTTGAGGGATAACGGGGTACTTGTAGTCAAATGTCAAGATGCTGTAAGTGCGAATAGACAGCATCTAACACATGTTCAAATCGTTGCCGAGTATCAAAACATGGGTTTTTATGCGAAGGATCTATTTGTGCTGGTTCGGAGGAACAGGCCTGCTGTGAGTCGGATAAAAAACCAAGTCCATGCAAGAAAAAACCATTCCTATTTTCTCATTTTTGTCAAAGTTCCAGCACACAAAACACTTCAGTCTATGCGTTCTTGATGTCGTTCCCGTATTAACTCGTCCAGCACTTGGAAAAGATCATTGTAAAATGGCGGCGCTGGGGGCCAAGTAACTTTGACCGTCGTTGCCAGTAGATATTGGCTTTGCTCAGGTGTATATCCTCTCCAAGAAGTTCGAGGCAAGTCCTTGTTTTTGGCGAATACAAAACGCCACTCATCTTCAAAAGGATAAGTGTTTACAGCCAGCACATCAAATTCCCCCACCACAAGACAGGTAGTAGACAATGTTGCGCCGTTGGGCAGAGTAATTTGTCGCCGGTCACTTGCGTCTACTTGAGATTTAGCAGTCCATTGCCCATCTTTACAATCAATTGTATTGGTCTGGAGTGATTTGGCTTCGATGATGAATTGTTCATCCCGATAAACGATTACACGATCTCCTTTTTTCCTGCGATCGTGATCATCGGCCTTAAAACAAGCCGTTATCTTGGGCGGCTGCAACCATAACTCTTCGAGCTTGAACTCAGCCACGTAGCCAAACAGCATACCGCGCAGACTAGGATTCTGTGCTAATAGTTCCGTGAGAACGTAAGGCGTTATTTCCCATTTCTCTAAAATGTTTTCCCTATACTCTGCTTGATCATATGATTCAATTCTTTCTATCATAAAGCTCGGATCAACGCCCAAGACACGAGTTACTTCAAGAAACTCTACAACATCCAAACGTCTCTCACCACGTTCGTACTTGGAAACGAACGATTGTGGTTTGTTGAGCTTCGAGGCGACTTGTGTCTGAGTAAGCTCGTTTTGTCGTCGTGCCGCAATAAGAAGCTGGCGCAGCAGATTGTACTGTTCTGAAAAAACCGACTTGGTCATGATACAACTCCTATTTGTTTCTCTGAACTATACAACCTATTTCGGGATAACCCAAAACGGGTTGCAGATCAGGGAGAAATAGGGTTTGGTCTAACTGACCGCGAGCCGGTAGGAGAATCGTATTCATGTTCCAAGAATTGCCCGATACACTCGACCGCGTGATGGTGATCGCCGCCCATCCCGACGACCCAGAGTTCGGCTGCGCCGGAACGGTGGTCAAGTGGGCGCTGTCTGGAAAAGAGATCGTCTACGTCTTGCTGACCAGCGGCGACAAGGGCAGCCACGACCCTGACCTGCGGCCTGGCCGGATGGCCGCGCTGCGGGAAGGGGAGCAACGGGCCGCCGCGCGAGAATTGGGAGTCGAGCGGGTGATCTTTTTGCGTCACCCCGACGGCCTGCTGGAAAACACGCTCGAACTACGCCGCCAGCTATCCAGCCTCATCCGCCAGCACAGGCCCCACATCCTGGTGACTATTGACCCCTGGCGGCATTATCAGCTTCACCCCGACCACCGCGCCGCCGGTCAGGCCGCGTTGGACGCAATGTACGCCTCCCGCGAGTGGGGCATCTTTCCAGAGCAGTTGGTGGACGATGTGGAGCCGTGGCGCGTTCGGGAGGCGTATCTCTTTTGGACCGATAACGCCGATCACTGGGAAGATATCTCGGCCAGCATCGAGACGCGCATCTCTGCGCTGGCGCGCCACGCCAGCCAGGTAAGCCCCAATATGGAAAAGCTGGCCGAGCGCATCCGCAACTGGACCCACGAGATGGGAAAAGAAGCGGGATACGAGCACGCCGAGGCGTTCAAGCGCTTCCAGTTTTGATGGCTTCACACGGGGCATCGCGCCGGCGCTCGCCCCCTTATCTAAACCACATTGGGTTCTGCAAGTGTGTTGCCCTGTAAACAAGTGAGAGATATGAAGCACAGACTCAATCCGCGTGGCTGGGGGATAGCCCTTTTTATCGCTTGGGTGTTCGCCGTCTATGCCGCCTTCTATTGGGTGCAAAAGCCCTTCACGCCAGAGACGGCCTGGGCGCTGGTTCGGGCCGGGCTGGATATTGCGGCGGCAGCGGGCATGATCATCCTGGGGGCGGCTCTGGGGCGGCGTATCCTGGTCTGGCTGAACCTGGCCGATCTGCCCCCCGCCGACCTGGTCTGGTTAGCGCCGGCGCTGGGGCTGGGCGGACTGGGATTGTTCGGCTTGGGACTGGGACTGGCGGGGGGGTGGCGTCGCTCGCTCGTCTATGGTCTGGCGCTGTTAGCTGCGATATTGCTGGCCCGCGACGGCCTGGCCCTGGCCCGCCAACTGCGGGGCTGGCGGCCCCGGCTGGCCGTGGGGCGCTGGGGCCGTCGCTATCTGGCGCTGACGCTGGCGCTGACGGTATCGTTGGCCCTGGCCCCGCCCACCAGTTGGGATGGCCTGTTCTACCATCTGACCGGCCCTGCGCTGTACGCCGCACAGGGGCGGATCGCGCCGCTGGACGTCAACATCCCCCACTTGGCCTTTCCCTCGCTGATGGAGATGCTCTTTGGCTTCGGACTTTTACTGCGGGGCGACGTGGCCGCCAAACTGCTCCATCTGGCCTACGGGCTGCTACTGGCGGCGCTGGTCTACCGGTTGAGCCGGCGTTGGCAGGGGCGAGCGGCGGCCGGTTGGAGCCTGCTACTGTTGGCCGCGATGCCGATGGCGGCAGTGTTAGCGGCCTGGGCCTACAACGATCTGGCGCTGGCCTTTTACCAGTTGGCGGCGCTGTACGCGCTCCTGGCCTGGCAAGAGACCAGGCAGCGGGGCTGGCTGCTGGCGGGCGGCCTGTTGAGCGGGCTGGCGCTGGGGCTAAAATACACCGCCTTCCCGCTGCCGCTAGTCGGGTTGGTTTACGTGCTTTGGCAAAGGCGAGAAACCAGGTTTTTGTCGCTTCGGGCGAAGCAGAAGCGCCTTCGCTTACAGAAAAACCTGGTTTCTTATGCGCTGCTGATCGGGCTGGCGGCCGCGCCGTGGTACCTGCGCAATTGGGCCTTTACCGGCAACCCTGTCTATCCCTTTCTCTTTGACGGGCAAAACTGGGACGGGTTCCGGTCGGCCTGGTACGCCCACGCCGGGACCGGCATCGGCTGGGATACACTGAAAATCCTGGCCCTGCCTGTGACGATGACGTTGGGCCTGCGCGACGTGAATTATTACGATGGCCGCATGGGGCCGCTCTTCCTGGCGTTGGCGCCGGCGCTCATTTGGCTCATTGTACAAAAACTGCAACGCCGCAAACTTGCAAACTTGCAAACTTTTACCCTGTTGAGTAGCTTTGTCGCCGTTCACGGCCTGGTCTGGACGCTGGGCGTGATCCAGTCGCGCGCGCTTTTCCAATCGCGGCTCTTTCTGCCGGGGTTTGTGGCGCTGGTACCTCTGCTGGCCGAAGCGCTGGCGCGGCTCTCATCCCTAGACAGCCGCAGATTCTCCATCTCGGCTTTTGTGCGTATGTTGGTGGGGCTGGCGCTGGCGCTCAACCTGGTCAACCAGGCGTTGGACGTGCTGCGCTTTAATCCATTTGGTTACTTGGCCGGCCACGAAAGCCGCGCGGCTTATCTGGAGCGGGTGTTGGGCGATCACTACCGGGCGATGGAGCGATTGGAAGATGTAGTGCCGCAGGAAGGTCGGGTGCTCTTTTTGTGGGAGCCGCGCAGCTACTATAGCCCGCGCTCTGCTCAACCGGACGCTATCCTAGACAACTGGGCGCATCTGGTATATCTTTATGGAGACGAGAATCGGGTGGCGGCCCACTTGCGGGCGGAGGGCTTTACCCACGTGTTGCTCTACCGCTGGGGGCTGGATTTTGTGATCGATCACGGCGAGTCGCCACTGCCGCCGGGGGATGTAGAGTTGCTGCGGGTCTTTACACAGGAACACCTGGCGTTATTGGAAACAGTGGGCGAGTATCATTTGTATCGCCTGCGAGAGTAACGAACGTGCGAAATGAGCAGGGTTAGTCAGATGGCTTCAAACATAGTGGAACTGAAAATAAAGCGATAAGAATTGGAGCCGTTATTTTGTAGGCCAGTTCTGACCAGGCGATATGCATCCCGTATAATTCTGGGCTGGATAGTCCTACAAAGAACCCGACAATTCCTAGTACATAGACAAGCAGCATACTATAGAGTGCAGGAATATACAGAGAGGGATAGTGTCGTTTGAGGCCCGAAAGAACCATCACGGCAGCGACAGGCAAGACGATGGTGTGCAACATTCCAATGATGGGAACGACGAGAGGCCAGATCGCCAGGCTGAGAGCTATGCAGCCTGCGAAAGCTGAACTTTTGGCAGTTGCTCGTCTATTGTGGAGCAAGATCGCCCCGCTAGCGAGAACTAGCGCTCCGGCCAGGACTTGGGGGTTCCAGACACGCTCTATTACCGATTGCGCGGGGTTATAGTCCTCCAGTATGGCGAGGAAATCAAAAACCCAGCCTGGCTGAAAAATCTCGGCGCTGGCCCACATCGCCAAACCAACGAACAGAAAGCCGAGGTAAAAACCCCATCGCTCCCGCTCGAATATCGCCCAGGTCAATAGGAACAACAAAGTCAAGGCCGTCGTATGCGGCTTGAAAGTCAACCCGCCCGCTAACACACCGGCCAGCGTGTACCGGCGGTGGCGCAATGCCTGGTAACAGAGTACCAAACTTAGCAGGCCAATACTGTTGAATTGCCCCCAGATGGCGTGTTGTAAACTGGGAATGAAAAAAATGGACATTACGAGGAACAATGTCAGTTTGTTGATCGAGCCGGGCCAATCGGCCAGTCGCATACTGAGCCAGACACTGACCACAAAGAAAATCTGAACAGTCGTTGTCCAAACTATGTGAGCTATGGGATATGGCAATAGAGCCAGGAGGCCGGTAAAGATGATCAGGTGCGCCGGATAGTAAAAGTTTGTTTTTCGTGGGGAGCCATACACAAACGTGGTGACTTCTTTTTCATTTTGACTGTCGTATAGATTGCGATTTTCGGAGAACAGTTTTTCGGTGGCATACCAGCGAAAAAAAATATCCGATCTATAGAGTGTGCTATAGTTTCGGTTTAGTATAACGGCAAAACTGATGCTAAAGAGAATACATGCTAGAGCTAGAACCAAAAGCATTTTTTGCTCGTCTGCTGTGGTTTGCTGCATTGAATCTTTCCTCCTGGGAAAGTCAAATTATAGGCCAGTTAAAAAAAGCTGTCAAACTTG
>Ga0164311_10002099_pt1 | contig 10164 bp, 5 predicted proteins | sample GuaBasSedimGuay2_FD_121796 | JGI IMG/M metagenome (GOLD analysis project Ga0164311, IMG submission 121796) | Subseafloor sediment microbial communities from Guaymas Basin, Gulf of California, Mexico - Guay2, Core 4569-9, 9-12 cm | ecosystem: Environmental > Aquatic > Marine > Hydrothermal vents... | reverse complement strand
CCATGATGCGCCCGCCTTTGGTTTTCAAGGACCCATCCGCTTGAACGAAGGGCGCATGGTGGCCTGCGTGTGACCTTCCTTTTCGTCTTTTCCACTTGACTGACGGTGAAGGCGACGCCTAACCGGTGCGTTTCACCTGCCTGGCGGATGCGTGGGAGGGCCTCTGCTAGAGAACAGACCATCTGCGCGTGGAGCATTGTTTTCGCGCATGCTAGCCAGGTCAGGTGGAAACGCTTGTTAGTGCTGAACCCGCCCCCCGACCGGAGCACCCGCTCCTGCTAGGCCGCACCCGGCAAGGCCACTTGCCCAGGCGAACAGCTCGTTTTCCAAAGTGCAATTGCTTCTCACTCGCCAGCGAACCAGCCACTGCGCCGCTGACCGCCCGCGTCAAAAAGGTATCCGCTTCTCGCTTGCGTTTCACCTTCGCTTGATGACAACCTGATTCACGTACACTTTTCCGATTAACCCGAAGGATAGCTTTTGCGCTCTTGCCACGTGAGTATTACCATTTCTCGCCATTGCCACGTCTACCGTCAGTAGCTTTCATCGAGCGACGATTACCATTTCTCCCGTCTGTGACTAGCAAAAGGCATCCGTAGTCCGCGAAGGATGTCTTTTGCGGCTCTCACGAAGCCTCACTGGAACCGCTGAAACTTTCCCTGCTCTGTTTGCCAAACGGATTTCTATTCCGTGTCTGTGGAAGCCTTTTCCCAATGCTTTTCAAAGAACGCGACGTCGGTTTCCGAGCGCGTGTATTCGCTCACGCGCGTATGCTGACCGTATGCAGCAGCAAAAGGTGGCATGTTGATAGCCTGACCACGGCTGTAGAGAAAACGGTCATGAGGCATATCCTTCTTTCTCAGAAATCGGAGCTCGAACTGAATGCCACGCCGACCCAGATCGTTCCGCACCGATGCAACCTTCTCCAAATCAATCGCAGGTTTCTTGCCGCTGCTGGCCTGGGCTTGTTCAGGCAAGGTCAACAACCTAACGTCACTGATCTTGACATTGGGATCCTGAAATACATCCAGAAATATCTCGAACACTGCGTTGTTCAAGTATGGATCGACCCACCACACAAAGTCGTGGCAGGAAGCTATGAACCGGCGCAGTGTGGTCCGATTGTGCTTGCCCATATTGGGATCAATCCGCATTCCCACGATGTCAAATGGCTCACCGCCGAGAATTGGTAGCCGGTCAGCCTGGAGCACCATGTGCTGCAGGCGGATCCCAATGTAATCCGCCAGCCGATGGTATCTGTTAGAGGGCGGCAGCACATCATGGCAGTAATCCCAGTTACCAAGCACAATAAATAGCAGACGCGCTCGCGTGATCGCAACGTTAAGCAGGTTTTCGGTGCAATTCAGCCAATTCAAGCTTCCCTCTGATAATCCCGGTGCGAGAACAGATGAGAATATCATCACATCACGTTCGTTGCCCTGGAAGGTGTGGGCGGTTCCAGCATGGATTCTACGACTCTTGCCAAATTCCCGTGAGAGCCAATTGTTGATTCGATTCGCTTGTTCCCTGTACGGTGTCACGATACCTAAACTGAAATGGTAATCGTTTGTTTCATATTGACGCAAGCTCTCCAACAAGGCGGGAACTAGGCTCTGAAGCGCATCTAGTTCGGCCTGGTTGAAAGCGCTGCCACCCTGGGGGTGTTGGGCTGTGCCATCCACGTGTATCCAAAACGCGCCGCAACCGGTGTTTATGAAATCTTGAGGCACGCCGCGGCGCTGCAAGTCCGTGCGGAGTACCAGTTGATTGTTGTAAAACTCTTCATTCGAGAACCCGATAATCTGTGCATCTGATCGGTAATGTTCTCTAAGCATTATGTTACCTGGACAAGTGCCCACACTGCGATGGGCGATGTCAAATAGGGAATGGGTGGTGTACAGAAAGGCGCTGGGAGAAACGCCAAATTGGGCAGCGGCGTCCAGATCGGAATCCTGGTGCAATGTAGCGACGTGCCGAAGCTGGTTGCGATCCCCAATGATTAAAACCCGCTTGGCGCGGTAGAGGAGCGGGAGGGCAGAGGGAACATCGCATTGGGAAGCCTCGTCGATCACGACGATGTCAAACATCTCTGGCGTCAAGGGAAGATTGCTTTTGGCAGATAGGTTTGTGGTGGCCCAGATGGGGAACACTTTGAGTGCTGCAGGAAAGTAGTTCTCCTCAGCGGATTTTAGCTCTCGGTACTGGGCACGATCATACTTCCCCGTCAGTTGCTCGACTGCCGACACATAATATTGTACCTGCTGAATTGTAGTCGTGTCTAGAGTCTTGATCTGTTCAAGCCAGTGAGAGCAGACAAGGGACGCACCGACATTGTACTGTTGGTTTTCGAGTTCTTTGACCGTATTGAGGGCTTGTGCCTCTGTGGGCAATTCTCTCCTTTGGTTTTCCAGGTGTTGGATTGCGGCTGTAACCTCCCAAATGGAAACCAGGTTGCGCCATTTGTTGAGATGGCCTGTAATAGCACTGAGCTTTGTTGGTGTTTTCAGCGTCCACAAGCCCCTGTTGCTACCAGCCTGGTTTGAGCGGTAATCATCTAATGCCTGTAGCGCATCGGTATTGGCGTCGAGTTTTGAGTTGACGCGTGCAGCTAATTGCTCGCGATGAGCGATCAATGCTTTGATGCGGGGCAACATGGCCTGCATAGGGCCTCGTAGTAAGTCTAGGTCCATATCTGGAAGCCGCAACTTGGTGACATCTTCGCGGAGAGCATTTGGCAAGGTGGCTGCGGCTTCTTTTAGCATGGTTCTTTTGGCAGCCACAGCGCTCTGGGTTTCTTTCATTTGCTTCTCCAGCGCACAGACGTAGAGCAATCTTGTGAACTGATGGGTAGTTGAAGCTATTTCTTCAAGCGTTAGTGTTTGTAGCGATTCGGTGGAAACCCAGCTTAATCTCAGAGATCTCTGCAGACCCAGGAACATTTCAAGGACATCATTTTTCGGGTTCTTCAAGCCCAACGTGATTAGCAGTTTATCCCAGAAAGAGACCTTGCTCTTTGCTGTGGCCCTGGTATGTTCCTCCAAACGTTTGCTGTATTTGCCAAGTGCTACAAGGCGTGATGTATCAGTACTGGAAACAACATGCGCGATCTGATTCTCGAGCTCCGTCGGCAGATTGGCCCGCTGTTTCAGATAACGGGATCTCAGTTCACGATATTGTTGATTCAATGTGATGATTTGATGCTGCGCTTCGAAGGCTGGCAGGAGAGCTAACCACGTCTGCACATAAGCCTGTATGGATTCCAGGGAGTCAAACTTCTGGGGATGCAAGAATCCGCCACCGAATGATCCCCACTGGTCCTCGAATCGGGCCAGGGCGTCCAAGAGGGGATGGTTGAGGTATTTTTTTTCGACGATCTCGTGCACCTCGTTCTCCAAGTTGGCTACCTCATCGCTCAAGCCGATGGCTGTCGTTCTGAGGTTAGAAACAATTGCTTGGAGACGATCTTGCTCTTCGGGACGATAGCTGGGGGTGTAAACTTGTGCGCCCTTCGCCACACGCTTGGGTAGAAGGGCTATCAGTGCCTCCTTTTCTGCTTGGTACGATTCCAAAAGGCCGCCAATTTCTCTAACACGATGCAGAGTTTCTTCCGCTTCGGCTAGTTGCTGCTTGAGCACAAAGTATTTCTCGCGCAGTGATGCGGTGGCAGGTTGTCTATGTGCTGAGATATGACCCAAAGCCTTTGCCATATCCCTGGCAGCGTTCTGGCGGTGTGTGCGATTCCCTGTCCTGACAGCGCCAGAAAACCGGATTTCGTCCTTCAAGCGAGACATCACGACATCAACTGCCTCGTTGTTTCGACTGGCGAACAGGACGGATTGGTTATTGAGGACTGCCTGTGCTACAATGTTGAGCACTGTCTGGGATTTTCCGGTGCCAGGTGGGCCTGTTACCACGACCACTCTTTCCTTGCCTAATGCAAAGCTAACTTGCCGTTGTTCCTCATTAACCCCGGTTACATAGATGCTATTATCTGTCTCCAAGGAAGGTGGATTGGGGTAATCTCGTTCTTTGGTGCTGGTCAAAACATCTTTCATACTTGGAGGTACAAGGGGCCACTTGTCCGGGGCGGCAAGTCCCCGCAACTCCTTGATCAGATTGGCAGTCGCGATATTGCTTTGAACCAAAAACAGAAATGGTGCCTCGATCAGTGCACCAGGTGAAAAAGGTACAGGGCCGGTTCCGTCCCAGGGTTTTCGGGACAAGGAGCCACCGAAAATTTCTGAGAGTTGGGTGACCAACATTCTCTCCCATGTCTCGGTCCGTGACATAGTGTCCTCAACCTGGACATTACCGAGAGCCGCTAATGTCGTTGCGATTTCGTCATCCTTGAACCCTGCACTCTTGAGCACGGCGTAACTGACATCGGTGTCCTGAGCCCGTAGCTGTAGTTTGCCGTTGGCTTTCTCGACCTCCACTTGTGCAAAGATTAGAGGTGCAATTTTGTTGGCTTTTATGACATAGGCCGGGAAGCCCAGGCACAACTGTTGTCCTCGTCGCTCCGTCATCCGGTTGATAAATTGGCTCACGGGTGTGGGGAATCCTGACTGACTGGACTCGAATTCCAAAGATGTTCTGCCTTCCAAGAATTCTCGCACCATTTGTGCTGGAGCAGGAAAGAAAAGGCAAGCGCCATTCACACATTCAATCACGTATTGCTGCTGGTTTTCGCGGATGAGGCATTCAGTATAATAGCGCATGAGGCGCGACCATTGATCAGCGTTTCGAACCTTGGTGAAGTGTCTGCCTGGATGCCTTTTTGCTTGCTCGGTGTCGGTTTTTTGCACTCGGACCTGTTTGATCTCCCTGCTGACTGGTTGGGTGGCTACGTTTGTGTCAGTGCGCTTGGATGTGGATGTTGTGACGCCCTGCTGGGGTGAGCTTTCCCTGTCGCTGACGAGTTTATATTCCATGATTCTGTCTACCCGGAAATTGCGTTCCTCGCCGCGCAGGTGACACATGGCACGGAACTGCTGGTAGTTAATCCACTCCAGCGGCATGACATCCCGTTCAGTTATGCTGCCATGGTAGCTGCGATAGACAATGTGTATCATATCTTGATTTGAGATAGCCTGATCAATGACTTTGTGTATATCTGTCATCGGACAGATTCTCCTGGGAAACAGCGATTCTCATTTCTTCTCATTAGCATTACCACTGAGGATTCAAGCTGTAGCGGTTGGCTTTACACCGAGTGAGGGAAGCAAAGTACCTACAACAGAATATGTCGCCTGGAACGCTCTTTACGAGCGCAAAGCTACGCCTGCCTCGCACTCCGCCGCTAACTCTTCGGCACTTGGTTACCCAGAATCATTGCTTGCTGTACACCCTTCTGGCAGTTACCGTGACTGGACTTTCTGTTGATAGACGACAGCTTCAGGACATGCCAGCGAGTGGTTATGCGGTTCCCGATGTTTAGAGAACGGTGTTAATAGCTTCTGCTTCTGTAATTAGAGTACCAGGTCTGTTCAATCCCGAAATGTACAGCAACATCTTTGCACGAGTTGCGCCGACGTAAAAAGATGCTCGTCCTTCATTTTCTGTATCAAAGAGGTCTGTGCCTGCTACAAACACGATTTGAGCGTCATATCCTTTGGCTCCGTAAGTTGTTGAAATGGTTAGATGTCCTTCACGGAAGATGTACTCATTTCTGTCCTGACTTTGTCCATAGGGTCGGATAAACCCTTTGATGGAGTCATCTTTTGCCTTCGCTGTTATCACTTGGGGTAAATCTTCGAAATCATCTTTGCGATGAAATACTACCAGTATATCCTCCGGCCGCACCTGTTCTTCCTCTATAAGCCGAACAATCTCAGTGGCTATCCAATCCTTTTCCTTGGGCCGAGAAGGAAATTTGTGGACAATCGGTTTGTGAAACGTACGCTCTGCAAACCTGACCCTGAAATGGTCTCCATGTTCCTCTATCAAACCCCATTGCTTCAAGTAATTGACATCGGCATAAGTACGTGTCTGAACTCGCATATGTGGCGGTGCTTGTGAGCCGAGAAGTGTATTGAAAGCCAACTCGACAATCTCTCGAGTATTTCTGAAGCATTCTTTCATTACTCGGGCACGGTCGCCTCTCTGAACGTCGATGCCTATTTGCTTCCAATTAGGTCGTGGCCGTGCATACAGATTTTGGGCATCGTCGTAGAATATCACCAGCGCTTTTTCACCAGTCTGGGGATGTGTCTTGACAAGGTCCAGCAACAATTGATACTCTTCAGGCTCAAAATCCTGACCTTCATCCACAAAGATAGCGTCAAACTGTACCTTCTCGTACCACTCTTTGTACTGACCGGCAAACCTACGAAACTCCTCACGGTACGCAGCAGCGCGTTGGACATTGTCTTCAACGCCATTGGGTCCCTTGATACGAATGTACTTTATGGGAATACCCTCGTTCTTGACAAGATGCCAAAACAGTCCATTGTAGTGAGTAACAAGGACTGTATCGGCTGGCAGGCTTTCAAGGGTCTGTTGTTTGTACGAATCTCGAATCTTTCGATGGATGAACTGCACCAGTGCTCTGTTGAAGCAAACGACCGCTATTCTGGGCTTGGTCGGTGGCCCACTGAACATATCGGCTGGCTGAGTTGCTTTTCGATGTACCAGACGTGCTACCATTTCAGCTAAAACCACAGTCTTTCCACTGCCTGCAACACCACGAATGAGTCGAGGGTATCCCTCAACTTTCAACCGAGAAAGTTCCTGTTGCTCTTTAGAAAGGTATTTATCCAAAGCTGCCATTTCATCCACATAAGCGCCGAGAGTTCTCTCGTCTACCCAATCCCGTGGAGGGCGATGTTCGTTAATCGTTGAGCTTTTCCCAAGCACTTGCTCTACGACCTGGATATGATTGGCCGTGAGCGGCGTTTTTTTGTGTGACTCGGCCAAACTCTCGCGCACAAGCATAGAGATACGCTGCTTCAACCTCCGTGCAGTTTCGGTATGCTCCTTGAAAAGAAGTTGACCGCCGGACAAAGTTCTATCGTAGCCTTTGGCGCTCCAATCAGATTCTGAGATGTTTGGGAATGCTGCCATAAAATTGAACAGTGGCATAGCACTCTGTTTGCGTATGATTCTTTCTACTTCGTTTTTGATATTGAACATGGCGTCGGAGGCTTGGGCAAATGGGTCTTTAGGGCGATTGTAACCTCTCTCGCGAATAAAGAGCTTACCAGCCTCAACTCCCTGGATAGTGTCCAATGGATAACCTTTGACCTCTATGACCAAGATGCCAATGTCAGGGTGGCACAAAAGAACATCAGGAGGCCGCTTTGTGCTTCTCGCGGTACAAGGTTCAATATAAACAAATCCAGCAGGCGAGTCACCATACGCTTTGATAATTGCAATAGCAACCTTGCCCTGCGCTTCGTTTTTGACATCATCTTGACCAACGACTCTGATTTTGGCCTTGCGAATAGCACTGTAGAGGTCTTGCTGCCAGTTATTAGACATCACAATCTATCCTCCGTGTGAAATGGTACAATATCACTGCCCGTTGAACTGCACTAACCATGATTATCTAACTACTTCCCCTCACAAATCCTCTGTTTGACACACTATGCACCTTTTTCCTCCCATAAAACCTCCCTGGCTCATTTTATACAACCTTTCTGCTGCATATCATCCATCTTGTGATTTTACGCGGACTTTTAGCTACATAAAACACTTGCCATAATCGAGGAAATCTAGTAAAATACATTAGAACACTTGTTCTTACTTGCCACCCTTGCTGCACCTACCAATCATCATTAATATACACCCATCTCTCTCATTGCACAACTGCCAGAGGCCCTCGAAATGAACGACAAACCCAAAAAACTGCTCGACCAGGTCCGCGACACCATCCGGGAAAAACAATACTCTATCCACACCGAACGCGCCTACGTAAACTGGATCAAACGCTACATCCTCTTTCACAAAACGGAGCAAGGCTCCGTCCGCCACCCCAAAGAAATGGGCAGCGCCGAGATTACCGCTTTCATCACCTACCTGGCCGTGGAGAAAAACGTCGCCGCCTCCACCCAGAACCAGGCCCTCAGCGCCCTCCTCTTTCTCTACCACGAGGTGCTCGAGCTAGACCCCGGCCCCGTTGCCGCCGTTCGGGCCAAGAGACCCAAGCGCCTACCCATCGTCCTGACCAAAGAAGAAGCCCTGACGGTGATCGCTGCCCTGACCGGCGTCAACCAACTCGTCGTCAAACTTATCTTTGGCTCCGGCCTTAGACTGATCGAGTGCCTGCGCCTGCGCGTTCAAGACCTCGATTTTGACTATCGCCAGATCAGCGTGCGCGACGATACCGGAGAAATAGATCGCGTGACCATGCTCCCCGCAAGCCTGACCCAACCGCTCCGCGAACACCTGCAGCGCGTCTGGATGCGCCACCGGCGCGACCTGGAAGCGGGCCACGGTGACGTCTACCTACCCGCCGCCCTCGAACGCAAATACCTCGACGCCAACCGTGACTGGGGTTGGCAGTACGTCTTCCCCGCCTGTAGCCTCTCGAAAGACCCTCGCTCCGGTAAACGTCGCCGCCACCACCTGGGCCAAAGCAGCCCCCAAAGAGCCGTCAGAAAAGCGGCCCAACTGGCCGGCATCGCCAAACCTATCGGCTGCCTCACGCTCCGTCACAGCTTTGCCGTCCACCTGCTGGAAAGCGGCTACGACGTCCGCACCGTCCAGGAACTTCTCGGCCACAAAGATGTCAAGACCACCATGATCTACACCCACCTCGTCAACCAGGGCGGCCTGGCCGTGCGCAGCCCCCTGGATTGAGAATAGGAGAGGGGAAAATGAACAAACACCCCAATAAACTGCTCCGCGAACTCGCCCGCGCCGTGCACAACGTCATCCGAGTCAAACACTACTCCGTCCGTACCGAACAAGCCTACGTCGGCTGGATCGAACGCTACATCCTCTTTCACAAAACGGAGCAAGGCTCCGTCCGCCACCCCAAAGAAATGGGAATCCCCCAAGTCGAATCCTTCCTCACCCACCTGACCGTGGACTGCAACGTCGCCCCTTCCACCCAGAACCAGGCCTTCTCCGCCCTACTGTTCCTCTACCGCGAGATACTTGGCAAAGACCTGGATGGCCCCATTGAATCCGTTCGCGCCCAAAAACCCAGACGCCTGCCCGCTGTCCTGACCAAAGAAGAAACTCGCCGCGTCATCAGATTCCTATTGGGAACCCAACGATTGATGGTCCAATTGCTTTACGGGAGCGGCATGCGGTTGAGCGAGTGCCTGCGGCTGCGCGTCAAAGATGTTGACTTTGCCCGCTGCCAGATCACCATACGTAACGGCAAAGGAATGAAGGACCGCGTCACCCTGTTGCCCCAAACCCTCATCCCCTCCCTCCAAGAACACCTGCATCACGTGAAACACATACACGACGACGACCTGGGCCGAGGATATGGCAGCGTCTACCTCCCCTTTGCCCTGGAACGCAAATACCCCAACGCCAGCCGAGAGTGGGCTTGGCAATACGCCTTTCCGGCCTCTGAACTGACTCCACATCCCCGCACCGGCGCAATCCGCCGCGACCACACCAATCCAAGCTCGCTGCGAAAATCCATCAAACGAGCGGCCCGCCAGGCCGGGATCAAAAAGCGCGTTAGCTGCCACACCTTCCGCCACAGCTTTGCCACCCACCTGCTCGAGAACGGCTACGATATCCGCACCGTCCAGGAACTCCTCGGCCACAAGGACGTAAAGACGACGATGATCTACACCCACGTTCTCAACCGGGGCGGCCTCGCCGTCCACAGCCCCCTCGACCTCGCCCTGGACGATTCGTCAACCCTGGCCGACCAGCCCGAGCAACCGTTGTAACTGCTGATGACTTGGCCGTGTTGCACTTGGGCGAGCATAGATGATGTAGGCAGGCGGCGCGGGAAGACTGGCTCAATCCATATGTTACACGACACCAAGCTGACAGAGAAAAGCTGCACCACGAACGCCCGTAAGCGCGCCAGGACGTGAGCCTGATCGATTGGGCTTTGGACAATTGGGACTCAGCCTATTTTCCGCACCTCTGGACAGCTTGATTTGGGGCTTGACACTTTGTTCTTCCAAACCCAATTTGGGCAGATTCGCCGTCTGGGTCAGTGAGAAACCAGGTTTTTTCTGAAAAACCTGG
>Ga0164311_10002098_pt1 | contig 10169 bp, 10 predicted proteins | sample GuaBasSedimGuay2_FD_121796 | JGI IMG/M metagenome (GOLD analysis project Ga0164311, IMG submission 121796) | Subseafloor sediment microbial communities from Guaymas Basin, Gulf of California, Mexico - Guay2, Core 4569-9, 9-12 cm | ecosystem: Environmental > Aquatic > Marine > Hydrothermal vents... | reverse complement strand
GAGCTTCGAATAAAGCTGGCTTTACGAAAAGGAGTGAACAAAATAGCTGCGTGGAGGGTTGGTCAAGAAGACCCATTAACCTGGACTGTTATAGCGAGACCTTAATGTCTCTCTTGATAGTGCGATTAGGGAGAATCTCTTAGGAGTAAAAGAATCATTTTCATTTCTATTCCTTTACTTGAGGGTAGGGTTTCTTCAGTACAATTCATGTATACGTTCTATCGACTCCTTCACATACCATTATTTCTAGTTCCCATGATCCTATCTTAAAACCGGTGAATATGGACATGCTATGATACAGAAAGCTACAATCTAATGTTTCTACCCCATTTTCTATTTATGAAATCCCTACCTTATTTTAGTGGAAATTTCATTAAGGAGGGTCATCAATATTACCGTGGGATGTAATTTGTCAAATAGGTGGGTGTTGGAGAGTGATAGATGGCTTGAGCAAGCCTTCGAGAACCTGCGGGCGGCTGAAGATAATATGAAAACAGGGCACTACGCATGGTCATGTTTTCTTTCACAACAAGCCGCTGAATGCGCGTTAAAATCTATCTTTTACCTTATTGGAATTGAGAAATTTGGACATTCAGTACTCGACTTATTGCTCGATCTATCTGCTGAATTGAACCTAGAAGTATCCGATTTAATGAATTGCGCCAGGCTACTAGATAAACACTATGCGGCTCCTAGATACGCCAACATGCATCCCCACACGAGGTCTCCTCCCTATAAGCTTTATGGAGAAAGCGACGCTGAGAGGTGTTTATCATGTGCTTATACTATAATAAGATTCGTGAAAAAATTAAAGAAATCCCTTATAGAGAAGAAATAGCTATCTTTTGCGAAAACGTTATAAAAGCTTTAAACCCTTCAGCTATAATACTCTACGGCTCGCTTGCCAGAGGAGATTATAAAAAGGGTAGCGACATAGACATCATAGTCATCGCGGACAACCTCCCTCCAAAATTTACCGATAGAATAGAGCTTCTCCTAAGTTTCTCCGCCGGAGGCCCAATAGAGCCTAGAGGATACACTCCAGAAGAATTTCTCAAAATGATAGAAGAAGCCTATGGAGCAATTTTAGATGCTATAGCCTATGGAATAGTCCTTTACGACAGAGATTTTATAAAAAAGGCCAAGGAGCTTTTCAGGAAAACTGTAAGAACACTAGAACTCAAACGCTTAATAGACGGCTGGAAATCTGAAAAATACTTTAGAAAATTCAAAAATACATTTTAGTCCATTTTGAATGAAGGAATAGTTAAGGCCATTGCTTTTCTCGCATGGAATTTGCGAAAACCAGCCATGGATAGCCCATTGGTGACAGTTCTAGTGTTCTTACAGTACAATTCACGATAGTCTTTAAAGTATCTTCATATATTTCCTGAACAGTATTATGTGGAGGTCGTTGCGCGGTGCGCTTAACTTCCAGAGATGTATCCATGATAGCTACGTTCAGCGCGGCCTACGTAGTGCTGTCTCTCGTACCAGTATCCCCTTTCATAGGAGGCCCCTCTATCCTATCCCTAAACCTTATAATAGTCCCCCTGATTGCCATTCTTCTACCTCCAGTACAGGCTTTCCTAACAGCGTTTATGGGCTCACTAGTGGTGTTCTTCGTATTTCCAGCAGCGCTAGCCAACATATTCGGTCCAACGATGCTCCTAATGCCCATTGCAGGATCAACCGTGGGAAGCGTAGTTGCTAGAGCTAAGTCCAAGATCCTCAGAACGTTAGCCCTCGCCTATTATGCTTTTATGATACTGCTTTTCGTAATAAGGATACCCCAGGTCCCCTACTGGGTGATACCTCACACAGCAGCGCTCGTAGTCGCGCTATTTGCTCGGAGAATTGCCGAGCCTAAGCTTAAAGTATTCGCGCTCGCGTTTACTGCTACTATGGCAGAGCAGGCGTGCATGATGGTACTGGCTTCTTGGTACTTAATGTTGCCATGGCAAGTCTTCGCCATAGCTTTTCCTCTAATGTTGTATGAGAGGGTCTTAGCAACTCTGGGAGGAGGGTTCCTAGCTTTCTGCGTTAAAAAGTATATACCCGAGCGTTAAAGTCTCCCATAAGGCTATTGCAGCTTCCTTGCTAAGTCTCGTGAATTAAGTTGTCTCGGATTTCAAGTTATCGTTCTCCCGTTCCGTAGCTTTTTGTATTAATCAATATTGGTTTGATGCTACGGAGCGGTTATTGCGGTTAATTGTGGTTTCGACCACCCTGCGGGAGCTGTTCTCCACTAGTTGCCTAGTGGAACATCCACTCCCCTCAGGTAATTGAAACCATAGGGTTCCTTTTCTACAATTTCAAAAGAACAGGAACAATTATTGAGTAAGTGCAATTACGCTTACGGGTTTGTATTTATATCTGGAGCACGCTCCTCTATTTTAAGGTGATAATGTGAAGGTTATTATTGATACAGATATTGGGGATGATATTGATGATGCTCTTGCTCTCGCGCTGGCTTTAAATTCTCCTGAGATCGAGGTCTTGGCTATAACGACTGTCTATGGCAGGGTTAACTTAAGGGCTAAACTTGCGGCAAAACTTCTTAAAGCTTGCAATAGGAGTGACATCCCAATCGCTGCTGGTTGTTCCAAGCCTATTCTGGAACCTGAGCCAACTCATTTTCCTAATCAAGCAGTTGCCTTGACAGAGGGAGAGGAATACCCGAATATTGTTAAGGAACACGCGGTGAACCTTATTGTAAATATCCTTGAGAGAGAAAAGGCTGTTACCATTATAACGCTCGGGCCTCTAACGAACATCGCCCTAGCTTTGCTTCTTAGGAAAGATGTGTTTAAGGATAAACGCTTAGTCATTATGGGTGGTTGTCTAACGAAACCTATAGCAGAGTACAACGTTAAGTGCGATCCGGAGGCGGCTTCAATAGTGCTGAATTCCGGTCTTCCTATAACAGTTGTGGGCTTAGATGTCACCTTGAAGTGTATCATGACTACGAAAATGCTTCTTTCACTAGAGTCATCCACTAGGCCTTATGCAGATGTTCTGAGAGAATATCTAAGGTTATGGAGAGAGCATACTAATAGACAGAATCCTATCTTACATGATCCATTAGCTGTAGCTGTGGTTACTAGGCCGGAACTAGTGAAGAGAAGGCGTCTGTGTGTAGACGTAGAGCTTCATGGTAGACATACCCGTGGTCTGACTGTGATTAAGAAGAATGCGGCTCCGAATGTTGAAGCGTGCTATGATGTCGCTGTTGAGGATTTCCTTAGGCTATACGAAAGCAGAGTACTAGCTTAGCTGATGTATGAGATCATATGTGGTCAAGTAGCCATACGTGAAACGGTAGAGGGAATACCGTACGAAGCTTAGAGTACTTTTCGGCTAAGCCTACTTCTTCTACGCCATCAAAGAGCAGCTTTACCATGTCACGCTCATGCAAAGCTACGTGTAAATTGCTTCTTGCACCGGGTTTAGTTATAACGCTTCCTCTATCCAGTGTTATCGCGACCTTCTCATGCTTCTCTTTTACTTCAAGTGAGAATTCTAATTTAATGTCCTCGCTTATTTCCTCAAGGTAGGGGGAGTACTCTTCGAAAAGCTTTTTCAAGTCCAGTATTTTCACCATGCCTTCTGGTTCAATGGACCAGTGTGAACAGACTTTCCTTAACATTAGGAACGTTTCATAAGGATAGTACGGCGCCTTTACCTTAACGCTGGAGATGCCGAACTCTCTATTGAAGGCGTTTAAAAGACTATAAATGAGGGACACGACGTCGAGAGGCTTGCCGCCGTATTCTATTAACGTGAGAGGAGAGTGCCTGTGCATGTAGCACACGTACGCGTTATCGCTCATGAAAGTCATTAAGTGGGGTATGCTGAAAATGAGTTCGTAATCCCTCATGCTTCGCCGAACTTTTAGCATTTCGTTTTCGTGCATTTTAACTATTTTCTCCAGCAGTTCTCTCTCACCGTAATAGCGCTTGAAGTCGGCAAGAGTAGGCTCACATTCCTGTTTAAGGGATCTTAGGGAGAGGGTGAACGTAGCGAGCCTACCCACAGTCTCATAGCAGAAGTGCCCGTATCTCTGTCTGTCGCCCCATAAAATGGAGATCGAATACCCATCTTTCCTCATCTTCTCAATAGAGTAGTTCATTAATTTCGACATGTATCCCTTTCCTCGGTATTCTTGAAGTGTGGCGACACCGCCGATTCCGCCTGCACTTATTCTGGCCCTACCTACAATTAGCGTTAATGGGAAAATCCCTACATGCGAGACTATTTTTCCGTCAACTTTGAGGATTATTCTATTCTCGTACTGTATCGTATCCTTACGCCATACGTGAGGATAACGTCTTGGAAAGAAGTCCCTACTGTGCCTGTAGCAGCGCTCAAGAAAACGCATCATGTCTTCAAACTCTTCCGGCTTGAGCGTTGTGATTTCCTCCTTCATGCAACTTCACCAATATTAAAGGGTTTGAGGAGTTTTTAACTGTGAGCATTTTGCATATGCCAATGAAGTATGGTGTCCTTTTCAGATACTAAGAAACGAGGTCTAGAGACTCCATAACCTTAGCTATTCCCCTAGCTGCAAGCCTTTAAACTTTCTCCTTAAAAACGTGCTGTGCCTCGGGATCCATTCAGCCATGGGCTCGTCCATTATTAGCACCTTCGGCTTCACCATAAAGGCGGCAGTTGCTAGGACTTTTTGTATCATTCCCCCTAGAGAGGCTACCTATGAGTTCGTTCCTCTTCCCACATAGTTCGAACATACCTAGGTATCGTTCAATGGACTTCTCTAGCTCCTCCTTACGTTTGCCAAGCCGCTACTTAAAATAGGGCTTCCATAAGGAACTCGCAAAAACTATGGAAGTAAGCGCTAAAAGATAAAGGTTTTCGCCTTCTCAAGCTAAGCTTACCATCTCAGCCCTTAATCTGAGGTAGCCTTTTTCAAAGGGATATATTACTACGTATTTAGTACCCTCTGCGAAGGGGATTCTGACTTCCGTGTTGGGAAGCATACAGGCGATTTCCTCGACTTCCACGACATTTTCTTTGGGCTCATTGATGGGTATCTTAAATGGAATCTCTTTAACGGTGGTTTCGTGGAGGAGTGTATGAGCAAGATCTCTCTCGCCATCCTGGAACACTTCGGCCGTGGCGTACACTTCTTTGAAGGGGTCAATGTATATGGTTATGTCGAAGCCCTTCATAGAGGCTACATCAAGCCTGTGGACCCTAGAGCTGGGGGTTATATCCCATTCGATATAGCCCTTATAATCATCGGTGAAGAGGTCGCCACCATACTTTACTATCGCGAAGTTCAGGGGTTTAACGAAGTAGTCCTCAAACCCTCGGATCTCAAGGCGTCCTCTGAAGTTAATCGGCGTGTTGCTCTTGAATCTAATTCTCAAAACTGCCTCGTCGATGCTTTTCCTTTCAACCCAGAAGAAAGCTCCGTACGGTGTTTTCTCTAAAATTTTTGGAACTCCAGTTCTATTAAGGAAATATTCCTTGAACATACCTATCTTAACGTGCCTTAACTCGGCTCCACCACTATTCTTAATCGTTAGAACGTTGTAAGCTTTATCAAATTCTGCCTCTAGCCTTCCTAGGTTCTCGTATATGAGCCATATTGGGCTTGACCAGGCTCTAGAGCCATTTCTCTGAATTACTCTGACATAGTAATAGTTGTACTTTCTTCGTGGCTTAAAGTCATCAACGTACTTTATGTTAACTTGAGTGCCTTTGCAGAACTTCCTGTAAATAACTTCACCGTTTCGCACTATTTCCACTCTATCTATCTCCTTAGTACCTTCTACGCGCACCCGAAGTGTCGGCCTATAGTTAAGGTCGCGGACTACTATTTCCTCGCCCATTAGGTGGCCGTCTATCTCGAACTCGAGCTCTATCTTGTCGCCGACCACTGCATACACTCTACGCTTAATCAGTGCTTCAAACAGTGCTTCTCTAGTTAGCTCTTTCGCGTAAATGCCGGCCAGCCCCGTGCCCAATGGATTAATTAAGAAGTAGGGCACAAAGTCCTGGCTCAAGGAGTTTAAAACATGCTCCTTCGGACCGTTTCTAATTATTATTGGCGGCATGTTGCGGCCCGGCCTACAGTCATGTGAATCGCTACCGCCGATGATTCCGAGTTTATATCCCCTTTCTAAAGCGTCTAGTACGAAATATCGAGGCAGGTTATCAGACGTAACGCAATGGAATGGGTTCCTATAGTACTCGAAAACTCCCCAGTATGAGACTATCTCTACAGCTCTATCGAACTCGGGGTCGTAGTAGTCCCAATCGACGGGAAACTGGGTTATCGGTGGATGGTGTGGAATTGTTAACGCCTTCAATGAATGTCTTCTCAAGAAGTTCCATAGGTCCCTTGGAGTGAAGCCCTTTATTCTCAGAGGACTTTCTCCGTAGTTCACGCACCTGAAAATTGGAGCATCGTCCGTCAGGAAGTAAACGTTCCTGTGACCATAAGCATACGAGGTCCACTCATAGGCGCTAAAGGTCACGAACCTGCCCGGTGAGTACCACTCAGCAGCTTTTTGCCTAATGAGTTTCCACATTCCTTCACTCATCGAGAAATCGTGATCAACTAGCGCCGCGAAGTCCAGTTTAGTTTTATCTCTCGCAAATTCATAAAAGAGATCTATGGTTTCCTCAGGCTTAAGACTCTTGTATTTCAAGTACTCGTCAACGCAACTTGCGTGAATGAAGACGTCCATTTTTTTAATATCTACACCCACACATACCCCGCACAGCGACATGTTTGAGTGGCCATGAATGTCTCCAAAGTACAGCTTATACTCCGAGAACCTCAACCTTCCACCTTCTTACTACTGCTATATGTTTGAGGGGATTTAATGTTTAACACTGAACCCAATCTCTGGGTTTCTATGGGGATTTAATATGATAGAATTCGGCATTCATGAGAGTTAATGAAGGCGAGAGAGTGCTAACGACAGTTGTTCATTTAGGCGAAGTAGCAAACATATTGGAAGATGTTGCGGGATCAGGGCTTGCAGCATCGTTTATTCAGGATCTACTGTTGAAAGAGAATGTGTTTGTAGAGCCAGTTACCGTGAACGATAATCTTGAGGGCGCGATGATGGCTCTTCAAAAAGGCGTAAGTGTAAATGATGCAGTGGCCTACCTAACAATGAGGAGGAAGGGGGTTACTGAGATATATACGTTTGACAAGCATTTCGAGAAGCTGAGCGTAAAAATCGTTCAAGAATGAGCATTATATGTCTAATATCTTACTTAGGTGCTTAAAGTTCTCCTTCCTTATAGGGTATCTCCCAACTTTTTTGGCGTATTCTACCTCGTACCTTAGCCTATCGGGTGGCACGCCGACGTAGGTCTCTCCTCCATTATCGAATATGTAACCTCCTCCTGGCGCCGCATAGTAGATGCACTTCTCTACTTCTATCTCTATTTTCTCCAATGGACCTTCAAGCAGAACTCTCCAATCAGCATTGCCGCTGAAAACTATTTTCCCTTTGAATGCACTAGCTATGATCCTTATGTCGTTTTCAACGCCCACGTCTGCACTGTTAAGCCTGTACACGTTCACTAAGATATCCGTTATATGATCCATGTGTGAGTCCATGTGGAGGCTACGGCGCTTAAATCCATAGAGTTCGTAGAGGCGAAGGTTGTAGGGCATTGTAAACTTCTCGTACATTTTCCTATTCAGGTAGCCTGAATGGTCGTCTGCCAAGCCTAAGCTTCCAGGCTCAGACCCCGTTATTTCGTAGTAGTATTCTTGGAGGGCCTTGAAGGCCTCTTCGAGCTTCCTTAAGAGCTTATGCATTTCCTGAGGATGTCTGTAGAGCCATGAGTAAAGTCTTCTTGGACCCATTAGCGAGCCAGCGGCCGAAACTGGAGGATGTATTTGAAGTTTTCCTCCGACGGGTATATCGCCGTAGTTCTCTTTTACGAGCTTCTTGAACTTCTCAAGCTTTTCATAGTATGCCTTAACGCCCCTATGGCTATGGGGGTCTGGAACTTCCAGCTTATCGATATCCTCTAATGTCTCTATACAAGGAACGATCCACGGGCTCTTCCACGGGCTCTTCTCGTCAGGCATTTCTATCCTACAATTAAATACTATGCCTTCAGCAATGCTGCCTATGTCCAGCCATACGCCTATACTTGGAAGGTCGTCTTTAAGCCATGTAAGTCTCCACTTAATGCCCTTAATCTGCACGTCAAGCATGACGCTCAAGTTCCCATAATAGTCGGCCAGGGTGTATCCGAATAGCTTAGCATAGTAAGGTCCGCCCAAGCTGATGATTACGGGAACCCTATCAGGTTCCTCGAATTCAGAGGCCTTTTCAACCCTTTTCCTATTTTCTTCAGCAAGCCTTGAGTAGTAGGTGTAGTTGAATGGTTCCATAAACAACCATCTCCGGCCACTCTAATAGCAAATCTCTTCCCTTAAAACGTTTAACGAGAAATAGTTGTCTAGAAGGGAATCAAAACGAGTGATATTAAAAATAAAGCTTTACTTCAGTCCCGCTATTGGATGGTGTTAACGCCTACTGACTGGCTTTCCTGCGCCGAAAGGCTACAATTATCAGCACTAGTACGACTACTATGGCTAATCCAAATACATATACAGAGGGTATTGAGGGAGCTGATTTAGGCAGCTTGACGGTGGATTCTACAGAGTTCTCCGTGCTTTTCCCAGTCTCCTCAATAACCTTTAGGGCGCTGCCACTATCACTAGGTTTACAAAAATGACGCCAGAAAGCCCCCTGCTTTAGTGGGGGGATGAATGGCGTCGATAGGTTTAAATAATAGTCTTCCTCCTTCAATGTCATAATCCCGAGTCCCTCATGGAGGGATAGGGATAACGGGGTGGTGGCGCACCCCGTGCTCCGAAGTCCACAAGGACAGGAGCACGAATCTCCCCACTAAAGTGGGGAGAACGTCAATATGTTTCTCTCATTATATTAACCTCTCCATTTTCTGAATTTTCCTAAATTGAGAGAGTGGTACTCAACGAGATTATAAAGAAAGTTAAGACTCTAGATCACTCCTCTAAGCCCTGTAGCGAAAGCTCTTTAGGTTCTCTGAATTTGAGAGTCACTCCACTGTTTATATAGTCGCTTGGAATTATTGAACTGGAGGGTGATACGGAGTGGTTGAGGAGGTTGCTCGAGTAGCAGACTTTGCCGAGAAGCTCCGCAGGTACTTCAGCACTGTAGCCTCGGCAATTGCTTTCTTCGTCTTCGGAATGGTTTGCGGCGGCTACTGGCTCATAATGTCTTCGCTAAATCTCCTCTTCCCATGGGCGGTTTTAGGGATGATAGTAATAGTGATCTTGTGCCTATATTCGATGTCTAAGGCTCTTCCTGGACGCATGGAAGTCCCGCGACATGAGGGATTGAGGTGGATTTTCGCCTTCGTAGCGCCCTTTACAGTCCTGTACGCTATACCGCTACCCGATCCTCGTCTCTATACGATTTCCTGGTACTTAGCCCTAGGCATCGCCCTACTGCTGGTGCACTTACTAATCGAAAGGAGGGAGTTTGCCAGGGGGTCGATAGTAGCCAAGCCTTTCCTCGTCTCTTCAATTATAATGCTCGTCACCTATCCGCTAATCGTCTACATGCTCTATGCAGGGAGTCTCATCTCCTCCTGGATGTTCGCACTCGGACTACTTCTCATAGCCTACTTCGTAGCTGGTGTCTACGCGCTAAATCGGGCGTCAAAGCTTTTCTCCTAGGGAAATCCTATGATCGAGGGCGGCAAGGCCGTAGAGCAGGAGTTAAAAAGCCTAAATCCCGAGCTCATGAATCCTAAGAGATTTTTAATAGTGACTTTTCTTTACCTCTTCGGTCCCAAAACTATGGGCGAAATTGTCAAGGCCTTAAATCTCACGTGGGGCGATCTGGATAGCAACGTGAGGAGGCTAAGGGAAAAGGGCTATGTGGAGGTCAGGAAGATACCAACCCTGCGAGGTCCGAGAACAGCTGTAAAGTTGACTGATAGGGGAGTAAAGGAGTATCGGAAATTAGTTGAGGACTTGAGGTCGCTACTAAACTTAGTGTAAGCACTAGTTAAATATCTAAGCCAGCGGATCTATAGTGTTGCTACTGTAGTTTTCTGAAGATGAACTCGTGGCCCCTATATGAAACCTTAACTACTTTATTCTCGCTGATTAACCG
>Ga0164311_10002095_pt1 | contig 10172 bp, 9 predicted proteins | sample GuaBasSedimGuay2_FD_121796 | JGI IMG/M metagenome (GOLD analysis project Ga0164311, IMG submission 121796) | Subseafloor sediment microbial communities from Guaymas Basin, Gulf of California, Mexico - Guay2, Core 4569-9, 9-12 cm | ecosystem: Environmental > Aquatic > Marine > Hydrothermal vents... | reverse complement strand
TATGTAAAGAGCTCAATGCTAATGAAGAATTACAAACAAATAATATAGCAATGCTCCTTTTAATTGACTCATTTCTGAATAAAATACAGAGTATAAACATGAAAAGAATAAAGAGAAGTATGTCGAGTGACCCTCTTTTATCAAAAAGCATTCCAAGTGATGGTGGAATATGAACCAAAGAAGCAAGTGCAATAGAGGATAAGAAGTGCTTTTTCATACTATTTGTCGCAAATATTATAGATAGAAGTAATATAAGTGAAGCCAAAAAAGATGCATATGAGGTAATAATGGCTCCAGGACAATATTTAGAGTTAAAGAATAAGGAAAGAATGTGATAATAGATATATGGTATAGGATATGATGCTATATGAATATCTACTTCCAAAGGAATGTGATGTAAATTGACCTTATGCATATATAACTCCATTTCTAAAACTCTATGTTGACCATACGCTAGTTCGGGCGTGGTTAATAAGTACCCACCCCCTGAAAATATATAACATAACAATGCATGTGTAGATAACAACAATGCAATGACAATTTTGTGTCTTGGTTTAACTATTCTATCATATAAACTTATTCCTAGAATAAATGTCTCAGCTATAAGCAATAATCTAAATATAGCACCTATAACAATTGTTTGTAATGGTATTAACTGAAGTATTATTAGGAAAATTAAGAAGGCAACTATACTAATAAAAAGGCTTATATTGTCAACTTTTATCATTTAGCTTCTAATCTCCCTAATAATTTAAGATTTAAAATACATATCTTAATTAGTTCTTTATCTAAATTTACATGCTCTGCTTTTTCCTTCGGCTCTATAACAAGCCATGGAACTTTTACTAAAGGCTCTATCCTTATTCCGGCCGGATGACCATATATCCTTAATAATCCGAGTGGACCAAACTTTTCACCAAAGGCTTCTCCGTGATCCGCTGTTACAACAGTTCGTCCTGGTAAAAAATCAATTAATTTTTTGACATAGAACATCACTAATTTTAGATCTCGTACATATCCTCTGATTAAATTTGAAACATCAATCACTTTACATCCTATATATGGCCAATCTACTAGAGTCTTTTCATCGACTTTACATTTAATTTTTCCATGTACCAACTTAAACTCTCCAATTCCATCGGAGTAAGGACCATGTGGTTGCACAAAATGAATTATTAATTTCTTACTTGGATATTTTTTTAATGCTAACAGAGCTGCTTCATATACAAGTGATGGGTGCGGGTGTGGCATTCTTTTCCAAACATTAATTATCTTATATACCTTCCCTCTAAGCACTCTGGTTACGCATGGATTACCAGTTACGTATACGATATTGTCATATTTAAAAGGAAAATTTCCAAGCAGAAAAGATTCTGTATTCGTTCCTTTAGAGATCCTGTATTCTAACCTTCCTTTAATGTTCATTTTCTCATAAACTATCCTAAATGCATCATATCTACAACAATCAAGAATTATTAAATTGTCCCAGTTTTCCTCCAATATAGGTATGCCATTGTTACCTATAGTGGATATTATGATATAAAATTTATAAATAATTTGTTTTAGTATAGATTTTATTTCTTCGCTTATTATTTTAAATTTCATAAAGGCTTCAAATGTAGTATAGGATATAAGTCTTTTTCAGCTTGTTTTCGTAAAAATTCCAGGTGTTCTTGTAATTTTCATGTCTAAAACAGATTCTTCCTTTTCTCTTCGAATCTTTTTTGTTAGATTTATTTTCTCCCTAATATAATGGGCATTATATCGATAATTAGAGAATCTGATATAATTAGGCCATTATATGTCTGTGAACATTTTGGTCAGTTATAGAAAATAAGATCCTTAACAGAGGAGGTAGTATTAATATATTTACAAACCAAGCGTTTAATGTGATTTCATAGACTACCTTAGCTATAGTGTAGGATAAAGGATAAAACGCTTTATGCGAACCTGTGTAGAATAGCAATTTTCCATCTTTAGATTCGACTTCATGATTGAATGCTAAAGTACTGTATCTCACAAAGTCTTTCGGAAGATGATGTATCGTAAGAAAATTAATGAAGTGATATATAAAGTAAATAGAATTAAAGTTAGGAAAAATAGAGCGCGTATCTTTTTCAACAAGAAACTTAAAGACGTAAATATAGATAAACTCAATAAACTTAAAATTAAAATAATACGAGAAATAAGTGAATCCATAAATTTACTTGTAAGGATTCCTGTTACTGCTAATAGGAATGCTATTGTGATAAAATTCCTGAATTTATACCTCATTTTTGTCAGGAGATTACTGTAAGTAGCTGTCAATATTACTATACTTTAAAGCAATTGCAAATATATGGTTAATGTCATAGAAACCCTTGTCTGCAATTTTTCTTCCGATGAATGGCATGATTTTAATTAGATCTCCGATGAGTTTCTTCATCTTAAAGGCATGGGTTAGTTGTAGTATCCTTAACTTTTCGAGGCTTAATAAAATAGTAAGCTTCTCTGGTGAAAATTGATGCAAATGCGTATAGAATTCATATCTTCTTTTGTCTACCTTGTTTATATACGTAAGTTTAAATTTATCATATGGCACTAGATCCACTAGATCGAAGGGAACAGAGCATAAGAATATTCCGGCACTCTTGAGAGAGTTAGCAATGTTTCTTATAACAGTCTTTACACCAGGTATGTGTTCTAGTGTTTCAAAGCAAATTATTACTGGTCGAATACCTCCTCCCTAAATGGCATATACATAGCATCGGCTTGAATGAAATCTAGGTTGATTTCTCTAGAAAAACCTTTGGCCTTTTTTAGATAATTGAAGCTTATGTCTAACCCGATAGCTAAATCTGAGTATTTTGCAAGAATATTTGTATAATATCCTTCGGCACATCCGACATCTAGCGAGACTCTGCAATTACGTCTCAAACATACACTTCTTATTGCGGAAACGTTCCTAGAATAGGCATACAATATCTCATTGCAGGGATTTGGACGCAGTATTGGATGTAAACCTCTTTCGGCTTGTTTCTCATAGAAATCATAAATGTACTTGTAAATACTCTTCATTAATCTCATAGTATCTCCCTTGGATGAGTATATCTATTTCGTATGGAAGCATAGTGGACTATATGTCCACCAATATATAGTGGATTAATTTCTAATGGTATTTTGGGTAGGATGTAACGTAGAACTCTAAGGTAAGCTTTGGGCGTTAAGAGCATAGGAAATACTAGGGTTTGAGGAAGATCAAGTAGCCATCTTACGACACGAGAATCCAGTCCTAGAAGTATTAACTCAAGCATATCATGGGCGTACAATATTTTGTTATCGAGTATTCTCATAAGTTCTATTAGTAAACACGAATATACATCCGGTATATTGAAGTAAAAGTCTTCTCCAAGTATTCTATTGTACACTTCGTGAAAAAGCTTTGATATCTTTAGATCTTCGTATTTAAGATAGCAGATCCCATCTAGTCCTATCTTGAAGTGTAATTCGAATTCTACGTTCTTCTTAGGATTCGAAAATACATAGCTATGAGGGCCCTTATTTTTGTAAATATAACCCATTTTCTTCAATACTTTCACAATCTTACCTATAAAGTTAGGCGGAGCTATGCCATCGATGTCTGTGTGCAGATACGGGACTATGTTTAAAGTTTTTACGAATAGTAGACAATCTATATTTTCCTGTAGTTTTTTAGCCTCAGCTAAAGCTATTTTCATTCTGTAAATTCTATTCTTCTCGAAGTAATTCTTTGATTTATTAAAGAGTTCTAGTAAAAATCGCGTTTCTATTGTGAGATTGGTAATATGTATGCCTGTATAGTTAATAATTTTTAAGATTCTCTCTCTCAGTTCCTGAGAACTTATATACACTGTCTAATCATTGATGAGCGATTGATATATTTGCTCAATTCTCTCCGCAACTATGTTTACATCATAGTTATTTTCAACAGTCATTTTAGCATTTTCTCCAAGTTTTAGACGTAAATCTCTCAATTCGGATAACATCATTATCTTCTCAGCTAAATCATAAGGATTCCCTGGCTCAACTAAGAGACCGTTAACGCCGTCCTTTATAACTTCTGGTATCCCGCCTACTCGCGACGCTATTACAGGTTTACCTACCGCCATAGCCTCAAGCATTGTTGTGGGTATTCCCTCAAAGAGACTCGGTACGACTACGCAGTTGGCTAGAGAATATACTATTAAGAGCTTCTTGTATGGAACAAAACCTATTTTTAGCACATATTTTTCGAGCCGCTCCTTAGTTATAATATTATTCAATTCTCTTTCAAGAGGTCCTGTTCCAGCTATTATTAGCTTAAACTTCACTCCTTTGTTTCTAATTATTTTAACAGCTTCTAATAGAAATCTCAATCCCTTTACTGGATTAAGAAAACCAGCATAAACAACCTTAAAGGAGTCTTCTCTTTGTAACTTATTAAGAAGATAATCCTCTTCAAGGATTTTAGTTGCTGATGTCGAGAGAATACCTTGTATTTCATCATAGTCGACAAAGTTCGGTATCGTAATCATCTTTCTATAGGGAATTTCATACACTTCATGCAATCTTCTCTTCTCATAATTTGATAAGGTAATGACTAAATCTGCTAGTTCACATGCTATCTTTTCAAATAATGCATGTAAGCTCGCACCCATGAAACTTTTTAAATAATATGTTGCTACATCATTGTTTAGAACTTTGATCATACTGGTTATTTGATATAACATTATTTTAGCTTGATCCATAAAGTTTCCATGTACCGTAACAATATATGGTATTTCAAGGCTATTAAGTAATGGAAAACCACCATGTGGTCCGTGAGCATGAATTATATCAAACCCCGATTTGTATATACTTTTCAAAATTTTTCTCACTTCAAAGACAAATCTTAACCATCTTAGATCCTCAGTACGGGGTAAGACGTTATCAGGAATTACTCTATGTATGTGTAGTCCCTTTAGTGGAAATTCTTTGATTAACTCTCTGTCTTTCGCCTTAATACTTGAACCTCTTCTTACCAAAATATGCACTTCATGCCCTCTTCTAGAAAGAGCTTTACTAAGCCTATATGCATGAATACCTGTACCTCCTATGCTAAAGGGAGGAAACGTATGATTTACTACAAGAATTTTCATGTCAATTGCCAATATACTTCTAGGTATTTCTTAACAATATATTTCCAATCAAATTTCCTTGCATAACTAATTGCTTTTTCTCTGTAACTTTTATAATTTCTTAGTATTTCTTCAATGCAAGCTATTAATTCATCCTTAGTCTTATATAACTTTCCTGCTTGTGAGTTTACAATATGTTCTATTCTGGCATCATCTAAACTATGATAGGCTAGTACAGGTATTCCACACGCCATAGACTCCAATATAGGCATTCCAAATCCTTCATGTCTAGATGTGAGAAGGTATAGGTCTGACGAGTTATATTGAACAGGCAGTTCTGAGTAGGGTACATAAGGCAGTATTTCAAAGTCTTTATTTTCTTTGAATCCCAACTTAAGTAATCTTTTTATAACTTGATGTGGTGGACATTTTAGAAGTAGCTTTGCTTCGGGATAATACTCTTTCAGGTATCTAAAGTGATCTATCAGGATGTCAACGCCCTTAAACTTATTCCAGCTCGTGGAATTGAGTATTACTGGATAGCCTGTTTTCTCCATTCCTTTAATAGGTCGGAAGAGAGAGATATCAACTCCATTAGGGATGTATATCGAGTCTACATTATAAACCCTTCTAAGACATTCTTGTGTATGCCTACTAATAGATGTTATGATTCTTATTTTCGGTAATATTCTCTTATAAGCCAATACTAGAAAAAACCCCTCTATCTTACCTACTAGTCCCGGTAACAATCTAATGGGCGTATGCCCATGGAATGTTAATACGAAATTAGTGAACTTCCTTTTGACTAGTTCATAGGTGTAGGGATATGTTTGGTGAATGTGAATTACATCATATTCATGCCTCTTATTAAATAGCTCAGTAGGAGACATAATCTTGGGTCTTAAGCAATCGCGTAGAAACTGTCCATCTCTTACTACTCGTGCTGTGATATCTACATTTATACCCAATTCTACTAAATTTTTCGCCAGCATATTTATCACTGTTAAAAAACCACCTCTCTCGTAATATCCGACACATAAAGCTACTTTCATTTAAATCCTCTCCTTTAATACTTCATAGTATACACTTTCTATTTTAGTGACGATTCTGGACCAAGCAAAATTAGATACTATCATTCGCGCTCTTCTTCCTAAGATCTTTCTAAAAGATTCATTGTTATATAGTTTATATAGAATTTCTACTAGGTTCTTTACATCGCCATAACGTACCATTAAGCCTGATATATTATTTTTTATGAATCCACCCTCTGCATTTTTGTTTATTATGACAGGCTTTCCAACAGCCATAGCTTCTAAAGTTGATATGCCATAGCTGAAGGATCTTTGTCCTAAGCCTATGTAGACAAATACGTCACATGCATAGTATGCATTTCTGACTTCCTCTTTACTCAAAGGCCCTGTAAATATAACATTCTTGTCCAGATTGTAATGCCTAATAATTTTTAAGAGTTTATTGTATAATGTAATATTTGTCGTTGGTCCTACTACAATATACTTAGCACTAGGTATCAGTTTTAATACATAAGGCATCGCTTTTATGATAAATTCCATACCTTTATCATAGTCTATCCTAGAGACTTGTAATATTAAGAAGTCGCTATCATTCAAACCTAGTTTTTGTCTAAATGATGTTCCGTTTCCAGGCTTAAAGTAAAAGTCTGGAACACCATTAGGTATTAGGATTAACTTACGTTTATGAATGCCTTTAGACTTAAAAAACGAAATTTCTCCATCCGAGATCAGTATTATTCTGTCGTAGAGCTTTGTAGTAAATAATGCTAAATATCTATCGTAAAACTCCATAAATTTGGCTATCAGTGGAGTTTCCTTAATAGGATCATGCGTAGTTAGTATGGAGGGAATATCACGTAATTTTCCTGCCAATGCAGATAAGTCTCCATGAGGATGTCTATAATTGTGTGTATGTATGATATCAAAATTTTCTATCAGTACCTTTACCGAGCATGTAGGCCAGAATTTGGCACCGCTAATTATTGGGAACAGCACAGGATATCTTATTACATCCACTCCATTAATTTTTGAATAACCTTCTTTTATCTTGCCTTTCCTGCTAGAGTTCGTAGTTAAAACTGTAACCTTATGCCCTCGTGAAACCAATCCTTCAGCTAACATTTGTACATGCGTTTCCATACCACCTATAACAGGATAGTAGAATGGACATATTTGAGCTATGTGTAATCTCGTTTTCATTCAGCTATTTCCGTTTTGATGTAACTAATAGTTTATTATAAATCGTTGTTATGACACTAATAGTTTTATCCCAGCTCCAAACATCTTTTGGTACCATTTTAGGATGTAAATATCTATTTTTAAGTGCCATCGCTAATCTACTAGCTAAGTCTACAGGATCTCCTGGCTTAACAAGATAACCATTTAATCCATCTTTGACCCTATATTTTAATGCTCCAACACGAGATGCTACTACCCATTTACCTCTACTCCACGCCTCACTAGTAACTAACGAATACGCTTCAACGATGTCACTTAAACTTGGAACAACTATAACATGAGCATTGTCTATTAAATCTATCTTTTCCTTCTCAGAAACCCTTCCTAATATTTCCACATTGTCTTCAAGCCCTAGTTCCTTAATTAGCTTATATACACTAGCAAGATAGCCATCGTCCGAGCCTATAACTACTAGCCTATATGCCACCCCTTTCTTTATTAAGAGGTGGCAAGCTTTTAATAGAACATCGATACCCTTGGCCCTATGTATTCTACCTATATATAAAATTATCGGCTTACTATTTGCTTCGTTCGCTGTGTTGACACGCTTAGAATAACTCTTTTTGCTGAAGAAGAGAGCGTTTATCCCAGGCGGTATAAGTACGATTTTATTCTTAAACTTGTATAACTTAATTAGGTCATATACGCTTTCAACGTGTATCGTATTCGATATCTGTGCAGAAATTGTCTGTAATATTGCGGTTATGAGTCCGTACAGGCGTTTCACTTTATCATGGTGTTTAAGATCGTCTGCATATGCCAGTATTGTTACCACTAACTTCTTCCTTACCAATTTAGCTAAAAGTGCCACAAAGAAGGTAAAGGGACTGTCAGGTGAATGAACGTGAATTATATCTGTATATTTGACTAATTTGATTAATTGTCTTAAGCATGAAGGCCGTATCACGTGTATACGACTATGTAGTTTGAATGCAGGAATGCCCACGAATGTGATATTATTTGTGTCTAAAGTACACATCTTACTCGCAGGTAATGCGCATACGATTATAACCTTGTATTGTTTTTCCGCTAGCTTCTTACAAAATTGTCTCACTACATACTCATGTCCGCCTATAGCACTAAGTATTGTATTGTGATATACCTGCGCCACTACTTTCATCTTCCACTCTTTTATAATTCTTCCTTATAGTCCGAAAATTTATTTAAATATACCAAGCTCTATTTTTACTTCCAGATATAGCTTTTATCTTTAAGTTCTTAGCGTTATAATGCATATACCTTCTGCCTGTATTACTTTATAACTTAATTCTAGGCATTTAAACATTATATAGGGATCCTCAGCTTTGCTAGGAGGCAATAGCAATATACGATTTAAAATTTATTCCTGATAGCCATTAATTCGCCTGAATTAGCAAGTGAAATAAGTCCTCTTAAGGGGTTAAATATATTGAAAAGAAGTGTTGAGGGCTGTAGGATACGTATTCGAGCGTGTAAACCATAGCCACTTTGTCGTCCCTGAAATATTCCAATAGTGGTTCGAAGGATACTATAATTGTGTCGACATCATTGAAGAACACAACGTCAACATCTCCTGGCATGAATTTCACTCCATAATTTATTGCATCGTATTTTCCTCTTGGAGATCTATATATGACCTTAGGGTGATTTTTTCTCCACAGAGAAAAAAATTCTCCTCTATATCTAAACATATACTTTTTATGATGAGGACTATTCTAGGGGCATAGTGGTTTAACCATTCTTGGTTTTAGTTTTCTTTTATCTTTGAGTATTTTTATTTTTTTGTATGCTCGGTAGTCATTCGTTAGCGCATTTTATATCAGTTAGCAGTATCCATATATATGACCAGATTCTTATGAACAGACCTCTTTTTGGTGTCCTACTCCTAGTAGGAAGTGTGACCTTTTATAGTCGTAGTCGTTTTATATTCCCTCTTCATAGATCGTCTGGGTTATTTCGCAGATCACAGGTATTAGCTCTTGTACGTGTGTCACTTTTAACACAGCTCTATAATAGTTCTAAACAATTTGTTATTATTGCACATTGTTCTTTTTCGGTTAGGATCTTGACTAGATTCTCATAATATTCTGTTTTAAGTTCATAGTCTGGGTGAACTAGCAGTACTGCCGTTCCATTCAATTCATTTATAAGCTCTATCCACCTCTCAATTATTTTCTTTTGTGACAAACATATAATATAGAGTAATTGATGATCTTGCGGTAGGGTTACTGGTATTTCTAATATATTATTTATCTTTATTGGGTCTAGTAGCTCTACTCCATGTGGTCTCATAGTCGTTGGATGTGCAGGTTCCCAAGTTGGTGATGTAGAGGTGTACTTATAACCGGCTTCTTTAGCTGCTTGAAATATCTTTATATTGTGTTGAAGTAATGGTGCTCTAAACCACTTTACTTCTCTCTCTATAACCTGTTCTAAATACTCTTTACTTTCCTTAAGTCTCTCTGTAATTTCCTCTTTTTCTAATAAGATAAGCTTTCCATCATGCTTGACATCATGTGAGCCTATTTCATGACTCTCTGCTAATTCTCTGATGATTTTTTTATCTAATTTGTATTGATCGATGGGAATGAACCACACTGATTTTACTTCATACTTGTCCTCTACTCTCTTCAATTTCAGTGCTTTCCTTAAGCCTTTCTTCGTATCCACATCGTGGGTTATGAGATACATTGGCTGTAATTTCTCTTGTACTCCTATTCTTTTTAAGAATTCTATCCTTATTCTTTCTAGTTCTAGCTTCTCAAGATAGTTATCAAGAGTTGCTTTTCTTGTCTTGAGTAATAAGTTT
>Ga0164311_10002094_pt1 | contig 10179 bp, 12 predicted proteins | sample GuaBasSedimGuay2_FD_121796 | JGI IMG/M metagenome (GOLD analysis project Ga0164311, IMG submission 121796) | Subseafloor sediment microbial communities from Guaymas Basin, Gulf of California, Mexico - Guay2, Core 4569-9, 9-12 cm | ecosystem: Environmental > Aquatic > Marine > Hydrothermal vents... | reverse complement strand
CTTCTATTGTTATGTTGAAGCCCATGGTGTGGGGGAGCCTGCTTCTTATGAGCTTGTAGAGCTGTGATTGTGCTTTCAGCTGGCTTCCTTTGCCTGCAAAGTACTCTGCTATGGGCCCCTGGTAGTCTAGTGCTCCTGTCTCGTCTAGCTCTAGGAGTATGTCTAGGAGCAGCTGTGGTTCTGGGCGGTCTTCTATTATTGGAAACTGGAGCTTTTGCCTTATTGTGAATGCTAGGATAACGAATAGAAGAATAGCTGCTACAACAGCTTCAATGGTGTATAGGTAACCTCTTCTCCTCTTTGATTTTGGTGCTATCATCTTCTCCCCCATACATAGACTGTGACTTTCACGGGAATCAGCTTGTTGACCATGTGCTGCTCTATTCCAAGGTCTATCTGTGCTTCTCCATCGTATATGTCTACTCTGAGTAGCATTATCCTGTGGATGCATGCTATTAGCCTGTCTGTGGGAAGCTGGCCGCCATAAACTATGGGTAGCCCTTTGAATGTTATGGTGGTGGGGTCTATGGGCTCGACTTTGATGAGGAAGTCGTATGCTGTGAGGTCTAGTGAGCTCTTGGCGTTGACTATCCTCCCATCTATGATGTACTTTCTCCAATCTGCATCTGGGTCGTCTAGGGCTTCAGCGGGTACTAGGGTGTAGAACTCTGCTTCGCTGTATGGGAGGTACTGCCATGGGGAGCCATGTATTATGTTAGAGGCTGTTAGGTTGAGGTGGATGAGCTTGGCTAGTGAAAGTGTGGTTGGTGATTTCCCCTGGTAGTGTGCGTATTCGCTTGGGTCGTAGGCTCCTAGGCCGAGGCGGAAGGTGTTGCTGTCTAAGGAGGGGACGCTGCTTTCCCAGTTGGGGGGGTTTCCTGGGGTTTCTGATAGGAGCTCTGTTATGGCTTCAGCTATGGCTTCTAGCTCTGCCTTTTCGACTTCTGTGGGGGTGGGGGCTAGGGTTCTGATTGAGAGGTTGATGTATATTACTAGGGCTGCTAGGAAGAGGCCTAGTGCAAATATGAAGTCCATGTGTACTACTCCTTTTCTGTCCATGGTCTCAGCCAGCAAACCCTATGTAGCCTCCTTCGACGTAGATTAGTATTGGGGAGAGCTTGGAGCCTGCTGTCTTCTTTAGGTCTCCTAGCTGGAATCTCCACTGCTCTCCTGCTTCTTCTGCCAGCAGGTTGAATAGAGTCTGCTCAGAGCAGACATCTCTGTGTATGTCTAGGTAGACTTTCACAGCTTGTTTGCTGTCTTGGACAATGATTTCGATCCAGTAGCCTTCACCTAGCACGCTTGGAGGAGGCTCTATTGGGAGGATTATTCTTCCTTCATCTGAGGAGATTGTTTCTCCTATTATGGCAGCTTTAACTAGGTAGCGGGACATGTAGGTGGCGATGAGTTCTGCTTGTTGTTCGCTGAGTTCTAGCTTCTCCCCTCTTAGCATTCCTCTGGAGAAGCTGTAGGATGTGTAGACTAGGAGTATTCCTATGGCTATAACTCCTAGTAGGTATGGTATGATTGATATCCCCTTCTGCATGCGTTGTTATTATGTAGTTAAGTCTTAATAACTGTTGTGGTGTCAGTGGTGTAGGGATGCGAGTTGAAGCAGGGTGTGGCTGAGATTACGTCTACGATGCTTCTTTTAGGCGTCGTTACGCTGCTTTCCCTGCTTGCATTTAGCTGGGGTTTTGCTACCATCTTGAATGTTAGAGATGCTGCTAGGGTATATGATGCAGAACAGTTTATCTTGAACCTGGAGAGGTGCGCTTTTTCGGTCGTAAATAGGGGGGAGGGGGCTGCTAGTGTGGCTGAAATCCGGGTTGATGAGGCTTTGGTTAGGTTTGTACCTGACTTCCATGATAACATCTCTATTTACCTTGCTTTCGAGGAGCTAGATGGTTTGAGCATATACAATTTGAGCACAGGGGTAGCTGAGCCCATTGACCTGGCGCTGATCACAGACACTGTAGATGGGCATAAGTGCCTGTTGCTAATGGAGTATGAGGCTCCATTTGTGGAGGTGCTTGTTCCATCTAAAGTGGACTTGCTTCCAGTTGGTGGGGTGCAGCTTCTGAGAGGAACCTACGGAGATGTTAAGTGGGATAAGTATTTAGTGTCAGAGGGGGAGTGCTTGCTTCCAGGTGGTTTCGGGTTCTTTGCAGTAGAGACGCTTGATAAGTGCAGTTCTCTGGTGGTTTTCTCTAGGCCCTCCGAGTCTCTGTATGCGTTTGCTTTTTTTATCAGGGCTAGGCTTCTAGCATCATGTGGGGTGAATGGAGGCCCTGTGGTAAATGTTACTTTGCTGGGGTGTAGGGCTAGGCCTATGGATATTCGCTTAGTAGCTGTTTCCAGCCAGACGCAGCGTGTGGTTCTGGCGAATAGGGGTGTGAATAGGCTTGTGTACCGTCTAGCGGCTTCTGAGCCATTTCACGCTTATATCTATGCTGTGATTAACGATGAAGCTTATATGGTCTCAGAGGCTTATGCCTGCTCAGTAGAAGTGGAGGCTGTGGTGGCTGAGATAGGGTTTAGTGCTTAGCATGTAAAAGGAGATGTAAGCCTGTTGGCTGCGTTGATGTCATGATGCTAGCTACAGCCTATGTGTATTCCCTATAGGATTTACTGAGCCTTAGAGGCTTGCTTTGGGAGCTATTATGTAGTCTGTTGGAGTTGGAGCAGTTTTATTAGAGTCGAGTAAGCAGCTTAGGAAGCGAGTTGGAGACGTGCTGAGAACGATGCTCTTCAGCCTGCTACAGCTAGTGAGAGGGTTCTGTAGTGCAGGTGTGATATGGGGTGTTTGTTGGAGGGAGTTTAAGTGAAGGTTGAGCTGAGCAGCTGACCACTATATTAGAGCGAGAAAAAGCTGAATTAGGTACACCATAGCTAGCTTCTGCTGGTATTTCTCTAGGAGGTCTGCGAGCGCTAGGGCTAGAGGAGGAGCTAGAGCTAGCCTATACCACGTGTAGTATGGGGGTGTGAAGAGCAGGAATGCTGCTTGCGGCAGGAGATATGCTAGAACCTCTCTGTTCCTGTGGGCTAGTAGAGCTAGTGGCAGAAGGGGGTAGAGGACTAGGTTTCCTGGGTTCCATGAGATTAGGTGGAGCGCTATGGGGGCTGAGGTGGGGGGCTGTATGAGGGTGTGGCCTTTAAAGAGCATGTGGAGCGGTTCCTCGTGTGGGGGGATTCTCACTGTGTAGAAGCCGAGTATAGCCAGGAAGCCGTCGAGGCAGCTGATCCCTAGGTGCTGTGAGCTCATGAACTCTATCATCTTAAGCTGATGCGCAGCTATCAGGTGTATGCTTGTAGTAGCAGGTAAGTAGGTGGCTGTGTACGCTAAGGTCATAGTAGCTAGCATGACAACAGCCTTCTTCAAGTGCCTCTGTAGGTACAATATGGTCACCACTACTGGTGCTATGGTCCATTTCGATGCTAAAGCTAAGCCCATGGCTACACCTGATGCTAAGGCGTCTCTCATTTTGTTTCCTGCAGCTAGCAGCACGGCTATGCATGCTAGGGATACAGCATACACATCAGGCATTGGAGTAGAGGCATATACAAGGTAGAGGGGGTCTGCTGCAAGCAGGAGAGCAGCCAGCCTTGGGTTCCTTGTTAGCCTGTGGCCGAGCTTGCAGACCACTAGGAAGAGCAGCAGGGCTATAGCTGCCCCTGGGCGGCATAGGCCCAGTAGCTGCGGCTTATAAGCGAGGCTAAGCCTATGATGTACTTTGCTAGTGGAGGGTGCTCCCAGTTCAGTTCTAGCGGTGATGTGCCTGAGATGTAGGCTACACCAGCCTCGATGTATATGTAGGCATCACTGCACTTCTCGATTCTAAGGAGCTTCTCTCTTAAGGCTAGTAGGTAGAGGCAGAGGAGAAGTGGGGCTAAAGGCTGATATGGGATGCTTGGCTTCAGAACATCTGCTGCAAACCAGGCAGCTAGCATGGTTAGTATAGCTAGAGCAGGCAGTAGGGCATATCTGAGCTTCATGTACTCTGAGAAGGATATCAGAGAAGCTGAAGCCAAGTTTTCAGCGGCGATAGAAGCTACCAGGTAAGCTAGAGCGCTCGTAGTGATGGAGGCTAGTGCTAAAGCCTTAGCAGCTTTCATCTCAGGTAAGCCTGTGAAGCAACTGAATTTAAGTCATCTCAGGCTTGCTGCTTGAAGCTTAGGAGCACAGCTAGCTGAAGCTCTCATTATCCCGAGCAGATTGCGGAAGTGTGGGAGAGCCTCTGGAGCGCACTGGCTTTATCTGACGTGGGCTCTAGGGTAGGGGGTGAGGCCTGAGGGTATATCTATGTGATGTTGGCGGGCTCTATGTTGGGGTTTTATGTGAGGGGGATGTTGTTTTGGCCAACAGCATTCCACTGGAGAGTGTAGGTATGGTACTTGGCTTTTTGAGCAGGTTTATTCGCGGCAAGGTTTCCCATGCTGCTGGTTGCAGTGGGTGGAGCTTAGAGTTTGCTGAAGAGGTCTATAGGGGGTTTGAGGGGAAGGCCACCGACTTCAGTGGGTTTAGGTTCAGGAAGCTTGGTGGCGCTTTAGGTAGGGTTGTTGAGGCTCTTAGGCTTATTCCACGTGGTAAGGTGGCTACGTATGGTGGCTTAGCTAGGTTTCTTGGGACTCATGCTAGAGCTGTTGCATCGTGTTTGTCTTGGAACCCCTATCCGATAGTTTACCCTTGTCATAGGGTTGTGTCCTCTGACTTGAGTGTTGGAGGGTATGCTTTTGGAAGGAGGCTGAAGATGAGGATCCTGCTGAAGGAGGGGGTTAGGTTCCATGGAGAGAAGGTTTCTGAAGAATCTGTACTTGAGCTTATTTAAGCCAGAAAACTGCAGCCAGTAAAGCTATGGTAGCTGAGGGCGATGGTGGCGTTTTGATGCATTAATAGGCTAGCTGAGTGGCATATGACAGGTAGGATACATACAGTATGTGGAGCTTAGGGAGATTTATAGGTGGGTAGCTGCTGGAGTATTGGGGCATATGAGTGTTGGGGAGCAGCTTCTATCTGAGCTTAGGGAGAAGCCTAAGCTGAGGAGGGAGATAGCTTCAGAGATAGCAGCGGAGATCCTTACACCTGAGCTTCGAGTTGAGGGCTTGAAGCCCATACTGCATGAGGTAGCTACTAAAAGCGACTTGAATGAGCTTGAAAGGAGGATGAAAGCCGAGATCGAAGGCCTAGAGGAGAGAATAGGAGGGTTAGAAGAGAGGATAGGGAAGCTGGAAGAGAGAGTTGGAAAGCTAGAGGAAAGGGTTGGAAAGCTAGAGGAGAGAGTGGGGAAGCTAGAGGAGAGAGTGGGGAAGCTAGAGGAGAGAGTTGGAAAGCTGGAAGAGAGTGTGGGGAAGTTGGAGGAGAGGATAGGGGGGTTGGAGGAGAGGGTTGGTGGGGTTGAGGGTAGGTTGAGGGAGGTTGAGAGGGGGCAGCTTAAGATTGCTGAGGCTATATCTGAGTTGAGGGGGATGTTTGTGCAGTTGAATAAGCGGATGGATGACTTGTATGGGGTTGTTAAGGCGTCGATTTTAGGTTGGGTGTCGATTGCGGGGGTGCTTCTCTTGAGGTATGCTGTGGAAGCTCTTTTGAAGGCCTTGTCTTAGGTTCCTGTGTGGTTTGGGTGTTTGGCTCTGTTGGCTGCTAGGCTTTTGCTATGTGGATGTATCTTGTTAGGGACTTGTGTACTCTTTGCTTGTGTACTTCTATTAGCTTGAAGCCTGCTTGCTCTATTTTCTCTGATAGGTTTGAGCTGTATGAGAGGGCTAGGTGGTGTCCTGGCTTTAGGTAGCTTATGGCTTTCTCTATGAACTCTTCTACTAGCTTTCTTGGTGTGTTGGCTGCTTTGGGTTGGGCCATTCTGCCGTATGGTGGGTCTGTTGCTATGGCGTCTATGGTGTTTTGGTATGGGAGGCTTCTGGCGTCTGCTACCTCTATTTTGGCTTCTATTCCGTATAGTGCTAGGTTTTGCCTTGCTTCCTCTACTACTAGGAAGTCTATGTCTGATCCTATTGCTTTAGCTCCTATTAGGGCTGCTTCCACTAGGATTCCTCCTGGCCCGCAGAAGGGGTCTAGCAGGGTTTCTCCAGGCTTTACTCTGGATAGGTTGATGAGGACTCTGGCTGTTATGGGGTTCATTGACCCGGGCTTGTATATGGCTTTCATGGCTTGCTGCCTTGCCTTGAAGGAGCCTCTCTTTATGCTGGCTAGTAGCTGGCCTACTATTAGCTTTGATGATGTAAGGTAGCCTTGGATTTCGACTTGTGGGTTCTTTAAGTCTGCTTTGCTGCTGGGGTTTTGGATCTTTATTAGCTCTCCTATTCTCCTCTCCAGCTCTGTTGCGCTCACTGAAGGGGGGTTTCTCCCTCTTCTCACTCTGACACGGAACGTCTTGGCTCCTATGGGTATGTTTAGTGTGGAGATGAGCTCTTTCACCTGGTGGGGCTGCTTGGCTTCTAGTGTGGCTATGTGCTTTAGTATGGTTTTTAGCATGGCTGACCTGGAGGCTAGCCTGCTTACAGCCTGCTCTGGGGCCTCTATCACCATGGCTTGTGGATACTCTTCTAGGACTTTGTACTGGAGGAGTTCTCCCTCTAAGATTCCTCTGGTTTCAGCCTTAGGTAGGGTGTCGTGTTCCCCACTGTATATCAGGGCTAGCCTCATATTGGTCACATCATCTCTCTGGGTGTTGGCCTAAAGGTTATTTTACTCTTGGCTGCCTGTATGCTGGGGGGTTGTTTGGCTAGGGAGGGGCTGTTCTATGAGAGTAGAGGAGAGGCTGTAAAGTGCCTTACTTGCGCAAGGGAGTGTACTATCAGAGAGGGTAGGCGTGGGTTGTGTGGTGTTAGGGAGAATAGGGGTGGGAAGCTCTACCTTCTGACATACGGGCTCATCTCATCGTGTTATGTTGACCCTATTGAGAAGAAGCCGCTGTTTCACTTCTGGCCGGGTAGCTACGCGTATTCCATTGGGACTGTTGGCTGCAACTTCAAGTGTAAGCACTGCCAGAACTGGCATATCAGCCAGAGGAGCCCTGAGGAGGTTCCTATGGACAGCCTTCCGCCTGAAGCTGCTGTTAAGGGGGCTATTGGGACTGGGTGCAAGTCTATTGCGTACACGTACAATGAGCCGATAATAACATTGGAGTACATGCTTGATACAGCTAAGCTCGCTAGGGAGAGGGGGGTGCTGAATGTTGCTGTGACAAACGGGTATATCAGAGGACGCAGCCTGGATGCTATGGCTGAAGCTATAGATGCTGCTAACGTTGATGTGAAGGCGTTCACAGATAGGTTCTATAAGGAGGTCTGTGGAGGAGCCTCTCTTGAGCCTGTACTCAGGTGTGTTGAGGAGCTGAAGAGAAGGAATGTGCATGTTGAAGTAACTTACCTTGTGATTCCAGGCTGGAATGACAGTAGAGAGGAGGTGAGAGAGTTCTCTAGGTGGGTTGTCAGCGATGTTGGAGCAGATACGCCAGTACACTTCAGCAGGTTCTTCCCTAACTACAAGATGTTGGATAGAGAGCCTACTCCGATAGAGACTTTGCTAGAAGCCAAGAGGATAGCTGAGAAGGAGGGGTGCCAGTTCGTTTACGTTGGAAACGTGTGGTCTACGGACCTTGAGAGCACTAGGTGCCCGAGCTGTGGGACGGTGGTCGTCAGGAGGGTAGGGTATAACATCGCTGATGTTAAGTTGGATGAGAGCAATAGCTGCTTGAAGTGTGGGGAGAGCATCCCGATAGTCGGTAGGGTAATGAAGTCTAGTCGCTGGCCTTTCTGGAGCTGAGCAGCTCCTTAGCTTCCTTCAGCATCTCACACACCTTGCATATCTCCGTGGTAGTTGGCTCGCTGCATATCCTGCAGGATCTCAGCCTCTCTTCTCCACGGTATAATTCCCTTAGCTTAGGTATCAGCTTCTTCTCAACTAGCTCTACTAGACCTAGCTTGAACCCCGGCTTCTCAGCTTCTACCTCGTTTAGAAGCTCTCTGACCTTAGGCCTGAAGCCAGATATGTATGGGCACTCTGCTAGTGAGAAGGGTATCTCCGCTAGCATAGCATAGGCTGCGGACTCCCTCTCGGGGACTCTTGAGAGGGGGCGTACTCTTGGGACCAGCTTTTCTCGGATTGGCCTTGTGTAGGGGCCTAGCTTAGCTAGCGCATAGAGGTCTCCACGCATGAGGTTCATCAAGTAGGTTTGAGCTAGATCATCTAGGTTATGGCCTGTCACGAGCACTTGTGCACCGAGCTTTCTAGCATACACGTTAAGGAGCCTTCTTCGGAGGACCCCACAGTATGTGCATGTCTTTCTGATGGCCTTAGAGGGAATAGCCTTGTCAAGGTCGTCTAAAGTGAAGCCAAAAGCCTCCTTAAAGGAGACTTCCACCAGCTGGAGGCCTAGCATATCAGCTAGCTCTCTAGCCCTCTTCACTGTATGGGGCCTGTACTGTGATATGCCTTCGTCTATTAGCAGAGGGGTTATCTCTACGTTTAGGCCTCTTGTCAGCTTGTACGTCAGGTACAGGGCTGTTGAGCTGTCTTTTCCACCTGACAACGCAGCTACAGCCTTTGCTCCGGGGGGGATTGATGACCTGATCACAGCCTTAGCTCTCTCCTCTACATCCTTCTTAAAGCAGAGGTCGCACAAGCTCACGTGCTTGTATCTGAGTGTTATCACTGCTGGACGGCCACATGGGCAGGTTGACAAGCTCATCCCCCAGATACCACCCGAATCATCTTTATCTCATCTCCATCAGCTAGCTTAGCCTCGTCTGGAAGAAGCCTTCCCCTTCTCGCTGCCAGGTACACTTCCCTGTTGATTTTGGCAGCCTTATAGAGGTCAGCTAGCTTAGCTCCATCAGGTAACGTTAGCTCTAGCCTTTTACCCTCTAGCTCAACATATATTAGCATGCTACCTCAGCCCCCTATGTTCCTGTCTAAAAAAGCTGAGATAGAGCCTGGAGCGCGGGTATCCAGTCTCAGCGTGGTCTTGGGAGCCAGCAGAGTAGGTGCTGAAGCAGTGGTAGACAACATGACCATCATAGGATACCCAACAGCCTCTAAGGTAAGAAAGCTAGCAGACTACAGCTGGAGCTCACTCGATGAAGCCAGTGAAGGAGCTAAGGTGGGCAAGAGGTGCATAGTGAGATGGGGTACAGTAATCTACGAGAGAGCTGAGCTCGGAGACGGCGTACAAACTGGGCATAATGTTCTAGTGAGGGAGGATACTAGAGTAGGTAATGGGACGATTATTGGGACAGGGTCTGTGCTAGATGGAAGAGTCCAGGTCGGGCGTAAGGTCAGCATACAGACTGGAGTGTACATACCTCCTTACACGAGGATTGGCGACGAGGTCTTTCTGGCACCAGGGGTGTGTTTTACAAATGACAGGTATCCTCCTAGCAGGAGGCTGCTCGGTGTTATAGTAGAGAGCAAGGCTGTTGTGTGTGCTAGGGCTGTCCTGATATCAGGGGTAACCATAGGTGAGGGGGCTGTTGTAGCTGCAGGAGCTGTTGTAACCAGGGATGTTGAGCCATATACTGTGGTAGCTGGGGTGCCTGCTAGGCGTGTGATGAGTAGAGAGGAGTACGAGGAGAAGAAGGCCAGATATGAAAGGGGAGGTTAGGAGACTGGCTCATAGCATATGCCTAAGCTCTTAGCATAGCTGTATGCTGCACGCATCTCCTCTGCTGTAGGCCTCCTCGAGATGTCTGGGTAGTCTCTGGGGTTCCTAGCTACTAGGTACTCTGGCCTGTACTGTGCCATCACATTGACTAAGGCATTAGGGCAGTTTTCAGATATCCACTTGAGCACAGGCTTTGTACAGCACTCTACATGGTTCGGTAGGACTAAGTGCCTTATTATCATGTCTCCGCTTTCGTGAGCTATCTTATGGTTCCTTGACACCACCTCGAAGTATCTTTGAACCTTTGACAGCCTCTCTGCACAGCTGTCATTCCCATACTTGAAGTCAGGTAGCCATATGTCTATGATGTCAGCTAGGAGCTTCATGGTCTCTATGCTGCAGTACATGTTGCTGTTCCACAAGAGTGGTACATTCTCCTCTAGGTAGAGGAGGGACTCGAGTATCGTGTGTAGGTTTGGAGTTGGGTCTCCCCCCACGAAGTTTATGTTGGCTGCACCATCTATTCTGAGGGCAGCTTCTATCTTGGCGAGCTTCTTAGCAT
>Ga0164311_10002090_pt1 | contig 10185 bp, 9 predicted proteins | sample GuaBasSedimGuay2_FD_121796 | JGI IMG/M metagenome (GOLD analysis project Ga0164311, IMG submission 121796) | Subseafloor sediment microbial communities from Guaymas Basin, Gulf of California, Mexico - Guay2, Core 4569-9, 9-12 cm | ecosystem: Environmental > Aquatic > Marine > Hydrothermal vents... | reverse complement strand
CGGTGAGCCACTACGTGGCCTGCTGTAGACTAGCTAGGCTCTACGGAGTGGGCGTTGAGCCTCCGCTACGCTACCTTCGAAGGGCGTTGAGGGAGGCGGACTACGGGTTTCGCTACGAGTCAGCCATAATGAGGGCCTACTGGGCCGCCTACAAGGAGGCCCTACGTAGACTAGGCTTCGAAGCCTCCAGCCGAGTTAAGGCGAGGCTCCCCCGCGAGGAGGCCTTGACGCCGCGGCGAGCCATAGCCCCAGCCTACGACCCAGTCAGCTCCATGATAAACTACGTGCACTCGAGAATCCTGAGAGCCGCTGAGGCCTTGGAGCCAGGCCTAGCTGGCCCCATCGGGCTGATCCATAGGTTCTCGAAGGCTGGGAAGTGGAGCCGTAAGCACGCCATGTACCTAGACGCCACTGAGCCCTTGAAGGCAGTGGGCAGGGAGCTACTGCTCGACGCCTTGAAGCGCGGCGACGTGGACCTAGGCGGCGTCGAGGAGGTTAAGGGCAGCCTTGGAGGGAGGCTCTACGCCTTAACGTCTCGAGCCGCCCAGGCCTTGGAACTAAGGGTGGTTAAGCCTAGCCTGGAGATGGAGTTGATCTACGCTGGGCGCTTGACCACGGCCCGCGTAGCCTTAGAGGAGGCCCTTAGGGGGTTGAGGAGGCTTGAGGGCTTCAAGCCACTGGTCTTCGCAACTAGGGAGGACCTAGACGACGTCGAGTACGCCCTAAGGGGCTATGGAGAGGCCTTAAGCTCGCTCCTAGGCGAAGCATAGAGGCCCAGTTGAGGCTGCTTGAAGCGGCGTGCACGACCATTGTCCACGAGCCTTCCGTGAACAGGGGCTGGGCATGGAGGCTAGGTGCACGGGTATGGAGAGGAATGCGTTGAGCAAGGGCATGTATATGATCCCGCCCCATGCCTATGAAGTGGGCGGCGATGGTTAATAGGAGGCCGCTGCCTAGGGAGGAGCTGGTCAGCGGAATGGCCGAGGTAGTGGAGTACGGCGTGGCCGTGGACCCCCTTCAATCTTCAGGGGTGGAGTAAAATAAGCGTGGCCACTGCTCAATAATGTGGCTTTTCTTTTTATATTTCCACACCAAACAACACGATTGGACCTGGGCTACAAGCCTGTGTTAAGGTTTCTTAAAACAGTTCTTTGCGGAGTTGAAGCTCACACACCTATGTTCCTTGTCAGCAGTGAGGTTTTAGATCGCGCGACTATCCTTCCTAGGAGTGGAAATACTTATTGAAGGAAGCTGCGATTAAGATACGATGGATGATTTTTATATTAGGTTTTTCATGAATAATGCGCGTTGAGCTTTAATGAGGTTTTCAAGCGTGGACGAATTGATGAGGTTTAGGACGGCTTTTCCGATGGCGAGGAGGCCTGCTGGGATTAGAGCTCCCGCGAGGATGATGGATGATAGCCATTTAGGTGAATCTGTCAATAGGTGGCCCAGTGGGTTTTCTTCTGGGTCGTGTATATCCCAGTGTATCCTATAATGATCTTTGAACTCGACGATGTGTAGGCTCCTCCCGTCCTTAAGCTTCATCCTGTAGTCTGCTATCTGTCCTCTTGGTATTCCTAGACTACGTTTAAAGAACGTGGTTTGCGTGGGGTGAGGGACAAGCTGTTTATCGACTATGACTTCTTCGTGCTCTCTTTTCCTTAAAACCTCTTCAGCTATACTCGACCAGTCCATCAAGTGGCTTACACCTCTTCCACATAAAAGCTTAACGTCGAGCGTAAGGGTTTATCTCTCCTCAGCTCTCCTCCTGTATGGGGGGATGATTTGGGAGGTGAATACTGAGGGTGATGAGCTTCAAGCTATGACCCCCTTTATGAAAGGACGTGTAGCGGAGGAGGATCGATGGAGAGGGGAAGAGCATCCTTATTCTATGCTTTGAACAACCTCTCCTGGTTTGTCTGCCTAGCTGCTTTTCATGCGGCGCTGCTCCTTGAAGCTTCAAGACCGAGCTTTGCGCTCGCCTCAGTGGCTTTAGGTCTATCTGCGGTGTTCTTCCTTTTCGTAGGGATGATCCTCAGACCTACCTTGAAGCGGTCGATAGTCTATATATTGGCTGGAAGCTTCATTTCAGCTCTCTCTCCTTGGATAGTGAATGCTCCACCGCTTCTTCTCGCATCTTTATATTTTTTAACCGGGTTAGTCGGGACCTTATTCCTGTCCCATTCTATCTCAAACTTCCTTGAGTACACGAGCTTTGAGGATAGGGGGATTAAATCTGGGTTTTTCTTAGCGTTTTGCTCTATCTGTATTATCCTCGTAAGCGTGGCTTTTCGATGGCATTTAATTACCGCGCTCGTACTAGCTTTATATCGACTATCAAGTTTAGTAGCGGTTAAAGCGGTTGAGTATGCGCCGCTTGGAGCGTGGAGCCAAGAGGCGGTAGCACATAGTCAAAGAGGGTTGTTTATCTTCATTATTTGCTGGCTCCTCTTTTTAGTCTCTGACATCTTCGTTCGTAGCTCCATTCCCATCTACGAGCCTAGCGGCGTTTTCAAGCAACAACATCTCCTGTCGGTAGCAGTATCGGCTTTTTCCGTGGTGGTTGGAGGTACTTTAATGGATAGGATGGGCAGGAAACTACCCATTATCTTGGCGTGCTCTACCTTAGGCATACTATACACGCTCCTCATCTTCCTCCCTCAGTCAGCTGTACCAGCCATACTGGTAGCGTCGGAGGTTCCATGGGGCTTCCTCTTCGTTTTCTACATGTTAATCCTTCCAGGCGATCTTCTTAGCGGCCGCGCTAGGGAAACGGTGTTATGTTTCTTCTTATCGACCTACTGGATAAAATTAATGTTAAGGTTCACCGAGCTAACCGTAGGGTGGATTGGTCTCTCAGAGATAGGGCCCTTAACCGAATTGCTTGGAAGCTTCCTACTCTTTGTCTCGGTTCCTCTACTATTAATTTCTCCTGAGACTCTTCCGCTACGTATTGTAGAGAAGAGGAAGATGACAAAATATATAGAATGGGCTAAGCGGAAGGCATCGTAGTGAGCACTATTGCTACTATGAGCAAAGCCCAGCCTATGATCAATATTATACCTATGGTCTTCTTGGCCGCTGTTATGAAAGTGAGGAGTAGGTAAAGCGCGGTTAAAGATACTAGTAGCGATATAGGTCCGCTAAACTGTTCAGCTAGCTCAGGCCTAGCCTTAAACAAGGTTTGAGTTAAGAGGTTGTTTATGAGGTCCTCTAAAGCGTTGAAGGCCTGTGCTATTAGGGTGCTTATAGTACTCCAGTCGAACATATAGGCCCCTTCCACCATTTTCTGAACTCCTATATAGACTTAATCCAATGCCAAAAGCGTGTATGGGGAAAGTTTTTAGCGTGGGTTGCCTCCTATAGGGAAGCCTCTTGTTTACGGAGGAGCCTCGGGATGAAGTCGATGGGTGAGCGAAGAATAGTCATGCTTCCAGGCCCCACTTCTGTTGACCCAGCTGTGTTAAGGGCTATGAGCAGGCAGATAGAGCCACATTCTCATCCAGCGTTCATAGACAAGTATAAGAACGTACTAGAGAAACTTAGGAAGCTTATACGAACAGACGGTCAGGTATTTGCTTTTGCAGGTTCAGGCACTTTTTCGCAGGAGGTTGGTGTAGCTAATTTTGTAGAGCCTGGAGACAAGGTATTATGTCTTGTAAACGGCTTCTTTAGTGGCCGCTTTGTCGACATGGTTAAGAGACGCGGCGGCATTCCAAAGGTATTGGAGGTACCCTTCGGAGAAGGCTTTACGGCTGAGATGGTCCGAAAGGCTTTGAAGGGCGCTGGTTTTAAGGCGGTCACCGCTACCCATGTGGAGACTTCGAGTGGCGTAGTCAACCCCATAGATGAAATAGGAGAGGTAGTGAGGGAGGAAGGAGCCCTGTTTATAGTGGATACGGTGGCCTCGCTAGGTGGTATGGAGGTAAGGCAGGATGAATGGGGGATAAACGTGAACTGTGCATGTACCCAGAAGTGTCTTGGAGCTCCACCCGGTGTCTCCATAGTATCGCTGGATAAGGAAGCCATGGAGGTGTTGAGGAAACGTGAAACTCCTGCCTCTACGTTTTACGGGGACCTTAAGGGGTGGCTTCCGGTCATAGAAGACCCTTACAACAACTATAGATCTACCCATCCTGTTAGCTTGATCTATGCATTAGAGGAGGCCTTGAACCAGATCTTTGCTGAAGGTTTAAAGAAGAGATATAGGAGACATAAGATTATAGCTGAGGCCTTTAGGAAGGCCATGAAGGCTATCGGGTTAAAAATACTAGCTAAACCAGGCTACGAATCTTCGACAGTTACGGCAGTGCTATACCCTGAAAAGTGCAGCATAGATGACGTTGAGTTCAGGAAGGAAGTAGAACGTCGCAAAATACTGATAGCCTACGGTTACGGTCCACTGCGAGGTAAATCCTTCAGAGTTGGACATATGGGTAGTGTGACGGCTAACGACATGCTATCGACGATAAGCGCCATAGAGGCGGCGTTAAAGAAGTTTGGCTACAAGTTCAGGTATGGAGCAGGTGTTACTGCTGCACAAAAAGTGTTGGAAAAGCTAAGGTGAGTTCTAAGTTAAAAGAACGGTCCTAACGGATTTTCTCTACCATAATTATGGTAAATTACGTAAACACGCGGACTATGCTTCGTGACCTTAACAGTATCAAGATCAAAGGCTAGAACTCGTAGACGTGGAAGGGCCTCAGCTACCCCAGGATCTCATTCATCACTCTACGTGCATGACTTTCCTCATCGGCCCACCACTGTCTCTACCCAACTTTCTAATAAACTTCCCCTTTGAATGGTGCGGAGGCCTCTGCGTAGCTTGAGGTCCATGGCTCTAACTCCTTCAAGGCGTAGGGAACCATGAATAAAACATCGCTAGCAGTAAAGTGATAGCCCTTCTCATTGGCAGCCAGATCTCCAGCCCTTCCATTAATGAAGGAGGCGGCTACGCATGCCTTAAAGGCCTCAACCCTCTGTGCCATGAAGCCAGCGATCAGCCCTGAAAGCACGTCTCCCACGCCTCCTACAGCCATCCCAGCATTACCCGTCCTATTCACTTTGACCCTCCTTCCATCCGTCACCACTGACCTATGACCCTTTAGTATCGCAACAGCCTTGTACTTAGCAGCTAGCTTACGAGCAGCCTCTATAGCTCCTTCAAGGTTTCGAGGGACTTCCTCACCCATTAGAGCCCTGTACTCGCCTAGATGAGGGGTTAGGACCAAGTCTAGTCCTTCAACATCGTATCCTCCTCTTCCAAGAGCCTTTAATCCATCAGCATCTATTAACACTTTAAGTTCTCTACGCTTAACTTCTTCGAGGAGCGCTCCAAGACCTTTAACCGTATCTTCATTAAACCCTAATCCTGGACCCACCGCCACTACGTCAGCCCTATCAAGCGCGCGCTTAAGATTCTCATCAGATATTGCTGCTTCATCTACCCAGTCTCCTCTAAGCGGAATTACGATAAGGTCTGGTGAAAAACCCTTAATGTAAGGGGAAGCTGAGCTTGGAGAGGCTATGAAAGCTAGTCCAGCTCCAGCCTTAAGTGCTGCCATTCCTGCTAACGCCGGCGCCCCTGCATATAGAGGGCTGCCGCCCACTATGAGCACTACACCGTAATCGTACTTATGGGTGTCAGCTTTTCTAGGCTTAAGTATCGACATCACGTCGCCAGGACCTATGTAAAGCTCAGCTTCCAAAGGTATACCTATGTCAGCTATTTCAAGCTCCCCGATGTATTCCTCCCTGCCCATGAAGCCTTTCTTAGCTCTATGCATAGTGATGGTCACATGGGCCTTAAAAACACCTCGTGCAACCTCGCCTGTATCCGGGTTAAGGCCTGTCGGCACGTCTATGGCGACTTTAAGTCCCTTTGATTTATTCATGAGTTCCACCGCACTCCTCACTGGTTCCCTAAGCTCACCTCTCAAGCCTGTACCTATGAGAGCATCTACAACCACGTCAGCGCCTATTACGAGATCTTCTAGTTCACTAAGCTGAGAAGGATCCTGAACGGTCAACGTCTGCACGGAGAGGTCCATGTTCTTAATCGCCTTCCAATTCATCCTCGCCTCCTTTGTCGTTAACTGCCGCTCGCTTCCCAGGAGGACTACGGTGACTTTAGCGCCCCTAATAGCTAGGTGCCTAGCTGCGACGAAGCCGTCTCCACCTTTATTACCGGTGCCGGCAAGTATCACTATCTTCTTATTTTCAACGTCCATTCTCTTAGCTACCGCCTCAGCCACGCTCCTCCCCGCATTCTCCATTAAAAGCTTCCTGGGAACTCCCAAGAACTCCGCGTTTATGTCGATAGCTCTGGCCTCCTCCACGGTAAGAGCTTCCTCGGATGCGGTGAATCTTAGGAGGTATTTACTCAAGCTTCTCACCCTTAAAGACTCTCTTTATTTCTTTGGCTAGTTCCTTGAAGACGCCGTAAGCCTTTATCACCGGCGTGGTCACCAACACATCGGAGTCCTTAAGCTTTAAGGTCCGTCTATAGGTGGGCATATGAGCGTAGCATACCTGCTCCATCAACACCACGTTTTCCCTCAGGAACTTTAAGGCTATAGACCTAGCGTCCAGGATATCGCTACATACACAGACTAAAAGACCTTCATACCAGAGCGGATTTTTACGTGAGAGATAGGCGCAGAAAGCCAAGTCTTCGACGTCGATTTCCTCTATTCCTAATACCTTAACCTCGGCTTCTCCCCACTTAAACTTCATTTGTGCCATACGTCGCAAGTATATGAGTCCCTTATATTTAAGAGACTAGCTGCCTTCTACGCTGCCTTGAAGGCGCCTGAAGAGTGGCCTCAAGGGCTTCATCGGAGTTTAAGATTATAGAGACTTAGAAGGCACGGTAAAAAAGCTACTGAAAGGTCAAGTTGCCTTCCAGGATGGCTAAGTATAACTGTTCCTCTAGCCTGATGGTGGCGAAACCTATGATATGCCCTTGACCTGCAGGCCTAAGCAAGATCCGGGCGGCCCATCCATCCCCGACCATGTATAATACCATTGCTCCTCTACCTCTAAATCGTCCCGCTAGGCCTTTACCACCAGTGGCGGTCAGTACTTCTCCGCGTAGTTGGAGGGTGCCCTCATCTAGGTTTAACCTACCCCTTCTTCCATTCACACCAACTGCAGTTAAACAAACGGTGAGCTCAACGTCAACGGTTTCGTGTAAGCTGCCCTTCGGGGCCGCTATACCTGAAAGCTCTACGGTAACTTTTCGCTCCTCTATTCCTTGAGCTAGGACTGCGGGAACGATTAAACTTAAGGTCAATAGAGCTACTGTGACGGAAACTGTTAAGCCACGCTTGTACATACCAGCTCGCTACGCTCAGGAACAAGGTGAGATAAATAGCTGAGGCACGAAGGATCTAGACGATTCGTCCACAAACCCCATATGAGGGTGGCGGGAAGGGGATGGCTAATGCTCATGGTCGCGGCTTTCTTTGGCGCTGACGCAGTGATGGAAGCTACCTGCTCAGCTATAGGTTTCCTCGTGGCTTACTATGCGTTTAAAGCCTACAGGTTCTCGGGAAACGTCTTCTTCAAGCTTCTCTACTTGGGCTTCATGGCCATATCCTCAGCTATGATCTTTAGGTCCTCCTTAATCATCATCCTCTTAAGCCTATCCCCTGCTCCCTTCTTGACCTTTATTATAAAGGAAGCTTCCTTGATCCAGTCGTTGGTGAGGGCTTTAGGATACTTCCTTTTTATCGTCGCCTACGTTAAGCAGCTTAAAGCATCGAAAATGGAAGCCCTTGTACTTACACCTATCTTAGTGTCTCCGCTAATAGAGCTAGCTTGCATATGTATGTTGTTTTACCTAGTAGCCCACATGCTCATGCTTTTGCTCTCAACTAGGAACAGGGATCTACTTTTCATACTTTCGGGCTTTACATTGTTCTTGGCCAGCCACGCTCTTTTCTTCGCATCCATTTCATACTCTGTCCTCTACCTAGTGGGGCATGTGGTCCAGCTACTAGGTTCTCTCTGCTTCTTGACAGTGCTCGTTAGGGTGACGAAGGCTCGATGAAGAAGTATAGGTCTAAGTTGAAGATAATGTCAGACATGTTATCCATTATAGCTAGCGAAGGTAGGGCTGGGCCTACCAAGATAATGTATGGCGCTAACCTTTCACACGAGAGGCTTGTGAGGTATCTTAACGAACTAGAGGAACGAGGACTAATCAAGGAGGTGAAGGTTGAGGAGAGATCTTTCTACGAACTAACCGATAAAGGCTCTTCTTTCCTAACTGAGCTAAGAAAGCTGGAAGCCTTCGCTAAGGCTTTCGGCGTGGAGCTTTAGGACAGTACCATCTCACATCGCTCAACGTAGGTGTCCACGTTCACGGAGAGCCCTATGCAACCCCATACAGACTGGATTCGACTCGATCAACGCCCTATCGTTTTCATGAAAAAATCCTTTTAAGCGTCCTAACCTCTCTCACTCTCGCCTTTTACTCTGGAGGTTTAAGAGGACTTGGTAAAGGTCTTCGGCGCCTTCAAGCTCCTTGCTAAGCCTGTGCAGAATGCCATAGCCAAAAGAGGATTTAAGGCTCCCACAGAACCTCAGGAAAAGGCCATCCCACTTATCTTGGAAGGAAGGAACCTCCTCATAATAGCTCCTACCGCTACGGGTAAGACTGAAGCCGCTCTACTACCCATCTTCAGCCTTTACCTTCAAGCTGGAGATCTACCGCCAGGCGTAAAGATACTGTACATAACCCCTCTCAGGGCTCTCAACCGCGACTTATTGGAGCGACTTGAATGGTGGGGCTCGGAGCTAGACATAAAGGTAGCGGTTAGACATGGCGATACTGAGGCTTCAGAGCGCTCGAAGCAAGCTAAGATACCGCCCGACATGTTGATAACTACACCTGAAACCCTTCAAGCCATCATGTCCGGGTACGTGATGCGCCGCCACCTACGCCAGGTACGTTGGGTAGTGGTGGACGAGGTGCATGAACTTGCGGAAGATAAGCGCGGCTCTCAATTAACGTTAGCCTTAGAGAGGCTTAGATGGATATCGCTTCGTGACTTTCAGGTAGTAGGCCTTTCAGCCACGGTAGGCACGCCTGAGGTAGTAGCCAGCTTTCTGGCAGGTGTAGGTAGGCCAGTAGATATAGTTAAAGTACCCGTAGCGCGATTGATGAGGCTATCAGTGGTTTACCCTGATATTAAGGCAGATGACTATGATCTGGCTGCCAAGCTCTATACTCATCCGGAGGTAGCGGCTAGACTACGATACATAAACGACCTCATAGCTGATAGACGCTCTGTACTGCTCTTCGTGAACACGAGGGCAATAGCTGAGGTGCTGGCATCTAGGTTTAAGGTATGGGACATCAACATACCGATAAGTGTTCATCATGGCTCGCTATCTAAGCCTTCTAGGATCACTGCTGAACAGGGGCTCAAGTCAGGAACCCTCAGGGGCTTGATATGTACTAGCTCGCTAGAGTTGGGGATAGACGTAGGACATGTTGACCTTGTTATCCAGTACATGTCTCCTCGACAAGTGACGAGGCTCGTACAGCGCGTAGGCAGAGCTGGTCATCGAGTAGGGCTAGTGGCTGAAGGAGTTGTGATAACTGCTGATCCAGATGATACCTTAGAAGCCATGGTCATCTGCAGGAAGGCGCTAACCGAGGAGCTTGAGCCAGTCATGGTTCCAGAGAAGCCTCTAGACGTCCTCAACCATCAGATCGCGGCGTGCTTGATGAATAAGCGTAAATGGAGGTATGAGGAACTCCTCGACCTTTTCTCTAAGGCCTATCCATATAGAGAATTAAAACTCGATGACCTCCGAAAGGTTTTAGGCTACATGCACAGCCGATACCCAAGGCTAGCCTGGATAGATGATACCGACCACGTAGTGCTGGTCCCACGTAACCAACGTGCACTCTACGAGTACTTCTTCGATGAGCTTAGCATGATACCTGATGAGAAAAGCTACTTAGTCGTAGATGAGACCACTAACACCCCTGTAGGCACGCTTGACGAAGCTTTCGTAGCTGAGTACGGAGATCCTGGTGTAAAATTCGTGTTTAGAGGAAGTTTATGGAGGATCAAAGCCATAACTTCAGACCAGGTCTACGTGGTCCCCATCGAGGACCCTACTGGCGCTATTCCAAGCTGGATAGGTGAAGAGATCCCCGTCCCT
>Ga0164311_10002089_pt1 | contig 10188 bp, 10 predicted proteins | sample GuaBasSedimGuay2_FD_121796 | JGI IMG/M metagenome (GOLD analysis project Ga0164311, IMG submission 121796) | Subseafloor sediment microbial communities from Guaymas Basin, Gulf of California, Mexico - Guay2, Core 4569-9, 9-12 cm | ecosystem: Environmental > Aquatic > Marine > Hydrothermal vents... | reverse complement strand
GTTTGTTAGATGTATACATACCTGGTAATTATGCTACTATTATGAGTATTTTTTGTAGAAGTCAACGTGGTAGTTTGACTCAACGATTTGAATTACGAAAAAATGGGCAGTTTTTTTATAGTTTTAGTTACGATGGACAAAATCTTTTTTATATAAACAATAATTTAGATTTAGAAGTGGACCCTCATGATGAAATAAAACTTTATGTATATAAAGAGAAAACTACTCTTAAAAATACGGTATGTAGACTAGAAACCGCCTGGAGGTATGTATAATATGAATGTAATAAAAGTAATTAATACCACAAATAATAATGTAGAAATAGACGATCTGTGTAGTTTTGAAATAACTGCTTCTGGAACAGAAATTTTAACAGATTATTTTTCTAACACTGAAATATCTAAATCAGATAATTTAATTACCATGGTAGCTGATGGTATATTAATAATTAATGATGGGGAGGATAATTTATCTATTTCAGAAGGTATTAAATACTGTTTGGGGCAGATTACTAATGTAAATATTATTAAAGAAACCAGGGATAGATCTGGTAAATTAAGAGTTCACCAAACTTCCAGAAAATTAGGTTTATCCATATCCTGGTCTGGTGCTGGTGATGACACCTCTAATATTACAAATGTATATCGTGGTGAGTCTTTAACTTTCGAATTTAATACAGCAAGTGGTACTGAAACCATGTCAAAATATATTGATTTTAATATTATAGAAAATGAAACCTGGCTTCATGAAGGTTATATAACATGGAAAAATTGCCATTTTGAAAAACTTACTTTACGGATGCTTCCTAGAGTAACCTCAATAATAACATCATCTGGTACAAATTATGATTTATATGATGGTTATTTAATAGTTCCAGCATATCCAGGCACAGGAACTATAGATATAACTTCCGATATTACAGATCCAAAAGGCGGTTTGATTTATATGCCAAATGATGATTTAGGAAATCATCCTACAAATACATTTTGGAATGCTGATTGGAATTCTACTACTAAAAAATTCGAAAATATTTCAGCAGCTCCTGCTGGAGATGGTAGATATAATATGTTTGCTGCAGAAGTTGTATTTGCAGAATTTTTGAGTCAAATGCCGTTATTAGCAAATGGTTTCATAGCATTGAATTCTTCTGATACAGATCAAATGGGTCAAGGTATGAGATTGAAAATGATTTTAGAAAAAGGAAATCATAATGGTGTAGAAGAAATTGTAGCTATCGCTTGTCTTTTATGTTTACATAGAGAAAAAAGTGTATAATAAAGGGGGTAGACAATGAGAATATTATTTTTGTCAGATCTTCATTTAGGAAGTCCTTTATTCGAATCAGAAGATAAGGTATTATCTTTATTAGAGGAGGAATATGATAAGATAATTCTTGTAGGTGATATAATTGATATATGGGAAAGTGGTTTACTATCAATAATTGCTGATAATCAAATTTTGTTAAAAAAAATTAATGAGTTGGAAAATGTGATTGTTATTAAAGGTAATCATGATCCTAATATACCAACATTAGAATCTGTTTTTTATGGAAAATATGTAAATGATATGTATTCATTTAAAGTTGATGGTAAGTTAATTCTAGTAATTCACGGAGATGAGTTTGATTGGTTGGTAACCAAACATTCTTGGTTGGCTAAATTATTATTTCCAATACATTGGATTCTTGAACGTTTTGGAATTAATTTAAAAGGTTGGTTTAGAGATTTGTTTTGTTCTATATCATCCAAACGAGATAAGAAATATTATAATGAATTAGTTTTAGATATGGAAAAAGAATTATTCAACAAGTACAAAGGTTTTTATGATTGTATTGTTGTTGGTCATACGCATTTACCTAAGATAATTGAAGAAAATAATTTCATTTATGTAAACTGTGGTGATTGGGTTCATAATAAAACATATATTGTGTATGAGAATGGTAAATTTATATTAAAAGGAGAATAAAATGTGGTATGAAATCAAATCGGCAGTTATAGGGTGGTTTGGAAATATCCAAGTTTTTAAATATCCCTTTTTTATTTTGTTCGGTCATACAGCTTATCAAATTAAAGGACAACACCAAAGGCAGATTATAGATACTTTGAAGCCCGGTGATGTTCTTTTGAGAAGGTATAATAATTATTTGAGCGGGCTAATGATACCCGGTTATTTTACACATGCAGCATTATATGTTGGTGATAATCAAGTTATTCATTTATTAGGGGATGGTATCTGCAAAGAAGATATATTAATTTTTATGCGATGTGATAATATTACAGTTTTAAGAACTAAGGACCAATCTATAGTTGATAAAGCAATAAAAAAAGCCTATGAACAATTAGAAAAAGGAATAGAATATGATTATGATTTTAATACAGACAGTCCTGATAGATTTTATTGTACTGAGTTTGTAGATTTTTGTTTTGATTATCCAGTTAAACCATTTATAAGTCACGATTATATAATACCAGATGATTTTTTGGGTTCAGCGAATTTTGATGTAATATGGACTAAAGGAGAATAACTCATGGCAAGAAGTAGAATACATGAAAGCCAAGTTGTAGACGCTGATTTTCTATCAGAAGATGAACACACAACAACAGACCATTCTACAGTCAGCGGAGTTCCTAGATCTATAGTAGAATTAAATGATACCCCTTTGAGTTATGATGATGGAAAATATTTAAAATCTACAGCCTCCGGCACCGAATGGGCAACTGTTAGTGGTAGTTCTACCGCCGCAGGAGGAATATCGTGGACTATTGTTTCTGGTACGTCAGTAAATTGCGTTAAAGACACAGGTTATTTAGTAGATGCTACTAATAATGATGTTCTTTTACATTTACCTACTTCGCCTTCTGAGGGAGATACAGTAGGTTTTTGTGACTTTAAAAATATGGCAGAAACTAATACCATTACAATATCAGGTTCAAATAATATTGAAGGTGAATCAGCTACTTTAAATTTAAATGTAAATGGAGCAGGATTTGATTTAGTTTATACTGATTCTGAGCGTGGTTGGGAAATCGTTAGTGAGATTGGAGCCGGAAGTACTAATTATAGATATGTTGATCGTGGAGATCCTGCTTCATATGATTGGCAAGTTGGTGATTTTACAACTGATAATTCTTGGCATGATATTGATTGTTCCTCAATTGTTTCGTCAGATGCTACTGCAATAATATTTAGACTGTTGGTAAAAAATAATACTGCTGGAGAAGCTTTTCTCTTGAGGAATAACGGAATGACTAATACTCGTGTTGCACATGGTTGTCGTACCCATGTCGCTGATATCTATGCTGAAAATCTTGTAGTTGTTTCGTGTGATGAAAACCAAGTTGTAGAATACTATGGTACAAACAATGGAACTTGGTCAACAATTAATGTAGTTATTGCTGGCTGGTTCACTGCTGGTGGTTCTGCTGGTGGAGATGTCTGTGCTGACAATGACATGACTGATAATCATTTGGTTCGTGCTGACGGTGGAGCTAAGAAAATTCAAGAATGCTCTACTATTACAGTTGATGATAGTGGACGTATGGTTAACACGGGGCAGCCTAAATTTAAAGCTTATGTAAACACCACTCAAAATAATGTTACTGGTGATGACACTTTATATAGTGTGACTGGCTCATTTTGGACAGAGAATACAGACGATGGTAATAATTTTTCTAATGGAATATTTACTGCTCCTGTAGATGGTTTTTATCAATTTAATATTACAATGTATATACAAGGTATTGTGAGTAGTAGTAATCATAAAAGGTTTGATCTGCTTCTATATACAAGCAACGGCACTTTTAGTTTAAATAGGCATGTTATTACTAATGCATTAGCAGGTTTAGCAGGGGGAGGAGGAAGTATTTCTGTATACTTAGATGCAAATGACACTGCTTATGTACAAATTAAGGTGGCTAATGATACAAAGGTAATTGGTTTAAGTGATAATCAAAGTGGTTTTTCAGGATCATTACTTTGCTAAAGGAGAATGAATAAATGGATATAATAATTACAATTACAGATAGAGAAAAAGAAATATTAGAACATTTTCTAGGTGAAAATGAAATACAATCTTGGCTTCAACATGCTATAGACAATAAACTTCGTCAAAGAGTGGATGCTTGTGTTTTACAATATACAGATTATAATCCTAGTAAAATGTCAATGGAAAGTAAAATGTCAACTCTCTCAGGAATAGATTTTCCGCCGAGAAGTGATGAAATATAAATTGTGTAGGGAGAATAAACAATGACACAATTATCAAGTTTATTTAATACGGGTAAAGGAAGTAATTATCGGTACTGTGATAGAGGTGATCCCTCTTCTCCAGATTGGGATACAGGAGATTTAACAACTGATAATTCTTGGCATGATATTGATTGTTCCTCAATTGTTTCGTCAGATGCTACTGCAATAATATTTAATGTGTATATAAAAGACGATGCTACTAACTCTTATATCCAATTAAGGAAAAATGGGAATAGTAATGATAATGCTGTCAACACATTACGAACACAAGTAGCAAATCAAGGTATAGATGGACTTTTCTGTATTCCTTGTGATTCAAATCAAGTGGTTGAATATCGAAGTACAAACACAACGTTTACTTCTATTCAGATTACTATACTCGGTTGGTTCATCGAGTCTGGTACGTCTGGAGGAGATGTTCTCTCTAATGCTAACATAACAGATAATGTTTTAATCCGTGGAGATGGTGGAGCTAAGAAAATTCAAGAATGCTCTACTATTACAGTTGATGATAGTGGGCGTATGGTTAACACAGGGCAGCCTTGTTTTAGTGCATATTTAGGAACTACTGAATCAGATTGTACTGGAGACGGTACCCAGGTAGAATCTACAGATTTATCTTGGACTGAAATACTTGATCAAAGTAATAACTTCTCAAATGGTACTTTTACTGCACCGGTTACTGGAATATATAAGTTTGTACTTTTAATATATTTTAAGGATTTATCAGCAAGCAACACACTCTGCCGAATCAATGTAGTAACATCCAATCGGAGTTATTACTTAAATTATCAAGATATTGGATCAAATGTGATAGGTAGTGTTTATAGAACTTCATGTACTTTTATGGCTGATATGGATGCAAATGATACTATGACTTTTAATGTTACTGTGTTTGGTGATACAAAAGTAGTGAACATCGAAAAAAATTACACGTTTATACAAGGGTTCCTAATTTGTTAAAATAAAGGAGAAAATATAAATGAAAACAATTCAAGTTCAAATTACAGATCTCGAATATGATATCTTAGAGTAATGGTTAGGTGTTGGCCAGATTCAACCTTGGCTTCAACATGCTATAGATAACAAGTATCGTCAACGGACTGATGCTTCTGTTCTTGAATACACTGATCGTAATTCTAAGAAACTTGATAAACAAACTAAATTCGATCTGCTTAAGAATGTTAAATTTCCCAATCGAAAAGAACGTGATGAAATATAAATTTAAATAAAGGACGTATAAAATGATTCGAGTAGATATAGGAGAACAATTTCCGATCATAGTATCCCTTATAGATGAGCAAACAGGGCAGAATGCTTCCGGGCAAACTGTTTATTATGATATAAGAGATACTGATGATAACCCGCTATCTCCTACATTGGCGGGGACACTTACCGAATCTTCTGTGGAACCTGGAATATATAGAACGACAGTAATTAGTGGTATAAGTGATCCAGGAATATATATTATATATGCCACTTGTTCTGGGTTTACTACTAACACAGAAGAATTAATTGTAAATCCAGAAAACATATATGAAGTAACTAAGCAAACGCAGAACTATAATGTTTCTGTGGAGGATGTTGTTAGGACCGGCGGTCCGACTGCATCACAAATAGCAAGAAACGTTCCAGATGGAAAAACAGATTATATCGTAACATTGGTAAAAGCAGATGATGCTGTAGATTGGGCTAATCCTGTTGCGTCCGGAATAATTTATGCGTGGTATAAATCCACATCTGATAATGTACCTTATAAAATGGGAAGTGAGTTTTAAGTAATGGATATTCGTTATATATCATCAGTTGGTTATGATTTATTTTGTGAGCCTACTACAGGATCTGGCATTATAGGTGGTGGATATGTGGATATAGAGCCGGGGTTTCAAATGATAAGTTTGCCAGTGATTAACGGATATTGGGATACTACAACTAGTGGCCACATACATGAGACGAGTACAAAAGCAACAGTTTATAATTATATTGTTCAGCAAGTAGAACATGTTTATGGTGTGCCGGGGGAGGATATGATAGAAGTTTTTAACACATTGATAGGTGGTAATAGTAATTATTGGAATTTTGCTGTTGGTTTTACCGATCCAGGCTCACCCCATAATTTCCAATTATCATATTATGATTCTGAAGCCGATGATTATGAATATACAGGATTTTTTATAAAATCTATACATCCTACAAGTTTTAAGATACAATGGGGTGAAATTTAATGGCTGTTAACATAACATTTACAGGTGATATTTATAATACCGCAGGAATTAAATTTTCTGGAAGTGAAGTAAGTTACCAAGCTTATTTTAAACAAGAAAATATTAGTAGTTCTTCGTCAACTTGGAGTAATTATAGAACTTCAATATTAGGACAGTATAATTTTAATTTAGCTGATGGAGATTTACTTGGTACAGAAGGAAATGCTGGAAGTGGTGATAAAGTTGTAATTGTATTTTGGAAAACAGGAAGTGATAGGAATGCTGATTGCTTAACGTTGACAGAATGGTCAGCTTTTGAAGTTATTTTAGGAACTGGGCCTGGTATGTCAAGTTCAGCTTTGTATGTAAATGATGTTCAGATAAAAACAAATATAGCACCAGATTTACATTGGACATTTCCAGTTCAAGGAGCACCGCATTATGTAAATACATCCTATAATGCTACTAATTCAAGCGAAGATGAGCATTCATGGAGTTGGTCTGGAATTACAATGTATCATTGGTATTCAAGATATAGTCAGACAATTAATTATGTAAATAGAATTAATAATAGTGTATATAATTGGGATGATACTACAACTACAACCGGTATAGGAGCAGCTGATGAAAGTCATCAATGGACTTCGCCCGGAATATATGATGTTGAATTAGTTATAGAAGATGAATGTGGTTTGACAGCCACTGGAACTGAACAGATACAAATTTATTGGCATCCACCAACATGTGGTATAACTATGTATCCATCAGATCCAGATCCTAATGATGTTATATATTTTAAATATACAGGAACTGATACTGATAACACAATAGATTATATAAAATGGACAATAAATGATGGTGCTACCACAACTACAATAACAAGTGGCACAAAAAATGCTGATATATATCATACTGAAGGGTTAGGTACAGATTGGTGCGGGACTACAGCTTCTGGAGGAGCATTTACAAATCCAGGCGATCATGTGGTTGGAATTATTATTTATTGGAACGATGGTTTTGATGATAAAGAATTATCTTGTAGTGGTACATTTACGCAAGGGTTATTCACAGGCCCAACAGTTTCTTTTTCACAAGATCCATTTCCTGCTCCAGTTGGTAGCGGTATAAAGTTTACTAATACTTCTACCAATACTGACAGGGTAGGATTAGGATTGCCAGATTGTACAGAATACATCTGGACATTTACTGATAATGGTGTAGAAACAGTTTATTCAGGAGTACCTTATAGTTACGAGTTAGAAATTACTCCTACTTCTACTGATTGTCAGGTAGAATTATGTGCACAGTGGAGTGATGGGTTTGAAACGCAAGAAACGTGTGACTCATCTGGGGTGCCATTCTTACCTTATGTGACTATAACGGAAGTAGAATGTTATTATAATTTGAATGTTGTAGGAACTTCAAATGATGGAACTGTAATTGGATATAGTTGGACGATAGCATCAGGTACAAGTGAAACAGGCCCTTGGACAGATATTTGGACAACGCCAACTGGAATTGAACAGAATGATAAAAAAGTTTGTTTTACAAGTACAGGGTGGTATAAAGCTACAGGTTATGTTTACGGCGGCGGAACATTAAGTGATGATGAAGTTGTTTATATAACTGAAGTTTGTCCTGCTACAGTTAGTGGGGCAGTTGATATTATTTGGAATGGAACTGGTGCTTTAGATACCGGAGGAGATTGGACACATTCTGGTTATGGTACAGAAACAGCAGGTTCTATGCATACTGGGACTAATGGTTTAGATGCTACAAATATGTCCAAAAATGATAAGATATATTTTAACGCTGCTGGTTGGACTGATATAAGTAGTTATGATATGTTAACATTTTGGATTAATATTAGAGAATGGCAATCTAATAAAGATATAAAAATTTCGTTACATAGTCATGGCAGAGGTAATTGGCACACTGTTAATTTAAGTGATTATACAGATTGTTATGGTGGATACGAAACTTGGAGAAAAGTATTTATACAATTAAATGATTTTAATATAACATCATCAATAGTTAATAGATTGAGATTAACATCAACTGGAAATATTGGTATGTGGCTTGATGACATAGAATTTAGTATGGGAACTGTTGTAGGTGTTTCAATATGTGAGCCTAATATGTATGGAAGTGAGTGGGGCAGATTAGATAGAAGTGGAAAAGAAATTAGACCAAGCATGAAAGCAGAAGTGGATATAATACCAAGCGCACGGGTAATAAATACTTATCCGTTACCAAGAAATTTATAAAAGGAGTAGAGATATATGATTACACTTACATTTTCGGTCGGTGATTTGTCAACAGTAATGCAAATCTACGATAGAATACAAATAATGAGATATACCGGTACAGGAATACCAGATTCTCCTGTAACTGATATTACAGATTATACAACTATAGCTAGTGGTACTGATACCATAAGTAGTAGAAGTGGAGTATCGGATGTTGAATTAAAAACTGGTTACAATCAATATTATTTTATCGATCCTGATGGTATTGCAAATAATTGGTACATATCTAGGTATTATGATGATAATACTGGAAGTGCTAGCGCATGGGCTGATCCTATTCTTGGCGAACCTTATGATATATATTATGACCCACTTTACCCACGTGAAATAGAATTTGGTTCTGCAGATCAATTAGTAATAAATAGAATAAGATTATTGATGGGTGATCCTGTAGGATTAAGGAGAGAATATGGAGAAGATGCAGCTTCTTCGATACATCCTGATGGTAAGACTTATGAACTTGACGAAAAAGGTTGGCCAGCAAGTGTAAATATGAATAATGTACAATATGTTAGTACATCAAATCCGTCTATAAATGGATATAGATTTTTAAGATTTACAGAAGATATATCTACTACAACATGGTCGGGTTGTCAAGAATATGGTGTTGATATTTGGTATTACACATTTTTGTATAGTGATAGGGAAATTATGGAAGCGTATGATAATTGTCCGCCACCTATAGGATTAACTATTGATACAGCTACTCCTGAAGCATATATGTTAAAAACCGCTTATGAATTATTGTATCAACAAGTTCTTAATGATACAATGGAGGATGGCGCTGTAGTGACTGATAGTGATACGCGTTATGATCCCTCACCAGGTTTAGATAATAGAAAAGTGTTGTTGGATAATCTTAAAAAGAGATTGGAGGATTTGGTTGATTCTTTGATTCACACAGCTACGACAGGAGTTTTGATAGATTAGGGGTATGGAATTATGCCAAAAAAATTAACTATAGAATTTATTAAGCAAGAATTTGAAAATGAAGGGTGTAAATTATTAACAAAAAAATATAAAAATGCACATAAAAAGCTTGATTATATTTGCTCAAAAGGGCATTATCATTCTATAATATGGAATGCTTGGCAACAGGGTAAAAGATGCCCTTATTGTGCTGGTCAAGGAAAACCGACTATAGAATTTATAAAAAAGAAATTTGAAAAAGAGGGATATATTTTATTAACTAAAATATATAAAAATAGTAGACAAAAATTGGAATATATTTGTCCAAACAATCACAAACATTATATTTGTTGGAGTGATTGGAATTCTAAGAGAAAACACAGGTGCCCTTATTGTAAGGGAAATGCAAAATTAACCATAGAATTTATTAAAAAGGAATTTGAAAAAGAGGGATATATTTTATTAACAAATAAATATATAAATAATAAACAAAAATTAAATTATATTTGTCCTAAAGG
>Ga0164311_10002087_pt1 | contig 10190 bp, 10 predicted proteins | sample GuaBasSedimGuay2_FD_121796 | JGI IMG/M metagenome (GOLD analysis project Ga0164311, IMG submission 121796) | Subseafloor sediment microbial communities from Guaymas Basin, Gulf of California, Mexico - Guay2, Core 4569-9, 9-12 cm | ecosystem: Environmental > Aquatic > Marine > Hydrothermal vents... | reverse complement strand
TGACCCCGAGCTCTTCCGGAGCGTCAGGATGGGGGAGGAGATGGTATATCGCTTCGACCTGCCGGACGGAGAGTACGAGGTTAGGATCCTCTTCGCCGAGATATACTGGGAGACGGGCTCCGCTGAGCAGCAGGACGTGTACATCCAGGGGAAGCGGGTGCTCAGGGCCTTCAACATCTTCGACGAAGCAGGACACGATACAGCCTTAGTGAAGACCTTCAGGACGAAGGTGGCGGACGGGAAGCTCGAGATAAGGTTCGTGGGCCGTTCGCTTCCGATGCATTCCGGAGCACGGGCCTGTGCCATCGAGATACTGCCGATAAGCTGAACGAAAGGGGGAAGCCGTGGGAAGGGCTCGAGCTACCAACGTGCTCCTTATCTCGTTCGACACCCTGAGGCAGGACCACCTCAGCTGCTACGGCCATCCGAAGCCCTTATCTCCGAACTTGGACGAGCTCGCAGCGGGCGGTGTGCTGTTCGAAGATGCCGTGGTCAACTGCGGCTGGACGCTGCCGCAGCACATTACTATGATAACGGGGACTCATCCCCTCAAGCACGGGCTCATCTACCTCAAAAGGCCCCGCACCCTGAGGAAGTCCATAAGGACCCTTGCGGAGCTTTTCAGGGATAGGGGATACCTCTGCTTCGGCTTCGCCAACGCGAACGGATACGGCGGCGGATGGGAATACGGATTCTGGAGGGGGATGCATCACTACACCACCGTCTTCCCCTACAACAACATGATGGAACTACTTCCTGAGGCCATCTCCTGGGCCTTCCGTATGGCCGGTTCCAAGCCGTTCTTCATGTACATCCACACCAACGACACCCACGAACCCTTCGCGGCAAGCGAACCCTTCGGCTCCAAATGGGGTAAGGAGTACATCAACCGATACGAGGGGGAGGTGAGCTATGTAGACCATTACTTCGGGATGGTCCTGAAGGAGCTTGAGAGGAGGGGACTGTGGGAGGATACCCTCGTGGTGGCCACCTCGGACCACGGCAGCGAGTTTCTGGAGCACGGCTTCCACGAGAAGAAGCTGAACCTCTACGAGGAGATCTCCAGAGTTCCTCTCATCTTCCGCCTTCCGGGGGTATTGCCCGAAGGGAAGAGGATCGTAGGGCTGTGCGAGACCATGGACATCGCCCCGACGATCTTGGATATTTGCTCCATCCCCGTTCCGGAGTGGATGGACGGCAGGAGCCTCCTTCCCAGGATGCTCGGGGATGAACCCGCAAGGCCGTCGGAGTATATTGTAGCCCACACTTTGCACGAGACGATATATCTTTACGAACATTTCTCCATAAGGGACGAGCGTTACAAGCTCATAAGGACGGTGCCTCTTTCCAAGCGTCCCGAGAGGTTGCCCGGGGAGATAGGAAGGAGGTTCGCAAGGCTGGCCTCGGTCGCCGAGCTTCGGGACGGGGCGTGGTGGGAGCTCTACGACCTCGAGGAGGACCCCAAGGAGACGAGGAACGTAGTGAGCTCCAGGCCAGACGTGGCCTCCAGGCTCGAACGAGCGCTGTACAGGTACATAGAAACCTTCGGATATACGCCCCGGTAAGGAGGGATGGAACCCCGCCCGTGGACTAGTGGAGAGGGCTTTGAAGCCGGACCTTCCTTAAGGGCGGGGAACTTTACGGGCCTAAACATACGGGAGGAAAGATGAGGGAGAAGGTCAAGGTGCTCCTTTCCCATTGGACCGAACATAACGCAGAACATGCGAGAGAATTCCTCAAATGGGCGGAGAGGGTCCCCGAGATAGCCGAGGAGCTAAAGAGGGCCGCACAGCATATGGAGGAAGCCAGCAGGACGCTGGAGGTGGCGCTGAGGAAGTTGACGCAGGAGGAGATATGAGGGAAAGGTTGGAGGAAGCGTTAAGGAAAGGTAAGGCGGATTACGTTGAGATCAGGATCGAAGAGGTCGAGGCCACGGCGGTGGCCTTCAAGGGGAAGGAGATAGATACCCTGTCGGCTTCGAAGGTCAGGGGCGGCATAGCGAGGGCCGTGGTCAGGGGTGGATGGGGTATGGCGGTCTTCAACGACCTTAAGGAGCTCTCCGACGCTGTGAGGCGAGCCTGCGAGCTGGCCGGGCTCGTCGGAAGGGAGGAGACCAGGCTCGCCGAAGTGGAACCCGTCCAGGAGGTGGCGGGGGCCGAGCTTAGAGGCAGGGACTTCAGGGGGGTGCTTTTGGACGAGAAGGTCAGGACCACCAAGGAGTACAACGACATAATGCTCAGGCACCACCCCAAGATCGAGTCCACCGAGACCAGGTACCGGGACTCATTCAGGAGGGTCTGGTACGTAAATTCTGAGGGGACCTACATAGAGGACGAGAGGCCCGATATAAGCATGTACATGACGGCGATAGCGAGGGACGGGGACAACGTTCAGAAGGTGACAGAAAGGGCCATCTCCCACGGCGGGTTCGAGACCGTGGAGGGGCTTCAGGAAAGGGCGGAGAGGGCCGCAAGGAGGGCGGTGGAACTTCTTTCGGCCCCTCCGGTCCGCGGTGGCGTGTACACCGTCGTCCTGGACCCACGCCTCGCCGGTGTATTCGCACACGAGGCCTTCGGACACCTGAGCGAGGCTGACTTCGTGTACGAGAACCCGAGGCTCAAGGAGCTGTTGGTCTTAGGGAGGAGGTTCGGGGTCGAGGATGTGACGATAGTGGACGACGGGACCATACCAGGGCTCTACGGGACCATAAAGTACGACGACGAGGGGGTCCCGGCTGAGAAGACCTACCTCCTCAAGGAGGGGGTCCTGGTGGGTAGGCTCCACAACAGGGAGACGTCCGCAAAGATGGGGGAGCCCCTCACGGGGAACGCAAGGGCTCAAGGGTATTCCAGCGAGCCCATAGTCAGGATGACCAACACCTACATAGAGCCGGGGAAGGTCCCCTTCGAGGACATGCTCTCCGGGATAAAGCTCGGGGTGTACGCTGTGGACATGGTGGGCGGGCAGACCATGATGGAGATGTTCACGTTCAGCGCTGGATGGGGCTATATGATAAGGGACGGAAGGATCGAGGAGCTGGTGAGGGATGTGGTATTGACTGGAAACCTCTTCGAGACCCTGAAGAACATAGAGGCGGTGGGCGACGACCTCAGGTGGGACCACGGCCACTGCGGGAAGGGTGGACAGACCGCCCCGGTGAGCACGGGCAGTCCACATATAAGGATAAGGAACGTAGTCGTAGGGGGGAGAAGATGAACCTGAGCGAGGTGGCGCATAAAGTCTTGGAAAAGGTGTCGGGCAGGGTGAGTTCGGCCCAGGTGACGGTTTCGAGGGGGGAGAGCACGCCCGTCAGCTTCGAGGCGGACAAGCTCAAGGCTATAAAGACCTCAAGGACCGTGATCATAGGGCTCAAGGTGATATCCGAGGGGAGGTTGGGGGAAGCCCAAGTGACGGACCCTGAGGACTTGGACAGGCTCGTGGACATGGCCCTGTCCTCGGCGAAGTTCGGGAGGGAGGCCGATTACGTCTTCCCGAACCAGCCTCCTCCCGAGGTCAAGCTCTACGACGGGGAGGTGGCAAAGCTTGCGGCCGAACGGCTGATAGATGCGTGCAGGGAGATGTTGGAGCTCGTGAAGGATTACAACCCCGAGATAACGGTGTACGCATATGCGAACAAATGGGTGGGGGAAACCTACATGGCCAACACTTCGGGGCTCGACTTCCGGGGGGAGGGCACGAGCTACTCGATCGGGGTGCACGGAGAACTCACAAGGGAGGGGGACATACTTATGGCGGGGTACGGCCGTGGATGGAGGAGGGCAGAGATAGACCCCTCCGAGGTGGCCGGAAGGACAGTGGAGAAGTTCCGGATGGCCGAGAGGGTGGTCCAGGTCCGAAGCGGAAGGATGCCCGTGCTCTTCACGTCCGAAGGACTGGAGGTGCTCCTGCTCTCCCTGAGGCTCGGGCTGAGCGGCAAAAACGTGCTCCTGGGCTCCTCGCCCCTTTCGGGGAAGCTCGGGGAGGAAATAGCGGATCCGAGGATCTCTTTGACCGACAGCGGAGTTGAGGACTACAGGATGGGGTCGGGCCACTACGACGAGGACGGGGTGCCCACTGGGAGGACCCTCCTGATAGAGAAAGGGGTCCTGCGCAACTTCCTCTACGACCTGGATACGGCAACCAGGGCCGGGAAGGAACCCACCGGAAACACGAATTGTTCCCCCAACAACTGGCTTATCTCTGCAGGAGACGTCCCTAACGACGAGATCCTGAGGGACCTAAAGGAGGGGGTGGTGGTCTACGATGTGCTGGGGCTCGGCCAGGGCAACCCCATAAGCGGGGAGTTCTCGGTGAACCTGGCCTTGGGGTACAAGGTGGAAAACGGAGAGGTAGTGGGCAGGGTCAAGAACACGATGCTAGCCGGCAACGTGTACGAAGCCCTAAAGCACGTCCTCGCCGTGGGCTCCCGGGCGGAGTGGGTGGGGGGAACGCTTTATGCTCCGCCGGTGTTGGTAGATGGACTTTCGGTGGTCAGCAAGGGTTAATAGGGAAGTTTTCTTCCGCCGTAGGACGCCGGAAATTTTCCGTAGGAAGGAGGGAGAGGTGAGATATCAGTGGTTCGCCGGGCTTGGAGGGCTCCATCTGGCTAAGGATGTCCGGACCCGCTCCATATCCGCAGAGAACCCTACAGGGGAAAAGGGGGGTGGGGCGAAGGCCGTACCCGATGAGGCCAGCCCGGCACGGAGGCTGGGCGTGGGCTGGAAGGTCAGGCCCTGCATCACCCTTCCTGCGGGCGAGACCGTAGAGCTGGCCAGGATAGAGGGTCCGGGCACGATACAGCACATCTGGATGACGGTGAAGGCCGAAGCTTACAGGGACTGTGTACTCCGGTTCTACTGGGACGGGGAGGAGACGCCTTCTGTCGAGGTCCCCCTCGGGGATTTCTTCGCCAACGGGCACGGCCTCCGCTATAACGTCAACTCCCTGCCCGTCGCCGTAAACCCGAAGGGAGGATTTAACTGCTACTGGCCCATGCCCTTCCGGAAATCCGCCCTGATCACCATAGAGAACCAGAGGTGGGAGGATATAACGGGGTTCTTCTACCAGATAACTTACGCCTTGGGGGAGGTGCCGGAGGAGGCCCTGTACTTCCACGCCCAGTGGCGGCGGTCCATGACCTCGAAGGAGCGCCCCGAGCACACGATCCTGGACGGAGTGCGGGGAAGGGGGCATTACGTGGGGACGTTCCTGGCCTGGACGCAACTTTCCAACGGCTGGTGGGGCGAGGGAGAGGTGAAGTTCTACATAGACGGCGATACGGACCATCCGACGATCTGCGGCACGGGAACCGAGGATTACTTCGGAGGGGCTTGGTGCTTCGGGGAGACTTACTCCACGGCCTTCTTGGGATATCCCCTCTGGAGGAAGGAACCCGGGGAGGTCCCGAGGCATGCGATGTACCGCTGGCATATAATGGACCCCATCGTATTCCGGCAGGACATAAGGGTCACGATCCAGGCGCTCGGCTGGTGGCCGGACGGAACGTTTCAACCCCTCACCGACGACATCGCCTCGGTGGCGTACTGGTACCAGGCAGAGCCCCACTCTTCCTTCCCTGAACTGCCGCCTCCCGAGGGCCGTTGGTCCCGGTAAGGGGGTCCTCGAAGAACTTTTCGGGGCTTATCGAACTGAATCTTTGACAAAGCTGGATCGTATGCTCCATCGTCACCTTCCTAAAGGCAGGATAGTGGTGCAATCTTCGGGTCAATTCATCCACCAGCAAGTAGGTGAGCACCCGATTCCAGAAGGCTTCTATCTGAGCACGCTGGCTGTAAGCCCTGAGAAAAAACTTAGAGCATCTCCCCTCCCTCACGGCAGGAGCCTATAGGTCCTCACATGGGGCCAGGCGCGGAAGAGGCGGAACCCCTCTGCGAACTTGACCCCGCTCTGCCTGCCTCTGAGCCGGGCCAGGATGAGCATATCTTCCAGTATGTCCTCCCCCGACCTCTCCTTCAGATGGGGAAACTGGCTTTTATGTTGGAGGACCATCTCTTTTTTCGTGTCTATGACGTCGGTTATATCCACGTATTCCTCCGGCAGGAAGTCCACCCCTAAGTAGTTGTCCATGTAGTACACGGGAGGAACCCAGGGCAGGGGAGGACTCTCGGTTTTGAACTTAAACGAGGTGGCTATGTACGAGGCGTGGCTCACCATGATCGATGTCGTCCTGTGGTCGGCATGGTAGTCGGAAGGGGAATGGGTTATGATGAGGTTGGGGCGGACCTTGCGTATGAGTTCTATCATCCTGGCCCTGTTCTCAAGGTCCTCGAATATCTCTGAATCCATGAGGCCCAAGCAGATGTATGTGGCCCCGATCACCCCAGCGGCCCTTTCCGACTCTTCCCTCCTCACCCGGATGGTCTCCTCCCTAGAAAGTTCCCGGCTCCCCTTGTCCCCGCAGGATACGGAGGCTATGACCACTTCCGCCCCCATCCTGCGGTACAGGGCCAGCGTCCCCCCACACCCGAGTTCAACATCGTCGGGGTGGGCCCCTACGGCGAGCACCCTCTCTACCTTCATCTCTCCTCCCTCTTTGTGCCCCAAGCTCCTTTGATTACAGTAAGCTAGACCTAAGGATAGTCCTTCCAAACCGAACGGCCTTCATTTGCATAGGAGCGTCACCGTGCCGAAGGGCACGAAGCCTATCCTTCCATCTCCCACAAGCTCGGCAACTTCCCTCGGATCCTCCAAGGGTTTGAGGAACGCCCTTCTGACGAGGTCCGGATGTATGGAGGAGTAAAGGTAGACGTCTACCTCCTTCGTCCCCTTGGCAAAAAGGTAGAGCTTGTGCAGCCCCATCTCGAACCTCTCCTCCACCATCCTCTTCACCTCTTCCTTTCCCAAGCCCTCCTTTAGCCACCTGGCGAAACCTTCGGGCCCTACCCCATCCCCACATCGGGAGAACAGGATCAGCTTCCCTCCTTCCTTCAGGCCGGCACGGACCATGTTGATTACCTTCTGCGTCTGGTATAGGTCCACATCCCTGGGATGTCCTCCGGCGGAGGCTATGAGGACGTCGAAGGGCTCCTTTACCTTCACCTTATACAACCTGTCCACTACCTCCACACCCTCCAGGAAGGCCCTCCTGAGGGAACCCGCATTGACGCACAGGACCTCCCCCCTCATGTTCAGCACGACCTGGACCGAGAAATCCACCCGGACCTTGGCGTACACTTCCTCTAGGAACTCCTGGACCGGGTTGCCCTCGAGGACGCCCGGGCGGGCCATGGGATGTGTCAGGAGGGAATGGAGCCACGTTATGGTCTCCGCGTCCGAGATCCCCGGGGCCAGGCTCTTCGCCCCTCCGCCGTATCCGAAGATCTGGTGCAGTTCCACGTCTCCTATGACGATCTTCAGGGGAGCCGAGAGGAAATGGCGGTTTATGAAGAGCCTCCGGCCCCCTACATCCCCCACCGGGGATAGGTCGCGGTAAGGGTCGTGGTTGTAAATCTCCACCCAGGAGGGGAGGTCCCCGAAAACTGCTCTCTTCCTTCCCTCGTCCAAGGGCCTATGCAACCCCAAGGCGACGATAACCTTGGCCCTTCTCACCCCGTTTTCCCTCAGGAAGGCCAGGAGGGGCGGCAGGAGGGCCCTTGCATAGGGGGGCCGGGTGTCGTCGTCCACTACTATGGCGACTTCTTCCCTCCCCCCTACGACCTCCCTAAGGGGAGGGGTATCCAGGGGATGTTCTACGGCCTCCATCAGGGCCTTCTCGGGGTCCACCTTGGGCCCATCCCCCGGAAGAAGGACATCCGGCTCGTCCCGCAGGGGGAGCTGTACGCTCCCCCTCCCGTACGGGACCTCCAGCACGACCCTACGCGCTCCGGTAGAGCTTCGTGAGCACGAACTCATCGTGGCGGAGTACCTCGGCCGCCGTCAGGCGTCCGTTGACGGTGCGGACGAGCACCTCCATAAGCTTGTCGGCAGCCTCGTCCAGGGAGAGCTTGAGCTTCAGCATATCCGAGAGGTCCACATCTATGTGCTCGGACATGGTCCGCACGGTTACGGGATTGGCGCAGAGCTTGATTACCGGCACTATCGGGTTCCCGACCACATTCCCCTGGCCTGTGGCGAAGAAGTGCACCACCGAGCCTGCTGCAGCACAGAGGGTTACCATCTCCGCTGCAGCGCTTGAGGAATCCATAAAGTGCAGCCCCGGCCCCTTGGGCTCCTCGGCAGGGGCCAACACCGACTGTACCTTATTCCTCCCTATCTTCTGGATGTTCCCTAAGGCCTTCTCCTCTATGGTGGAGAGGCCTCCCCTTATGTTGCCCTGCGTGGGCTGGGAGCCCAGTAGGTCCACACCCTGGGACTTTATGAACTCCTGGTAGCTCCTGAAGGCCCTCATGAACTCCTCAGCCACCTCGGGGGTCGCCGCCTGGGAGGCGACTATGTCCTCAGCCCCCGTTATCTCGCTGGTCTCGCCGAAGATGGCCGTGGCCCCGGCATCCACGAGCCTCTCCAACACCCTTCCCACGGCTGGGTTGGAAGCCAGGCCTAGCGTGGTGTCGGACTCTCCGCACTTGGCGCTCACGACGAGCTCTCCGAGTTCGAAGGGCTCCCGCTTAAGTTCCGACGCCCACTGGACGAACTGGACCGCACGGCGTGCGGCCGCCTCTACGGTCTTAAGGTCCCCCGAGCGCTCTATGCTGAAGCCTTCGACGGGCTTTCCCGTCTCGGCTATGCCCTGCACTATCCTTTCGGTCCAGTTCGGCTCTATGCCGATCACTATCGCTGCCGCGACGTTAGGGTTTCTGCCGGTACCTATGAGCGTCCGGAAGGTCAGCTCTAAGTCCTCCCCGAACTGAAGCCTCCCGTATGGATGCGGGATGGCCATCGTGCCCCTTACGAGGTGCGCCACGCCCTCCGCTGCAGCATTGGAGAGGTCGTCCACAGGTATTATCACCACATGGTTGCGAACGCCTATCCGTCCGTTCTCCCTGCGGTAGCCCATCAGCTTCAAGTTTTCCTTCCTCATCTTCACCACCTCATGCTTTTTATGTTGTGGATGTGGACATGGGAACCCTTGGCTATTGACTTCGTGGCACGGCCTATGGGACGGCCGTACTTTATGACCTCCTCGCCCTCGGGGATGTCACGCATTGCGACCTTATGCCCGAGGGGGATGTCCTCCGTCACCTTGACCGTGCCGATATATCGGCCTTCGAGGGTCACGGCCCGCGCCTCGGTCCCAGCCTTCAGGTCCACCACGGCCACACCGACGTCGTCCTCGGGTTCGTGCATCAATATGCTGTGTTCCATCTCCACCTCCTGCTTAGAGAGTTTACCCTATCTTTTCCCGACTATCTCGGAGGCCTTCCGGTAGGTGTTCTTCAGGAAACCTTCAGGGTCCTTCTCGGGAAGTGGAAGTTCCACACAGGCCCAGCCGTCGTAGCCTACGGCCCTTATGGCCTCCATAACCGCCTCCCAGTCCACCTCGCCCTCCGCAAGCTGCAGAACCTCCTTCTCCCTGGCGTCCTTGAGATGTATCCTGAGTATCCTCCTCCCCAGGTCCCTCAGCCAATCCTGGGGATGCCCCAGCCCCGTGTAGATCACGTTCCCCACGTCGAAGTACATCCCCACCCAGGGGTTGTCCACATCTTCCAGGAATTCGCTCCATTCCTTAGGGGAAAGTAGAAACTTGTTCTCCACGTTTTCGAACCCTATCTTCACCCCGACCTCCTCGGCGATCCTCCCCATCTCCTTAGCCACCTCCACCCCTTTTTCGTATAACTCCACGTAAGAAATACCTTCCTTCCACCTCCCCGGGACCACCAACAGGGTATCCCCTCCCATGGCCTTCACGGCCTCCAAGGCCTTCCTCGTCAGATCCAGCGTCCTTTCGACCTGGAAGGGGAAGGCGTCCCAAAAGAGGGGCCCTCCCCTCATGGCGGGTATTTCCAGCCCGAGCCCTCGGGCCAGTTCCCGCAACATCTCCGCCCCTTCCCCAGCACGCTCCGGCGAGGGGATTCCTTTGGGATGGAAGGTGGGCTCCACGCCCTGAAATCCGGCCTCCTTTACCGCCCTCAGAAGGTCCTCTGCCCTATCCTCTTCCACGATCAGCGAGAATCCTATCTTCACAGCCACTCCTCCATTTCTACGACCTTTCCGGTCCTTATGGATTCTTCGGCAGCTATGGGGATCAGCGTCCCGTAGAGGCACTCCTTCAC
>Ga0164311_10002086_pt1 | contig 10190 bp, 7 predicted proteins | sample GuaBasSedimGuay2_FD_121796 | JGI IMG/M metagenome (GOLD analysis project Ga0164311, IMG submission 121796) | Subseafloor sediment microbial communities from Guaymas Basin, Gulf of California, Mexico - Guay2, Core 4569-9, 9-12 cm | ecosystem: Environmental > Aquatic > Marine > Hydrothermal vents... | reverse complement strand
GAATATGAGACTCTGTGGGCTTTTGGACCTAATTGCGGGGTCTCCGATATCGAAGCTATAGCTTACCTAAATGACCTATGCAACAAGATAGGGTTAGACACCATCTCCATGGGGTCTACCATGGCTTTAGCCATAGAGCTCTACGAGCGTGGCCTCTTGAAGAATGAGGCCTCGGAGGGGCTACATCTACGATGGGGCGACCCTTCATTGCTAATAAGGCTCGTGGAGATGACGGCTTATAGAAGCGGACTGGGCAACCTCTTGGCTGAGGGTTCTGCGAGGCTCGCCAAGATGGTGGGTGGAGGTGCTGAGGACCTAGCGATCCACGTGAAGGGTCTTGAGCTACCAGCCTATGACCCTAGAGGGGTTAAAGGCATGGCCTTAGCTTACGCTACTTCTAACCGTGGAGGTTGCCACTTAAGAGCATACATGGTCATGTCAGAGCTATTCAGCATACCTCGCTACTTGGACCCTGAGAGCTACGAAGGTAAAGCAGAGCTGGTTAAGAGGATGCAGGACATATACGCTGTGATAGACTCTCTGATAATGTGTAAGTTCACTTCATTCGCCTTCTTCAGCACCCTCAGGTACGAGCCTACCATCTACGCTAGGCTGCTCACCACTGCTACGGGGATATACATGGATGAAGAAGAATTTCTGAGGGTTGGTGAGCGTATCTTTAATCTTGAACGACTCTTCAACATACGTGAGGGCTTCTCGAGAAGTGACGACACCCTGCCTGGGAGGCTCCTTAAGGAGCCCTTACCTGACGGGCCTTCAAGGGGACAGACCATAAATCTTGAGAGGCTGCTGGATGAATACTATGCGATTAGAGGATGGGATTACTTAGGTAGACCATCTGAAAAGAAGCTTGCGAGCCTAAACCTACCTCCACTCTATACGGGTCCTAGGCTTCAGGTAGCTATCGATGAAAGGTATCTGAGAGATGCCCTAAACATAGCTGAGAAGGCGTATAGAGGGGGTGCACAGATCCTCGAAGTTGGCACCCCGCTCATAAAGAGTGAGGGGCTTAAAGCGGTCAAGGAATTTAGAAGACGTTTTCCAGGAGCATTAATAGTGGCTGACCTGAAAACCATGGATACAGGCTGGCTGGAAGTGGAACTAGCAGCTGAGGCTGGAGCAGATATAGTATGTGTCCTAGGGGTAAGCGATGACTACACGATCAAGGATGCAGTGGGTGCAGCGAGTAAATATGGGGTTAAGGTCATGTGCGACTTAATGAACGTCCCTAACCCTATTGAGCGGGCGCAGCAGGTGGAGAGGTTAGGTGTTGACTACATCTGTTTACATACAGGCATCTCAGCCCAGATGAGGGAGCGGGAGGTGGATAGGAGGATCGAGGTGATCCGGGAGATTGTTAATGCCGTTAAGGTACCTGTAGCAGTGGCTGGAGGGATACGAGCTGAGATGATACCTAAGCTTATCGAGGCTGGATGTCAAGTAATAATCGTTGGAGGCGCTATAACGAAGGCTTCCGACCCCTCTGAGGCTACGCGTAACATGTTGAGGATTATTGAGCAGGCATGGAGAAAGGCTAGAGAATCTTAAGCTCTATCTAGCTTTCTTTGGGGCTTTGCAGCTTTCTTTCCCAGCAGGCCTTGATAAACCCTAAGTAAACTGGAGATGGCTTTCCAGGTCGAGAGCGAAACTCAGGGTGGGCTTGGGTTCCCAGGTAAAATGGATGATTGGGGAGTTCTATGAACTCTACACGCCGTTTATCTGGGCTATAACCGCTAAAGACGAGACCTTTACGCTGCAATAAGCTCCAGTAGGCAGGGTTTACCTCGTAGCGATGTCGATGTCTTTCAAAAACCACTGGCTGGTTATATAGCCTGTATGCTAATGTTCCAGGTTCAAGTATACTTGCTTGAGCCCCCAGCCTCATAGTCCCTCCCATTCTATTGACTCCTGCCTGTTCAGGTAGAAGGTCTATTACTGGGTGAGGGGTATGAGGGTTGATCTCAGTGCTATGGGCTTCCTTAAGTCCAGCCACATTTCTAGCGAACTCTACTACTGCTAGCTGCATTCCGAAGCAAATCCCCAGATATGGGATGCCTCGTTCACGTGAGTAGCCTGCCGCCATTATTTTTCCTTCCGTCCCTCTAGGCCCAAAGCCTGGAAGTACCATCACTCCATCGAAGGCTTCAAGCCTCTCTAACTTTGAAGGCTCTTCCTCGAACTCCTCGGCTTCAATGAACTCTGCCTTAACCTGAACCCCTATAGCAGCTCCTGCGTGTTTAAGGGCCTCATTGATGCTAATGTAGCTATCAGCTAACTTAGTATACTTGCCGCAGAGAGCTATCTTTACTTCTCCCCTAGGTTTCTTAAAGCTCTCCACTATGCTTGTCCAGCTTTCCCATCTTGGAGGATTGGGAGCCAGCCCAAGCTTACTTACTATGTAGTCTCCGAAGCCTTGTTTATCAAGGATGACTGGCAGTTCGTAGAGGCAGTCGACGTTGTAGCTGGTAAACACGGCCTGAGCCGGTACGTTGCCGTAGAGCGCTATCTTGCGCCTAGCTTCTTCATCTATAGGTTTAGGCGATCTAGCCACTATAATATCGGGTTGAATACCGATCCTTCTTAATTCCTGAACGGAATGTTGTAAAGCTTTGGTCTTAAATTCCCCGGTTACGTCTAGTATGGGTACTAGGGCTACATGGATGAATATGGCGTTGCCTTCTCCTTCTTCCAGCCTCATCTGCCTTATGGCTTCCAAGAAGGGAAGGCCCTCTATGTCACCTACTGTTCCTCCCACCTCCACTAAGACTACGTCAACCCTAGCGCTTTCGCCTACGAGTCTTATCCTTCGCTTTATTTCGTCGGTGATGTGAGGTATTATCTGGACGCATTTACCTAGGTATTCTCCGCGACGCTCCCGTTTAATGACCTTCCAGTATACCTGCCCCGTGGTTATGTTATTGAGCTTGCTTAGGTTTACGTCTAGAAAACGCTCGTAATGTCCCAGGTCGAGGTCGACTTCTCCTCCATCCTCTGTTACAAAGACCTCACCATGCATGTAAGGATTCATGAGCCCAGCGTCGAAGTTTATGTAAGGGTCGATCTTTACAGCTGCAGCTGTAAATCCTCTTGCTTGAAGAATTTTCCCTGTGGAGGCTGTTATAGCTCCTTTGCCAACTGAGCTTAGAACTCCTCCAGTAACAAAAACGTATTTGGCTCTATGCTTAAGTTCACCTTGAGCTGTCGGCACGTTTACATGTCAGGTGTTCGACTATATTTGCTTTTACACTGCTTTTCTTCTTCCACGTCTACTCGTGACTTTAAGTTTATCTCCATACTCTGTGGCTATTTCTGGATCTTCTCTCTTGATGTGGTCGATGATGACGCTTTGGACCAACGTGCTTATCGACTTTATCTGGCGCTTAAGCCTTAACTCCTCTATGTGTTTAGCGTAGTACTTCTCTAGGGCCTCATAAATGTCCTCGGGTATAGTTACGGTAGTCCAACCTCTCTTCGGCATAATTTTCACCTAATCTTTAAATTATGTTAGTACTATATAAAGTATTTTGTGTATTTCTGTAGAACAGGTATACTTCAAAACTTGCACAAAAAGCCTAAGATAGCATCAACTTAAATATTTTGGCGTTAAACGACGCCTTGCGTGGATTACTTTGGAGATCGTTTTTCTCACCTTAATAGCTTTCATTGTAGGCTCGTTTTCCTCTATGCTTGGTGTAGGAGGGGGTTTCATCTACGTCCCCTTCCTACACTTGATGTCGTCTTTACCTCTAGGATTGGCGGTAGGGTCTTCCAAAGTGGCGGTCATGTTTACAGCGTTATCGGCCTCGCTATCTTACTTACGTAAGGGCCTGGTTAAGCTTAAGGTCTGTGCTTTAATGCTTTCAGCCTCTATTCCAGGTACTATACTGGGAGTATACCTCATCGATTTCATTGATCCTAAGCCTGTAAAGGTGATCTTTAGCGTCGTGGCCATATATGCCAGCATTCAGATGATGGGCTTAGGACGTCGAGTTTTCAAGGTGAAAGCTTCGCGTAAGCTTCCTCTTTCTCTACCTTTTTCTTTCGCGGCTGGCTTGATAGCTGGCTTGACGGGTATCGGAGGAGGCTTCCTCTTTACGCCTATTTTAAACCTTGTAGTTGGGTTATCCATGCACTTCTCGGTGGCTTCCTCTATGTTCCTGATATTTTTCACTTCCCTCGCAGCCTCAATCAACCATTTTCGGTTAGGACATGTACACCTATTCTACGCTGCTCCGCTCGTAGCTGGCGTCTTGTTTGGAGGCTTTATGGGAGCTAAGATCGTAGTGAAGGTTGAGGAAAGAAAACTTAAACAGGCCTTCTCCTTTGTGCTTCTCTTCGTGTCCTTACTAATGCTTCTCAGCTCCTTAGACTTGGTTTTAATGCTTCCATAACCTTAAAGTTTAGGCTGGTTATCTTTAGGATTGAATGAGATTAGCTGAAGCAGTGAGGGCTCTAAAGCCGAGCGACGTAAATGTATTGAGAACGTTAGCAAAGGCTTCACGCAGCTACCGCTACGTCCCTCTAGATGTCCTACAGGAAATGCTACGCGTTTCCCCTTCCGTCCTCGAGAAGAGGCTTTCGTTCCTTCACAGGCTAGGGTTGATTAGGAGGTGGATAGGCCAATATAGAGGCTATGAGCTTAAATCCATAGGTCTTGACGCTTTAGCTCTTTATACCCTTTCGAGGAGGGGTTTCATCGAAGCCTTAGGCCCTAAGTTAGGAGTTGGAAAGGAGGCTGAAGTTTACGAAGCTATCACGCCTAGTGGCGAGAGAGTGGCAGTAAAGTTTCATAGAGCTGGGCGTAGAAGCTTTAAGCATGTAAGGAAGGTTAGGACCTACTTAGCTGGCGTGAAAGGCTCTGTGAAGACAGTTGCTCCATTGATAGCTGCTAAGAGGGAATTTGAGGCTCTTGAGCTCACTCACCATGAAGGAATAGCGGTCCCCAGACCTATAGTCAGGGTGAGACATGCTGTTGTAACGAGCATCATAGAAGGGGAGCTTCTCTATATGTGTAGAGAGCTTCCCAATCCTTCCGGCCTGCTTTCAACGATACTGGATAACGTGGTTCAAGCTTATAGGAAGGCTGGGGTTATACATGGTGATTTAAGCGAATATAACGTCGTAGTGACTCCAAGCCTATCTCCTCTAATAATAGATTGGCCTCAATGGGTTCCTTCAAGCCACCCCTTAGCTTTTAAGCTCCTGATCAGGGACATCGAATATGTAGCCTCCTTTTTTAAGAGGAGGTTTAACGTAATGTTTGACTTGTCTGAGCTCTATAAGAAGCTGGGCCAAGAGGTGTAGGCATGGCGGAGCAGGGATGCATCGTTGGTGTGGATATCGATCCTGGCAGCAGTCCGCTTTCCTCCAAGGCTCCTCGTTTCTCTATGGCTGTGCTAAGCTCCAACGGCTCATTGCTATCTAAAGCTGAAGGTGTAGGACTTCGAAGCTTAATTAGGAGGCTTTGGAGGCTTAAGCCGACCATACTTGCCGTGGACAACATATACGAGATAGCTAAGGACTTTAAAGACCTAGTACGCCTCCTGCGTACGCTACCTGAAGGACTTAAACTTGTTCAAGTAACTGGAACCCCCCGTGACCCTAAACCTTTAACTGAAGTTGCGGCCTCCTACGGCCTCAAGATACCGGCAAAACCTACACCTCTACAAAGCGCAATCGCTGTAGCTAAACTAGCTCTAATGGGAGCAGGCTTTGAAGTAAAGGTCTTTGAGCCTGAGACTAGGATAGTGATCTCTAGGGCGAGGAGTTATGGTGCTGGAGGTATGAGCTTTGACCGCTTTAAGAGAGATGCTAGGTCGCTTGTCTTACAGGCTACGCGTGAGCTCTGCGAGGAGCTTAGATCGAGAGGGTTGGACTACGATCTTTTTACGAGAGGGTCTCGGAGAGGGTTTGATAGAAGCTTAGTAGTGGTGTATGCTCCCAAAGGAATGTTAAGAGGGGCGGTTAAATCTATTGAGGAGAAGGGGGTGAAGGTAAAGGTCTTTGAACCCTCCTCCGAGGAAATTCGTTTCATTCCGAGGGAAGGCTCTGACCTTATTCGGGCTAAACAGGGGAGGTACCTTATTATCGGTGTTGATCCTGGAATGGTTACAGGCTTAGCTATACTGGACCTGCGTGGAAGGCCTTTACTGTTGGTCAGTAGGCGTTCAATGGATAGACTGTCTATATCTCGTCTTATCCTGGACTACGGGTCCCCCCTCATAGTAGCTTCCGACGTGAATCCTCCTCCAACTTTAGTAGAGAAACTTTCATCGATGCTGCGGGTTATCCTCCATTATCCTTCATATTCGCTCACGGTCGAGGAGAAACGTAGATTAACCATGGAGGCCGAGGAGAACTATGGCATTAGGGTTAAGGATAGTCATCAAAGAGACGCGTTAGCTGCTGCTTTAAAGGCCTATATGCACTACAAAAATAAGCTTGAACAGGTAGAGGCTCACCTAAGGGCATCTGGCTTAAAAGTACCTCTTGACGAAGCCAAAGCTCTGGTGATTAAAGGCCTTAGTATACAAGAAGCTTTGAGGAGGCTGGTTAAGACGGAGGCGGAGGAGCCTCCTTCACCGCCTTTTACGCCATCTACATCAAGCAAGGTCAAGGAGGAGATTAAGGCTTTACAGGAGAAGCTGTTGAAACAACAGAACTATATAGATAAGCTTGAAGCTGAACGTGAACGTCTCTTAAACAGGGTCGAGGAGTTAACGAACAAGGTTGAAGAACTTGAACAAGCATTATCTAGGCAGCGGAGTGAACAGGCCTTAAAGATTAAGGAGACCATGGAGGTCAAGAAGCTTGAGGCTCAGGTCGAGAGCCTCAAGGCCTTATTATCAAAGATAGAGGCTGAACTCTCCTCCTTGCAGGATGAGGTAGCTAAGTGGAAGGAGTTTACAATAAACTCCTTAAGAGGGATTTATAGGCTGATAAAACCTATCAACGCTCTTACACCTTCAGGCGTAGCTGAGGCCGTTAAGGAATACTCTATAGGAAGAGGCGACTTGGTCCTGATACGCGATGCGGCTAGCGGAAATAGAGAAGCTGCTGAAGCTCTAGTTAAGTTACGTGTAGCTGGAGTAATTTCGTTAACTCCCATACCTCTAAGCGCTAAGGAAGTGTTCATTAAAGGCTCTCTGCCGTTTCTCGAGGAACCTGAGCTTGAAGTTAACTGGCTTAGAGGGCTTCCTTTCCTGCCTGCTGAGCCGCTGGATAGATTGATGAAGCAAGCTAAGGAAAAAGTCGAAGAGGAAAGCAGAAGGCTGGCTAGGTCTTCGCTATCTAAGGTTCTTGAAGAGTATAGGCAAGAACGCTTGACGAAAACTTGATCGCGTTAACATATAGGTATTCTTCCATAGGCCAGGTCTTCACAGAACTTATCTATATTGCTTAATTCGCTCTCTATGACCTCCCTTACCTGAGCTTTAACGTCCCTCATTCTAACTCCAGGCTTCAATACGAGTTGAGCCACAGCTACTCTAGGTTTATCGATGGGTTCACCTATCCTACTAAGTAGCCAAACATATACTTCCTTCAACCCTGGGACTTTCATGTATATCGACTCGGCCATATGATGTGTGAGCAAGTTGTAGATCTTGCCTACGTGTGATACAGGGTTCTTTCCAGCAGCGGCCTCTGAGCTTACAGGTCGGTTTAGAGGTATTACCCCGTTGACCCTGTTGCCTCTACCGACCTGCCCACAGTCAGCGCCGTCTGCTGAAATACCTAGTACCGTTAAGTAAACTCCTCCTACCCCTCTCCCTCTTTTGTCGAGGGTATTTAGCTCAACTTTTACGTTGTCGAAGTAGGAATTTTCCTTCACGAACTCCTTGATACTTTCTAAGACCTCTTCTTTACGTTTGAAATAAGTATCTTCGCTGTCTATGAAGCGGTCGACGAAGGCCATAGCTACGGTGAGTTCTACTTTATCTCCGCGTCTAAAGCCCATCACCTTAACATCTTCGCCCGTCTCAGGGTGCCTTTGCTTAAATTCCTTTGAGTTTAAGAAACGTTCCACTTCAAAAACCAGTTTCTCGGTCTTAGTGAGTGGAGCGTAGCCTACGGCGGCTGAAGTATCGTTAGCCCCAAGTACCTTCCTGCCTTTACTTCTCCTCTTAAAGATGTCGGTTAAAGCTTCTGAGCCTTTCTTGATCTCGATCTGGTACCTCATGTGTTCTTCAGGGTCAACAAACCTAAGGTTTTCCTTAATCCACTGTTTTGCGGCATTTACCACTATTTCCCCAACGGGGATTACGTCTTCATCGACGTTGAAAGTGGCTCGATCCCCGAACACCAATAGCATGGGCTTCTTTACGGTTCCTCCGCCGAACCTTACTTCAACTTCACCTGCTGCCAATAGCCCTTTGTCTAAGTTATGGTGCATGATAGTGCCTACTTTCTTAACGTATTCTTTAGATAGCTCCACGGAGGCCCGGTTCATGATGGAGTCACATATGTAGTCAGGGTGCCCAAGCCCTTTTCGTTCGACGATCTCTACGCGCTGCTCTTCTACTGATGGTTGCTTTAAGCTCTCTACTATGACGTTGCCCATGGGGAGGCCTCCGTCAACGTCTAGTTAGAGTTATCCAGAGGATGTTGTTGCCTCTTATGAGCACCTTTCCATACTTAACCGCTGCGTTGGATTCTGAGTCATCCACTTCCTCGGCATCTGTTAAGATTAAGTTCATGTAGTTGTCACAGCGTTCAAGCTTACCTCTGCAGGTCCTTCCATCCTTCAGCTTAACTAAAACTTCCTCATTAAGGTTCCTTGAAAGGAGCTTGAGAGGCTCCGTCTTCACTTGCTCGCTACCTCCTTCCTCGTTGTGCCTCCACTGCAGTGGAGGCTAAGGCTTATTTAAACCTAGGGCCTCCTAAGCGCCTCTTGCTCAAACGAGTTTTCCTTGAGATAAGCTTATAGTCAGGTTCCGCGCTATTACCTCGAGCCTCATCATTCATGGCGGCTCGGAACTAGGGTGAAGGAGGATAGTGTTTGACTAGAACGCAAATAGACATAGCTCGAAGCGGCGGTGTTAGTGAGGAAGTTAAAAAAGTGGCTATGTTAGAGGGGGTTCCAGAGGATTGGTTAGCTCAGCGTGTAGCTAGAGGTACTGTTGTGATACTTAAGGGCTCTACACGAAAACCTAAACCGGTGGCTGTAGGTGAGGGTTTAAAGGTTAAGGTTAACGTAAATGTGGGGACTTCTCAAGACCTATGCGACCCTAAAATGGAGCTTGAAAAGGCTAAGCTCTCTGTTAAGTATGGTGCAGACACGGTTATGGACCTTTCAACCTCTGAGCCTATAGCGGCGGTTAGGAGGCTTCTACTTAATGAGCTTGAGGTCCCCGTGGGCACCGTGCCTATCTATGAGGCAGCGATAAAGGCGGTTGGAAGAGGGGGAGCTGTAGTTGACATGAGTATGGACGACATGTTTAACGCCATCGAGGAGCATGCGAAGGACGGCGTAGGCTTCATGACAATCCATGCCGGTGTAACGAAGCATGTGGTGGAGGGGTTAAAGGAACACCCTAGATTAACAGGTATTGTTAGCAGGGGAGGAGCTTTTCTAGCTGCCTGGATTTTACACAATGGTCAGGAGAACCCGCTATACGCTAACTTTGATTATCTGCTTGAGATGGCTAGGGAGTACGATTTTGCTATAAGTCTAGGCGATGGGCTTAGACCAGGTTGTCAAGCGGATGCTCAAGACTGGGCACAGATGAGTGAGCTTCTCGTTATTGCTTCACTGGTCAAGAAGGCTAGGAGAGCAGGTGTTCAAACTATTGTAGAAGGACCGGGCCACATGCCTCTCGACCAGATAGAGCCAAACGTTAAGGTATCTAAGCAGCTAACGGGCAATGCTCCTCTCTATACGCTTGGCCCCCTCGTAACTGATGTAGCGCCTGGCTATGACCATATAGCGCTCGCCATAGGCGGAGCGGTGGCAGCAGCAGCTGGTGTAGATTTCTTATGCGCTGTTTATAGGTCGGAGCATCTAAGCCTCCCTCTCCCTGAGGATGTTAAGGATAGCGTAATTGCTGCAAGGATAGCGGCGCATGCAGCCGATATCGTTAGGATAGGTGATCGTGCTCTCAAATGGGATTACGAAATTTCTAAGGCTAGAGCGAAGCTGGATTGGAGGTCTCAGTTTAAACTAGCCATGG
>Ga0164311_10002085_pt1 | contig 10192 bp, 10 predicted proteins | sample GuaBasSedimGuay2_FD_121796 | JGI IMG/M metagenome (GOLD analysis project Ga0164311, IMG submission 121796) | Subseafloor sediment microbial communities from Guaymas Basin, Gulf of California, Mexico - Guay2, Core 4569-9, 9-12 cm | ecosystem: Environmental > Aquatic > Marine > Hydrothermal vents... | reverse complement strand
TACTTACATACATGCATACTTGTATACGTTGTTTTACTTTTATTCGTGTCAATTCGTGTGCATTAGTGGTTCAGTTTTTAGTTTTTAAATCCGTGTAAATCCGCGAAATCCGCGGTTACCATCTTTTCTTTTTTTAGTGTCTTTCGTGCTTGGAGCCTGCCCCGGACCCGATCCGGGGTGGTTCTCAGTTTTCTTCTTTTATCTTTTCTTCACGCTCTTCAGTATCTTCATGGTTAAAATTAATCATTATTCAATAATCAATAATCAGTTAAAACGTTCGTGGTTCAAAAATCTGTGTTAATCCGTGTAAAAGAAGTTAAACTGACCGCTAAAAGCTAACAGCTGCTTCGAAAGGAAAAGCATGAAAAAATTTGCATTGATGGGTGTTGGCGGCTATATCGCCCCCCGACATATTGAGGCGATCAACAATACAGGTAATGATCTGGTTGCGGCATTGGACAAGAACGATTCGGTGGGCATACTGGATCGGTATTTCATGAAAACGCGATTCTTCACGGAATTTGAACGATTTGATCGGCACCTTGAAAAACTGCGCCGCAACGGAACCCCGGTTGATTATGTGTCGATCTGCTCGCCTAATTATCTTCATGATGCGCATTGTCGGTTTGCCATGCGGATTGAGGCAGATGCGATTTGTGAAAAACCGCTGGTGTTGAATCCATGGAATATCGATGCCTTGCAGGAACTGGAAAGCGAGCATCAAAAGAAAATTAATACCATATTGCAGCTTAGGTTGCATCCGAATATCATCGAACTAAAAAATAAGATTGACAACGCTTCGGGTGACCATATCTATGACATTGATCTGACCTACATAACATCGCGAGGCCCTTGGTATCAGACCTCCTGGAAAGGAGATGTCAGCAAATCCGGAGGTGTGGCGAATAACATCGGAATTCACTTTTTCGATATGTTGCTTTGGATTTTTGGCGGTGTAAAGACCAATGCGGTTCACAGGTTTGACACCACACGGGCGGCGGGCTATCTGGAATTGAAAAAGGCGCGTGTGCGTTGGTATTTATCGCTGGAAAAGGAAGATTTGCCACATGATGCACAGCAAAAAGGGCAGCCGACATATCGTTCGATAACGATTGACGGCCGGGAAATAGAATTTTCCGGCGGTTTTACAGACCTGCATACGCGTAGCTATGAGGAGATATTGGCCGGACGAGGGTTTGGACTTGCCGAGGTAAGACCCTCCATTCAATTAGTTTCAGATATTCGAAACAGCGACATCAGCACATCAAAAGCCGACGGTCACCCCTATCTGAAGAAAGGGAGTTAAATGCCTGAGTTGAATTATTTTTGTCATGAATCGGCTTGTATTGATGAGCCGGTACAGATCGGCGAAGGAACAAAAATCTGGCACTTTTCGCATGTGATGGCCAATGCAAAGATTGGCCGAAATTGCATCATGGGTCAGAATGTCTGTATCAGTTCCGGAGTTGAAATTGGTAGCAATGTAAAAATTCAAAACAATGTTTCTGTTTATACCGGAACAATTATCGAAGATGATGTTTTCCTGGGGCCGTCCTGTGTATTGACCAATGTGACCAACCCAAGAAGCCAGGTGGCTCGTCGTAGTCTCTACGAAAAGACCATTTTTCGGCGTGGTGCGACAATTGGGGCCAATGCAACCATTGTCTGTGGAATTGAACTGGGGCGGTACTGTTTTGTCGCAGCAGGAGCGGTGCTGACACAATGTACACCGGATTACGCACTCATGATGGGCGTTCCGGCAAAGCAGTCCGGTTGGATGAGCAGACATGGACATATTCTTGAAAATCCAGACACGAACGGTGTGATGACCTGTCCCGAAAGCGGCTTGAGATATCGATTGAATGCCGACGGTGTGATGAAATGCCTCGATTTAGCCGAGGACGATCCCTTGCCGGATAACATGTCAACCGGAAAGGTGTCGTATGATGACCTTAAATAATATTGTGAAAATCAGTGCCCTTTATCAAAAAGTATTAGTGTCGGCTAAACTTTATTTATTGAGGTTATGAGGACTTGTTAAGGGTCCACTGAAAACAAAACTTATGGCATTGTGATTAATCCCCATAGAGAGGCGCCGAAAGAGGAGTTCTTTAGTGTTGACAAAAAAACGAAGAAAAAGAAGCGGCAAGCTAACGAATTTAGAAGTTTTTATCGGTATTTTTTTATTGATTGTCCTTTTCATGCTGTTTTCTTATTGGAGGCAGGCCAATGTGAAGTTGAAGTTACGGATTCCATTCAACAAAGGGATTCATTCACTGTCAACAGTTGAAGGGAAATTGGTAGCCAGACAGATCGGCGGCGACATTTTTGTTTTTGATTGGAACAATCTTAAGGCAGGTTACGAAACTGTTTCAACTCCATCACAAGAAAGTCTGCTGCTGACAGGAGAAAGAATTATTTCGGTTGTGGAAAAGACATTCCGGTTGTCGGATTTACAGGGAATCATGCTGCAGGGCCATACGCTTCCCCATCCGGCGGACACCGTGTCTTTAATCTCAAATGATTTTCACGACAGCGTGGTTGCCATGAGTTCGAAAACGCTGGCCGACACAATAACCTACACCATTGAAATGCTGAGCATTGAGGATAATAAAGTTATATTGCTGGATGTGATTTCAGGTGATGCTTCTGATTTACAAATAAAAGCGGTTGATCTTTCAAATGATGGGCGTACAATTGCCGTGGTCGGATGTAATGGCAAAGAGGGATATTGTTGTGTGATTGATGTGAGTGCCCGCAAATTGCTCTGGGAAAAGAAGTATGCTGAAATGCCTCCTTTTTTTAGTGTTGCTTTTAATTCAGGAGGGGGGCAAATTTTAGCAGGGACGGTGCGGGGGCATTTAGCAAAGATTCAAAGTGACAATGGCAGTCTTGCCGGTAAGATACAACTGATTGACAGACCTCGGACGAATAACAATACCATGACGGTTAAGAAAATTGTAATCAGTCCGGATGGCAGCATGTTGGCAGCGACGATTGATCCGCAAGTATTTTTGGTCGATGTTGAATCCCTACAGATTAAAAATGTTGTGTCCGGTTCATACAAACTTGTTGGAGGAGTGTGTTTTTCGCCTGCTGGGCAGCAACTGGCAACCAGCGACCTGCGAGCAAGTGGAGTTATTACGATTATTAATTTGGATAATATCAAAGGTCAATAGGTGGCTTTGTAATGCTTAAAACTCAGTTAGTTATTAAACGATTGATTGATTTTGTTGCTTCATTGTTTGGGTTGATCGCGGCTTTTCCGGTGATGCTGGTGATGGCGATTCTCATTAAATTAACCAGTAAAGGGCCCATCTTTTTTTGCCAGGAACGACTCGGCAAAGATGCGAAAATTTTCAAACTTTATAAGTTTCGGACCATGGTCCCCAATGCCGTTAATATGGGTGATGGGCTATCAACTGGAGCCGGAGACCCCCGCATCACACCGATCGGTCGGTTCTTAAGAAAAAGCAGTCTGGACGAGTTGCCCCAGTTATTCAATGTTCTCAAGGGCCATATTTCACTCGTCGGCCCCCGGCCGACCGTCCCACAGCACTTGGAATATTACGATGAATATCAGCGGCGGCGGTTGGAAATGAAACCGGGGATTACAGGACTGGCAATGGTGAAGGGCCGAAACCGTAACCCATGGTCGATTCGCATTAAATATGATGTGGAATATATTGACAGTTTCAACCTGTGGCTGGATTTGAAAATTCTTGTAATGACGGTGTGGGTCGTTTTGTCCGGTCGAGATACCTACTATGATTACGAAAAGTATGGTCCTGCTTTTGATTTGCAAGTATCTGAAAAGAATGATTCGAATATAACCTTGGAGTAATTCAAAGATGTTGATAAAAGGAAAAAAGTATAATCTTCGCGAAATCCGAAAAGAAGACCTGCCTTTAAAAGTGCGATGGATTAATGATCCTAAGGTACATGTAAATTTGCATTACGATATCCCGATAACGCTAAAAAAAACGACTCAATGGTTTGAGCGTACTCAAAATGATTCAAGTCGACTTGATTTAATAATCGAAACCTTAACAGGCACTCCTGTGGGGTTGATTGGATTACTTGATATTTCAGAACGAGATAAAACCACTGAAATATATATTGCGATAGGTGAAACTGAATACTGGGGCAAAGGAGCCATGCTTGAGACAGAGAGTATGTTGATTGAATATGTAATTAGGGAATTAAATTTATATAAAATTTTGGCTCAAACGCGTCCAGCGAATATCGGTAGTATCATTACAATGAAAAAACTCGGATTTCAAATTGAGGGGACACTGCGTCAGGAAAAATGTATCCAAGGGGAGCGTGTTGATATTTTAATAATGGGTTTGTTGAAAGATGAATTTAATTGTTTTCACGAGAAAGGATAGCCCATGCGATTGCATCATATCGCCTATGTTTGCAATGATGTTGATAAAAAGGCCGAAAGTATGAAGCAGTTACTTAATGCCAGATGTTTAGGTGTATCGGTTGTGGACGAATTCCAGGGTGTAAAGATTTTATTTGTTCAACTTGAAGACGGAACAAAGATAGAATTGCTTGAACCATATGGCGATAATAGTCCTGTTCAGCGATTTTTAGATAAAGGTGGCGGTCTTTATCACCTGTGTTTTGAAGTTGATGATCTTGAAATGACCTTGGAGAAAATAACACAGAATGGTAAGGCGATGGTTGTTAAACCTCCGCTTTCAGCACCTGCAATTAATAACCGTCGTGTGGCCTTTGTCGTTATCGACCAAAATGAATTGATCGAATTTGTTGAGTGACAGTGGTGCAATAAGTATAGTAAGATGAGGAGTGCAATGATGAAGGGTTGTTTAGCGTGCCAATCACAGAACTCAAAAGAGTTGTGGTTGTATTCAAAGCATACAGTCACACAGTGTTTAGAGTGTGGGTTCGTGTGGGCGCCGAATGCTAAGGGTTCCAAGGAATTATATGAATCAGCGTACAATGATCAACAAGAGGGATTTACCTGGAACAATTTCCTGAAAACACATGAATCCATTAAGCGTGGCAAACCCGTAAATTTACATTGGTATGAAAATGATTTTCTACAAAATATAACTCCATTTGGCGATAAACGGCTACTGGAAATTGGTTGCAGTACCGGGCGTTTTTTGAATGTATGCCAAAAAGCCGGTTGGGATATTCATGGCTTAGATATTAGTGAAAAAGCAGTTCAATTGACATCGGAACTTTTCCCGGATGCTGAGATTAGATGCGGGACGATGGAAAATAAATACTGGGGGGATAATTATTTTAATGTGCTTGCATCATGGGAAGTTATAGAGCATGTTGACAATCCGTTCGATTTTATTTGTTTGGCGAATCAACTGCTCTCAAAAAATGGGATATTGCTACTCAGTACCCCTGACTGGGGGAGTTGGGCTATACAGAGGCATCCAATGAAAAATTACTGGCCGCCTTATCATATCTGGTTTTTTAATAAAAAAAGCATAACCGCCATACTGCAAAGAGCGGGCTTTAGGGTCATAAGAATTAAACGAAATCTTATTCCTTGGTCTGAAACCTGTTGGCCAAAATGGAAAAGATTGATAATGCTCCCATTTTTGATTTGGAAAGGTATTATTCTCCGACAGGGAGGAGGGCGGCTTGTAGTTTATGCTCAAAAAAAATAACATCATACTTTATGCTGGATTATGAAAATAACACTCGATAAAATAATCACGGATGCTCAACAGGTCTCAACATGGCTTGCATGTCGTAAGGCTGCCCGACAGGTTAACGAACTGTTTACCTCCGGCGAAGCCCAATCCCAGTCGTCGATCAAGGTTGCTTTTTTAAGCTCCTTTACGGTTGATCCGCTTGTGGATTTTACGGTTGTTCAGGCCGCGGCGTGCGGTATCGGGATTCAAATATATATCGCTCCTTACGGGCAGATCGCCCAGGAAATCCTGAACCCCGAAAGCGGACTTTATACCTTTGATCCCGATGTAACGGTACTGATGGTCGAGGCGGATTCGCTGGCCGAAAATCCCCTCGATGCGGCGGATGAACTGGCAACGCTTTCGCGGAAGTTCACTGAAAAGTGTCCCGGCATTCTTGTTCTCGGAAATTTTACGGCCCCGCCAAACTGGCCGCTGCACATTCTGGAGACGCAGCGACGAGAGCGGACCCGGCAGGCCAATCACCAGCTAAAAGAACATTTCAAAGACGATCCCCGCGTGCAGAGTTGCGATTTGGATACACTTGCGGCCTATTACGGCTATGCTAATGCGATCTCTGCGGAGATGGCGGCCATGGCGAAAATCCCGTTTTCCGAGGGCTTTTTGGCATTGCTGGCGAAGAAACTTGTTTCCCATTTAAAAGCCCACGCTGGCATCATCCGAAAATGTCTGGTTCTGGATTGCGATAATACCCTGTGGGGCGGCATCATCGGTGAAGACGGTATCGATGGCATTGCCTTGGGACCAGACTGGCCGGGGCGGGAATTTCTGGACTTCCAAAAGGTTATTTTGGAACTCTATGACCAGGGCGTCATTCTGGCGATTAACAGCAAAAATAACGAAGCCGATGTGATGGGTGTCCTGCACGATCACCCGCATATGGTACTGAGAGAGAAGCATTTCGCCGCCATCTGCGTCAATTGGAATCCAAAACCGGAGAATATGAAAACCCTCGCCGACCAGATCAACATCGGGCTCGATACCTTTGTGTTTGTCGATGACAACCCCGCCGAGCGTCAAATGATGCGGCAAATGCTCCCGGAAGTGGAGGTGCTGGAACTGCCTGACAATCCAGCTCTTTATGAAAAGACGCTTCGGGAAACGAGTTGCCTTGTCAAGGCATCGTTAACAGATGAGGACAAAAAACGCGGGGCAATTTATGCGGCACAACGGCAGCGAAACCAGCTTCAGCAGTCTACAGCAACCCTTCAGGATTATCTGAAATCGCTGGCCATGGTCTGTACGATTCGGCTTGCGGCAGAAAAAGATGTCAAACGGGCGGCTCAATTGACCCAGCGAACCAACCAGTTCAACCTGACCACGCGGCGATATACGGAATCTGATATCCAGCAAATGGTTGACAGTGCGGACTGGAATGTCTATGTACTTGGCCTCAAAGACAAGTTCGGTGACAACGGCACAGTGGGCTTGGCCCTTGTGGAAAAACAGAATAAAAGCCAGCGAATTGATACCTTTTTAATGAGCTGCCGGGTCATTGGTCGCCAAGTCGAGGAGGCGTTAGTTGATCGTATCTGTCGGGATGCGGTGGCCGAGAATGCTCAAACAATAACCGCTGAATACATTAAAACGCAGAAGAACACTTTGGTTGCCGACTTCTGGGACAAAATGAATTTTATCCAAACCGATGCTGACGACAATAATACCCGTTACACATTAAACCTAACCGACTATGCCCCCAAAACCTTCGAGTATTTATCTTTTGAATAAGTTGAAATCTCTACGGACCCTACTATATAATTCCATGTCTTCATGCTCTTCGTGATCTTCATGGTTTAAAGAATTTGTGAAAATCTGTGTTAATCTGTGGCAAAAAAGGAAACAGCCAATGACAACTCACGACAAACTTGAAACAATTTTCCAGAACGCTTTCGGCATCGAACAACTAACCGATGATCTGTCGATTGATACCGTCGACGGCTGGGACTCGATGGCCCATGTCGCTTTGATTATGACTTTGCAAAAGGAGTTCGATGTCAGCATTGCTCCCGCTGACGCGATCGAATTGACGGATGTGCATTCAATAAAAGAATTTCTCAGGGAAAACCATGACTGATTTTATGAATAAGAAAATAGAAATTAAAGGTTTGGGAGTATACCTGAGGAATTTCAGCGAGGCGGATATTCCGCTTAAAGTGCAATGGATAAATGATCCTGAAGTCAGTCGATATCTTCACTATGATTTACCGCTCGAAGAAGAAAAAACTCTTTCTTTGTTTAAGCAGGTAAAAGACAAGGAAGATCGTTGTGATTTAATTGTTCAAACTGACGAAGGGGTTCCAGTTGGGATACTGGGTCTTCTCAATATTGATTACAAAAATCACTCTGCCGAATATTATATTACTATCGGCGAAAAATGCTGTTGGGGGCAGGGAGTCGGCACAAAGGCGTTATATTTGCTGCTTCAGTGGGCTTTTGAGGGATTGGGTTTAGATAAAATATGGGCAACAACACGAAGTTCCAACTTGCCAAGTCTCTCAATGATGAAAAAAATAGGGTTCTCAGTCGAAGGAAGATTGCGTCAAGAAAAACTAATTGGTGCTAAAAGAGAAGATATCATTCGAGTGGGATTGCTTCGAGATGAATTTAAGGCAGATTCAGTTAAGCAGAGAATACTATCTAAACAAAATAATTATATACTTAAGCCAGTGGGTTCCGATTTATTAGCTGCGTCCTCTCCTTTAATAAAACTATCAAACTTAGTACATGAGATTCAGGTTTCCAGTCTTTATGTAAAACGGGATGATTTATTAGGACGGGTACTTGGCGGCAACAAACTTCGTAAACTTGAATATATTTTGCCAAAAGCAATTGAGCAAAAGGCCGACACGCTGATTACCACCGGCAGTTTTGAATCCAATCATGTCTGCCTTACGGCGGCAACTGCCAAAATGCTTGGCATGCATCCGGCGATGGTCTTGATGGGGCCGCAAGGGCAGCAGGAAACCACGCTCAACGAACGTATCCAGCGTAAACTGGGCGCCGACATTCGCGTTGTTTATTACGATTCGGACAATCGACAGGATTTGAGTAAACGGGTCGATCAAGCGGTTCAGCAATTGACCGACGAGTTAATAGAAAAAGGGAGAAAACCGTTTTTTGTGCCTCCGGCCGGGTGTTGTCTGGAAGGAACCTATGCGTTTGTTGAGGCATTTGACGAACTGCACGAGCAGATGCTTCAAAATGGCCATCGTTGTTATGACATTGTTTTAGCCGTGGGTACGGGTAGTACATTTGCAGGGCTTTGGTGTGGTGCTAAACGAAGAGGGGCTGATGTGAATCTGTACGGGGTTAGTATTGCCCGTAAAAATCCAAGGTGTGTCCAGGAAACGATTGTTGCCGCAAAACGAGTATGTGATAAATTACAGATCCCGATTCCCTTGCCGGAGGATTTAAGTATTACTGATGAATACATTGGTGACGGCTATGCTAAGCCGACGGAACTGTCGCAGCAGGCGGTCCAAATGGCATTGGAGAAAGAGGGATTGCTGTTGGACAATACTTATACGGGCAAGGCGATGGGGGGGATGATGGATATGATTCATAAAGGTGAAATCGGCAGCCGTCCCATTGTTTTCTGGCATACTGGGGGTGTGGCGGGAGCCATTGATTCTTTGATTTGTTAACTTTTGTAAGGGTATATTATGAACATTCTTTTTTCAACAGTAGGGCGGCGGGGGTATCTGGTCAAATTCTTTCGGGAAGTTCTGGGTCCCGATGATAAAATCTTCGGCGCTGATAACAGCCCCTATGCCCCGGGCCTGGTCTATTGCGACCATCGAACGCGGTTCCCAAAAGTAACGGCTCCTGAGTATGTAGGCGTTGTTCTGGATTATTGCGTCAAGCACAAAATAGACATTGTTATCCCTCTTCTGGACCCTGAACTGGAGGTGTTGGCGGCTGTAAAAGGGCAGTTTGGTGATAAGGGCATTATGGTTGTTATTTCCCCGCCCAACACAGTCGAGATCGCGTTTGATAAGTACCGGACCTGTGAATTTGGCCAACAGAACGGTATCGCTGTTCCGCAAACCGTTTTAAGCCCTGATGAGGCGACAGAGCGGATCGCACAAAACTCGCTTGCATGGCCGCTGGTGGTCAAAGACCGCAAGGGAAGTGCCTCGATGAATATTACCTATTGCGATGATAGTCCTCAACTTGAAGCAGCGTTTGAAACTTGCCCGAATCCGATGATCCAGGAGGTTCTAGATGGTGATGAGTACGGGTATGACCTGTTTGGCGGATTGGACTTTCAGCCGATCAGTGTTTTCTGCAAGAAGAAACTGGTGATGCGAGCCGGTGAGACTGACAAGGCCCTCAGCACGGACAATCCGGTTCTGATCGAGTTCGGTGAAAAAATCCTGAAAAATCTATCCATTTTCGGACCGTGCGATGTGGATGTATTTTTGACAAAAGACGGCCCCAAGCTGCTGGAGATCAACCCCCGCTTCGGCGGCGGCTATCCCTGT
>Ga0164311_10002083_pt1 | contig 10196 bp, 12 predicted proteins | sample GuaBasSedimGuay2_FD_121796 | JGI IMG/M metagenome (GOLD analysis project Ga0164311, IMG submission 121796) | Subseafloor sediment microbial communities from Guaymas Basin, Gulf of California, Mexico - Guay2, Core 4569-9, 9-12 cm | ecosystem: Environmental > Aquatic > Marine > Hydrothermal vents... | reverse complement strand
TGCTCTGGAAAACCACGGTCTGGATCGTTGCCGAGACCACGGGATAGAGGGTTTTAAACGTTACGTGGCCTTGGCCGTTGTAGCAAGAAACATTCAAATCATGGGTCACGTTCTTCAGCAAAAAGAACTGCAGCGAATTCAACGCCTCGAAAGAGACCAAAGGCAACAGCTTGTCGAGTAGTCTTGTTCGCGTCCGATATAGACCCTCACTGGTGGTTATTCACTCCTATGGAGGAGTGTGCCCAAGTACTGCCGCAAAAAGGCCGTTTTTCACACAGCCATCAAAAAGGCTAAACTTGCAATAGGAAAAGCCGATCCTATACCTGGGGTATCTCCGATATCCCGCCGGCTCGGCGTAAAAATTCGGGGTTTTCGTTCAGGCACTAATTAGTCGCCCTCAGTAGGTAAGATGACCTGAAGCCCGGAGGCCTCAAGATTGTGCGGGCAATCCTTACATCCGGGGACATCTGGACGGATGCATTTGACAGCGTTGCACGAATCAACGGTGAACCCGTGGTCGTGGAGGTAGTTATCCAACTCTTCGAGTTGGCTGGAGCTTCCATGAGGGCAGAACTCCTGACCAAACGGGATTTCTATCCCGTCCTGCCAGAGTGTCTTCGCGGGGATATGGATTTTCCACACCCCGACCTGCTCGCGTAGGTCTGCCGCAGAGATAAGCGGCCCACTCCAGCCGTCCTTCTGCTCCACATAGACTTTCCCGTAGGGTTTAAATCGGGGTTCCCCGCCCTCCTCAAACCCATCGAAGAGGTCCAGAATGGTGACTCTTACCAGGCCCGTGATCCAATCGGGCGGGGCCAGTGGAAATTGAAATAAGGGTTTGAAATGGTACGCAGGGACTAAGCCCTGTTTGAAGCTCCCTCCAAACCTGTAGTCCCCATGAAATTCAGGGGAGAGGGCGAGGGAGTGGTTAGGCGAAGAGAGGACGGCTAAGCGGGGGATGTTATGCCCCCCTTTGACCTCGACCCCCTGGTGGGAAATATAAGGGCTGTTACGCCCTGTGAATACAATCGTCTCGTTGCGGAGGGAGACGGTGAGACGGGTGGAATCGTTAAGAGACCGCAGGGCGGACTCAACATTTTTGTAAAATATCTTACTCATGATTTTTCTCCTTCCTCCTCTAAAAGGAATTCCTGCGGCTGGTTTCGCCTCCTCAGCGCAAGTTTCAGCCGCAGGACGATTTTTACCTCGTCAGGATCAGCGACATAGACGCCATCCCGACAGACGGGCTTACGCTTGCCAGCCTGATCGTATGCCCTGGCAATGCCCGTCACTACATAAAAAAAGCCCTCTGAGCCGGCGTACCTGACTGCTTCCTCTACAGAGTTCGTCAGGAAGACAACATCTCTGTGGTGTCGTCTGCCGGCCTCAGAGGGCCGAAAATTCCCTGTTTCCGCTGGTGAACGGAAGCAGGAAAATTTATGTGGGGATCCATGATACAACATCACTACAATGTCCCTCCAAGAAAAGCCCCGGCAGGCGTAAGCTCACCAGGGCGGGGATTACTTATCAGGAACCGCTCGACAGACCCTCTCCGGGTCCCCTGGAAGTAGGCCGGGGAACCGGCGGTAAAGGCCGTTTCCCTCTTCCAGGTGGGGGTGATCCTCCCCATGACGGACCCACCAGAACATCCCAGGGGCCATGGAGATGTCCGGCCCCTCCGCGACATGGAGAAGTCGCCGGGTCGTGGGGACTACAACCCCCACCTCCTCCCACCGGATTGGGTCGATCCGAAGGGATTCGTCACCATCGAAGTTAGGGTCGATTAGTTTTCCAAGGGGGTAATATGCGTGGAACCAGACCTCCACGCAAAAGTCCTGGTCCGATTCTGCGGATACCCAGGACCCGCGGTTGCAACCGTTAGGACAGGTTGTCGGAGGGGTAATGCACTCTGAGGACGGGAGGTAGTCGGGGATAAGGCGGGCGTTGCAGTCGTAGCAACGCGCTTGGCTTTTACGGGTGTATAGTTTGATGAATCGAGTCATTTTTGTCTCCTTTCCGGTGCCCTTCCGGGCTTTGGCGTGGAAGCAGTCAGTGTAGCTCCTCTCTCAAGCCCCCGGCTCATCCCGGGAGGGCCTTAACCGCTCTGGTTATTGTTATTCCCTCATGGCCTTAGTAATGGCGTCGTACCGCTCCCGGTACTCTTTGTCGGCAGCGACGCTGGCCTCAATATCTCTGGAAATATTGGGAGTATCCTGGTCTCTAATCCATGCCCTGACCGCGGCTATCAGATCAGGACGATTGACTTTCTCTCCTTCTTCGTCAAGCACAACTTCGTATTGGGGGTCAACCCAGTAAGTCTTGTCGTCCAGAGTAACAATGTAATCGGGGGATTGTTTTTTTATGTTCATGTCGTCCTCCTTGTTAAGTGTTGATGTTAGTTCTATTATACGCACTTTGCGTAGTTTGTCAAGTCTTTTTTTCATTTTTTTGAAAAAAAATTTCAACCTTCTTATGAACGATTGCAGCAGCTCCACTCGTCACCCCTATATAATAAGGTATAGCTGTCATTACCCTCCCCCGCTAACTACTAAGGTATGTGGTTATTTCGTACCTGCTGCTCTCCATCTTGTACCACTGGAGGGCGAGGCAGGCATTCTTAACTACCTCATAACGCCCACTCTCGTCAGGGTCACCGTACCCCAAATCCAGAAAGGCGTCTCCTGCCGCACCGCAGAAGAAGCCGGAGAACTCCGTCTGGTCTTCTTGCAGAGCCCTCAGCCTGTAGAGGCCGAGAATCTGCTGGATTTGCTTCAGCGGGATGGCCCTGAAATACCGGGTCCGGTGTCCCGGTGTGGTCAGTTCCACCAACCCCGCCGTTACCGCTCTTTTCTCTCTTTGCAGTATTTTCATGTTCCGTCCTCCCTTTGGTGTTGATCGTTACCTATATATAATGCAAAGTGCATGCCAAAATAATATAACGAGTTTGTTATGCTTTAGCTAAGTTTAGCTAACTATAAGGTAACAGATACAGGATAGTTTTTACCACAACGTGGCTTTTTTGCCACCTATTGAGGAAAACCTAAGTGGTTGAAATTCAAGGGAAAGTATAACGTATGTGTTAGAATAACCACAGGTGTGTGAAAAAAAGCCACAGTTGTAGATGGGAGTAAGTTATTGAAATTATTGGGATTATTATTATGAATTACAATATTTGCCGGGAAATGACGTATTTAGAATTACCTTACCACACACACTTCATATACCAGACGCAGTTTCCTCCCCCCAGATGGATCAAAGTTTTTCAACCTGACTTGGACCTGATCCTGTTTTACATGGGCAGCCTTGGCTACCTTCTCCCTCTCCCGCCGGATCAGCCCTGCCGCATGTTCTATAACACCATGCACCCCTGTCCTCTTAACCTCTAACTCCGCATCAAGTATACTCGAATACGCTATGAGTCCTTTTCCCATCTTCCGTCCCTCCTTTCCTCGAAGTGCATTCCAAATATATCCACCCCGCCAGGAGAGAACGCAAGCACGGCAATCGCCTCCGCTACCTTATTAAACACCTCAGCAGCCTTCGGCTTTTTCCCCGTCCCTTTCCTCTGCGGATTCAGCAGAACATCCCCGTGCTCTCCGAGGAGCCGCGGGACCTCAGACGTCACCCTCTCCACGTCCGCCTCCGTCGGTCCGCCTCTTTTCTTCAGTTCCAGAATACACAACGGCACAGCACAGGACAGAGAAATAGCCAGAAGAGAATTACGAGCGTTCATAACCAAACTTGTTCCTCCTTTCCTTCTCCAATTCTCACCATAGTTTAGTACAAATAAGATTTTTTGTCAAAAGAAAAGTCACGCTTCGTTGCAAGTGATTGCAAACAAGGTGGGTGAGAAGGACCCAGAGAAAATAACACGAGGATCATGGGGGAGTGCGGAGTGCGGGGAGAGCTGACTAAACCTGAACAACTATTCTTTGCAGGTCAACAGAGGAAGAAGTCGAAACAAAATTCTTTTAGGGAAGGAGCTACACCACAACAAAAAAGAGTCAACCCTTACCTACCCATTAAGATTTTTTGTCAAGGTGTTTCAAAAATACGGTATGAATTTATAGGAGGTGTGGCCGCCCCTCCCACCGTTTGGCTTTTGGATTTTTGGGAGTCTGGAGTTCGGAATCTGTTACGTCAATGTTATATTAATCAATACAAGCCTTGAAAGCTCTCATGGCATCGGGAAGGGAAGGTTTATAGATCCAGGGTTTACCGTACTCCCTTGCCGGCTTCCAGGTCAACACGGCCCCTCCTCCATTAGTTCCTCCCCACAAGATAATATTAGAGTGCCGCCTGAATCCAAGATATTTTTACGGTGCGTTTCGGATAGCCGGCAGTCGGTATTTCTTTTAGCTGGTACCTGCCAGGCAGACCTCCGCATCTCCCCACCCCTCGACCCTTCAATTCAATATCCAACCACCATAAAAAATATTCAAGTTTGACTTAAGTAATTGTCCGGGGGAATCCGAACCCGATAGTTATTCAGTGGGAAGGAAGGAAGTCCGCATCAATTGCCACGGGTCAGTTCCAGATAGCTGATAATAATGTGCGGAGAATTAATCCAAAACGGAGAGAAAAAATAATATTCTTCAGGCATTGTTGGGGAGTTAAATTGCAAAGTAACCTCATTCTTATTCGTGTGTTCGAGGGGGAAGTGGGTGAAATGGATGCGCTTGGCTCCTCCCCACCTCTACCAAGCGGACTCACAACAACCAGCTCTTCCCCCCCCCAAAAAAAAATGTAAAACCGGCCTCCGAAACGAAGAGGCGGTAAGGTGTTATGTGTTATATGGGATGTGTTATGTGGTACGTAGGGGGTGCGCGGACCACATACTGAGGGAGGGGCCTGTGGGTCTCTGAATAGGTAATGGCATGGATTCTTCTTGGGGGTTGTATATGTAAGGTGGTTTGTCCACACCCCCTCGGATGAGGTATACTCTTAGTAGGTTTCGCTTTGGGTTCCTCACCCCCATTCTTCAAGTATGTCTCTTTGTCTCTTCTGCTCCAGGCGGTTGTACCACACCAGTGCCGCAAAGATGGCTATCTCCAGTTCTTTGTCCTTCCGCTCCAGCATTCCTTGTTTTAGAGCTTGAGCAAGATGTTTTCGTTGTTTTAGGAGCTCCCCGCCCTCCCCCGAAAATAGGGGGTCTGGGAGGGTTCCTGCCCCCGCCGCAGACTTGGCAAAGCTCAAGGCGGCCTGGGTGAATGAGGTCATTATCTTAGTAAGCCTTGAGACCTCCTTGTTCCTGCTGCTATGTGTTACCTTCGGTCGTGTTCTGGCCATGACAGTTTTCCTCCTCTTCCCCCCCCCCTTGCCATCGGGGGTCATTATTTTGTGTGTGTGTGGACTTAGGGGATCCTGGCCCGGATACGGGCATGTGGCCTTTGCTTCCTCCCCCCGCCACGTGTCATTCTTACTATCCTTGTACCTTCTTCTCTTGGGACATCCTGCCGGTCGTCAGGGTCTGCAATCCTTCTCTTGTTTGCTCCACCCCTCCTCCTCACCGCCTTACCCAGGTCAGCCTCCTTGTGCTGGAGAATATAGACTACACCGGCACAGGCATCACTTACATCCTTCGACCCACCACTTGGGTGATCCACCTTGTTTTCGTTCCGTTCGAGTTCCCGTAGTTCTCTCTTGAATACAGAGTGATCTGGGTACAGTATCCTCTTGTCCTTAAGGGCAAGCTTCAGTTCCATGTACGGACCGAGATTCGTATCCACAGACAACACCCCGGATCTTATCTTGGCCCTCCGAAATGACTGGATCATCATTGTTGATTGGTAAGAGTCCATAGTGCACCACTTCAGGTTTAGGAGACTTCTCAGGTATAGGACGAGATCCCGTACCAGCTCAAGGTCCACCTCCCCGCTCGGTGGGGAAGTGATTTGCAGAAGACCGTCAAGTTGATACACAGGTGCACGCATATCATCCACCTCAATAAATCCCCTCGCCCTTTCGCTGTAGAACCGTGTGCTCGGTAAATCTGTATACCCAATGATCCTTCCCACCGCCACTCCAGCGGCATCCTCCGTCACTCCCACATCTACGTGCCCGGCAAAGACAGTGAGGGGATCAAATATGCACTGATCTATGTAAGCTGCATCCACCAAATCCTCCCAGTTCCGTTCGCTCCGGTCTATTACATCATCAATAACTACGGAGTCGTACCTAAACAGTTGTTTGCCTCCTGTTAGGGCTGTGAACCTGTCCGACGCAAGCTCAATAAGCTCCCGGAATGGAATGAATGGATGCCTGGTCCCTGTAGCTATTGCCGCAAGGTCACGGAGAGCCGCGTCCACATCACGCTCAAATTCCGGCTCGTACTCAATTGGTACTTCAAGAACGTCTTCCTCGTCCAATGCCTCAGATCTATCTCTCAGTATACGTGACTGCTTAAGCTCATTGCCAACCTCCACAAGAAACTTCTTGCCGGAGAACCTATCAGGGGGGAGTACCTCCCATTGGTTATACTTCATTACAAAAATCGTCTTGTCTGTCTTTGCTTCTTTACACTTCCTATCGGTGAAGTCCCCAGGGTAGTTTACAGAGGATACAAGTAGGATCTTGCCCGGAACCCTGCCCTTCTGCATGAAACGTGATTTGATACGGCGACTGAGCGTTGTGTATAATCTTTCTGCTTGGTCGTACTCCTCCTCCCGTGTGTACTTGATGTGAATACTATCTGTGGTGCGTGACATGAAGTTCATTTCCTCAATCTGCGCAGCATACACATTCAGGCCAAGGGCACTCGTATCTGAGCCACCTATCGGCATTACGGTTATTCCCTTGGGGAACCTGAGTTCCGATTTGATCCCCTTGTCAAAGCAGAAGTGCCTCATGAAGTAGGGGCTCTCCTTCAGTCTCCCTCCAAACTGATCAAACACAACCTTCCTCGCAAGGGTCAGAGAGATAGACTGCTGTATGAAAATAATCGAGGAACCGGGGGCAAGGTCATACTCCAGTTGCGGGCTTTCGTAGCAACTCAGACAATACAGCATATATGCCATCGCCATATCTCCAAAAAATGTCTTTCCTATCCCTATCGCTCCCGTCAGCACAGCCTCCACAAAAGTATTGCCCGGAGCAAACAACTCCATCAGGGCCTCTTTAATTTTTGGCCGGATATACGCCTTCTGGTTCATATACTCTGGGCTCTCCACAAACTCCTCAACATCCACAATTCTGTCACCGGTAAGTCCTCTCTTCTGCATCAAGAAACTGAAATCCCCAGAGTCTGCTGCTCTTAATAAATTGTTAACGAACCCCTGCAAGTCCTGCAAATGGCAGTACCTCTTTCCCTGTTTGTCCTCATAGACGCATGCCTTCGGTATGAGTTCCATGACCTTTGCCTTCTGGGCATCAAGGCCATACTCCTTCACAACCGCGAAAACCAACTCCTCGGCCTTTTTTTCCGGAACGAATGCTTTACTGTTCTTCGCGTCCTTGGTCTCTATCCTCTGAGTACCCATAAGTACCTTCTTCTACCTCTTCGAGAGTTAACGCATTCTCCTCCGCCAGCTCAAGGAACCTATTTGCCGCAGCGATAACAGGTGCTCCTCCACCACGGAGTGCCCCCTGCATCAATCCCTCAAATCTGTGCTTCATTAACAGGTTCAACTCAGACGGCTTGGCGTCCCTAATCCCCAGCCTTATCTCAAAATTCAACTTGGACTCTGCGACATCCTTGAAAACCTGAATCATCTTATCCATCACCTTAAACGGAACCTGCACTTCCTTCTCTTTCTCGTAGAGGCGATAAATTCTATCTGCCTGAATGCGCAGGACCCAGTTCATAGAGACCAGAGCGTCTACCTTCTTTTGCAGTGTCTTAGCCTTCCTAAGCTCCTTCTCCAACTGGGCTATCTCATCCTCAGTAACAGCAGGTTCTGTCTCAAACTCACTAAGAACTCTCTTCTTAAAACGTAGCAGTGACTTTGTTAATGTTTTGGGTTGAGAGTTTGGCATTACACCCCACTTACTCTGGGCAACCCTTGCTATGTGTAGGGCACTCTGCCCGAGCTTGAGACGATGGTACACTTCGGCAAGGTGTTTATCCCCAAGCCGTGCTATCCAGTTTTTCCTTCCTGGTGAGTTTGCAGCTCTCCGTAACCGCTCCAGCTCACTCTTTCCTGTCAAGCTTGCCTTGGACTCAACGCTCTTCCCAACAGTACTGGTGTCAATCGACATGTGTTATTTCTCCTCCATCTCCACTGTCTCAAGACGGTCCCGATATCTCTCAACGAAACTACTTAATGAAATTGCGGATAACAGGCGGGCAATTACAGAATCGAAAGTTACCCCGAGCCCGGCACTCTCACGCGCAACCTCTTGCACTCTTTTTAACTGCTTACGTTTCATCCTCACCCAGATATGATCCTTTCCCCCAAAGTCAAGGATCATGAAGTTGTAGGGGAGTGTATCCCCATAGGTCGTAAACAATCTGTTGAGCACATTGGTGAGATCATCAACAGTTTTTATCTCATCCCTTGCCTTGTCGAACTCCTCCTTCATCTCATCTGTTGGTAAAGAATCCCGTGCGGACTCTACCAGCGACTCAAACTCATCGTCGTCTGTGAAGCCGAGATTATGGGCGAGGTCTTGTAAGGAATACTGGCCATCCTGCATTAGATCCTCTACAAGTTGTGTAAACTTCTTCCTGCTAAAGGACCCTCTGATCTTGTTCATACGGACCGTCTGAAACTTCTGCGTCGTTTCATCAAACTTGTCAGGATCTGCTACGACACATTTGATAGTCTCTCGGTCCATAAGTCTTTGCTGCTCGAACCTGTGCTCCCCGTCGACTATTCTATATCTGATACTTCCATCCTCTTTGCGAATGGGCACAACAAGGATAGGATCAAGGAAGTCCACCTCGTCAATGTTCTCCGACAGCATGTTGAACTCCTCCGCTGTCATCTCATTAGGGTTCCAGGGGTTGGGTTCTATAAGATCCATGGGCAGCACTGTCATCTCCCCGTGTTTGTATAGGATCTCTCGTACTTCCTCCTTCTTCTTACTCTTCTGTTTCTGGGAAACAGCCATGATGCTCCTCCTTGCAAGTGCTTGCAAACTTATTTCTTCCTAACCCAGCTTGGGAATTCGTCTTTACATTCGTCAATCCATCCAATCCGTCAATCGAGTTGTAGTGGTAAAGAGTACCTTAACATCTCTTCCGGCGGAGAACATTTTAGCCACTCTTTTCACGGACTTATCAAACCCGTACACACTTGTTTCAGGGTAGGCATAGTTGAACGTAAAAGGCTTGACCCTCCTCTTTTCTACGCTACGGCGGGAGAGCGATAATTTGGGGAACCTCCATCACAAATCTTAGGATAGGTTCAATCACTTCCAGATTTGATGTAGGCAAAACGCATGACCTCCTTATTCTTTATTCCTTCTGCTCAGTGACCACTCAACACAACCCTTCACCTCTTCCCTCATTCCTTCTTCCCATAGACTATCAATGTCACTCTCAGACCATTCTCCGACCGCTTCAAGGACTGCCCTCGTCGTTTCTGTTCTGTATATTGACATTGATGGATGTATAGGCTCTTTTAGGGTGTCGGGGATATCATCATGGATCAGGTAGGGGGGAACATAATCACTCTCTTTTGTAAACCATATCTCACCAAGCTCATGATCACTGGGAATGTTGAACTCGTTAGCGTGGTTCTTCATAAAAATCCGCATTGCTATCTTGCCAACCTGAGTGTGCATGTCAAAAATGAACCACGGTAAGTTTACCGTCTTTGGTTTTCTTCGTCCATTACGCTTCAGCCAGGAAGCCACTCCTTTTTTCGACTCCCTCTCAACTACTTCCTCCGAAATACCTCTACACAGCACCAATACCATACTCGACAGGCAAATGAATCTGTCCCCCAGCATTCCTCCCATATTCGCCCTGCGTCGAAGGCCCTCAATAGCCTCCAGCACATACTCTGACGTAATCTCGTCCTTTATTTCATTATAGATTATATCCGCGGCACTTCCTGGGGCAGACGGATCTATCCTCTCATACAACTCCCGCATCAATTTCACTTCCCGGAGTTCCTTAAATTTCTCGGGCATGCAATCGGGGTAGAAGTGAGTCAGCCACCACAAGCCAACCGCATCCTTTGACTTCACCGACACGACCAACTTGTATATAAACCGCCGCCACTCATCCTGCGTATGCTTCTCCTTTAGGA
>Ga0164311_10002080_pt1 | contig 10205 bp, 10 predicted proteins | sample GuaBasSedimGuay2_FD_121796 | JGI IMG/M metagenome (GOLD analysis project Ga0164311, IMG submission 121796) | Subseafloor sediment microbial communities from Guaymas Basin, Gulf of California, Mexico - Guay2, Core 4569-9, 9-12 cm | ecosystem: Environmental > Aquatic > Marine > Hydrothermal vents... | reverse complement strand
TTGTGGGGATGGACGCCCCGATGGATGGCGGCGTTCTCGGCCGGCAGGCCAAAGGCGTCGAACCCGATGGGAAAGAGGACGTTGTAGCCGCGCATGCGCATGTAGCGGGCGCGTACGTCTGATGGCGCCATCGCATACCAGTGACCAATGTGCAAGTCGCCGCTGGGGTAGGGGAGCATGGTCAGCGCATAATGCTTGGGTTTGTCGTGGTCAATGACGGAGCGGTACAGATTGTCGTCGTCCCATCGCTTTTGCCATTTAGGTTCGATCTCTTGAGGTACGTATTGGTCTACCATCTTTTTCTCCTTGCCTATCTCGTACACTTGTGATAACATAGAATCAATTCATCTATGGAGCGTCACGTGAGCGAACAGGCTTTGCAACAAACAAACTTTGCCCCGATCGTGCAGGCTGTGTTCGACGATCTGGATATGCAGCAGTTGACGGTCTTTCGCCGGCTGTCAGGAGCGCAGCGGCTGCAGCAAGCCTTTGACCTGTGTGACTGGGCACATTCGTTGATAACTGCCTCTATTCGCAGCCGATACCCCCATATTAGCGAAATCGAGTTGGGGAAACGCCTACGCCGTCGTATGTCTGGGAATACGGTACTATGAATCGTCAGAGTTATCAGGATTTTGCCCGGTCAGTGATCGAAACGCTAGAATCGCTTGGTTTTACGTATTTTATCGGCGGCTCGTTCGCCAGTATGTACTACGGTGAGATGCGCACGACTCAGGACATTGACATCGCCGTTGTCCTGTCTCTTGAAGAGGCACCCCTTTTTGTTCAGGCCTTTCAAACAGTGGGCTACTACGTCTATCTCGAGACAGTGGTGGATGCCTTCATCTACCATCAGCCGCTCAACATCATCGACGCCGAGAGTGGGTTCAAAGCAGACATCTTCCTGGTTAATCCTGACGAACCCACTGAATTGGAACGTTCAGCCATGTCACGGAGACGGCGGGAGGTGTATGACCCGGACACTGGGGCCGAGACCTACCTCTATGCACCCGAAGACGTAATCATCTACAAACTCAAGTATTACCTCTCGGGCCGGATAGACAAGCACCTGCGTGATATTGCCGCGATGTTGGCGATCCAGGGCGATGACCTCGATTTTGACTATCTGGAGCAGTGGGCTGCCCACATAGGTGCAATTGACCTGTGGCATACGCTGCTGGACGAATACCACCGCCGCATCCAGGCGCAAACTATGTCCAAATAACCTCCAGACTCTCCCCTTCTTATCCTTCTGCTGCACTCTGCCACAGCAACCGGTTGTCTCGCATCACAGCCGTCACCTTCTCAGCTCGTTCCAGCGAGGAGAGGGCGGCCAGAATAGTTGTCCGAATCAAAAAGTAAAACGTCGCCATCTCTAGCCGCAGCCCAAAGTGACCGGCCTCGCGCTGAACCAGGGCCGCTGTCTCCTGCGGCTCCTCCAGCGCGGCGTAAACCACCTCCCGTATCTCCTCCAGCCGTTCCCGGTTGGCGGCACAGATTTCGGCGATCTCGGCGCTGCTGTAGGCCGGGCCGTGACCTGGCGCGCAGTGGGCGTAGGGCAACCCCGGCAGCCGTTCCAGCGTCGTTAGCCACTCGTCCAGATCAAAGCAAAAGGGAATCTTGTGCTTTTCCAGCGTCTCGGCCGGAAAGACCGCGTCGCCGCAGAAAAGTACCTCCTCCACTGCCAGCCCCATCTGATTGGGGGCGTGGCCCGGCAACGGAATCAGTTCCACCCGGAACGGGCCAATCTCCACTCCCCCCGGCTCTACAACGTGATCCACCCGACAGGGCCGGGCCAGCGTAAATTTGCGGCGCAGTTCTCCGATGGGGGACGCCCCGCCAAAGAGATAGAGCGGCTCGATGATGGGGTACTCCATCATCACCGCCTCAAGCGCGGGGGCGTATAATTCCGCCTCCGTCCGACGCTGCAAGAAGTGTGCGCCGCCAAAATGATCGGCGTGGGCGTGGGTGACGAAAACCGCCTCCAGTGTAACGTCCAGTGACTCGACGATGCGCAGCGCGCGCCGGGCGCTGTCCTTGTCCAGGCCCGTGTCAATCAGCAGCCCCTTGCCATCCCGCGCGACCAGCCCCATATTGGAGCCGCTTTGCAGGTGGAAAACGCCGGGCGCCAATTCTACTTGTTTCACTCTCACTCCCCCACCGGCGTCATCCAACTAAACCGATCCTCTATCTCGCCGCTGACAATGCCAAAGAATTGTTCCTGCAGACGAACCGTCACCGGCCCGCGCTGCCCCTCGCCTACCGGGATACCGTCCACAGAGCGGATAGGGGTGACTTCGGCGGCAGTTCCGGTGAAAAAGGCTTCATCGGCCAGATAGAGCATTTCGCGGGCGATCATCTCCTCCCGCACTGTGTATCCCAGGTCGCGCGCCAACTGGATGACGAACGTTCTGGTGATGCCCCCCAATATCGAGGCCGCCAGCGGCGGCGTGTAGAGCGCGCCATCTTTGACGAGGAACAGGTTCTCGCCGCTGCCTTCGCTGGCGTAGCCGGCTGCGTTCAGCGCGATGCCCTCCGCAAAGCCCCGGTCGTGGGCCTCCATCACGATCAGTTGCGAGTTGATGTACTGGCCGCCGATTTTAGCCATCGCCGGAAAGGTGTTCGGGGCCAGTCGCTGCCAGGTGCTCACGCCGACGTCAACCCCCTCCTCGCCCAGATATTTCCCCATCGCTATCGCGCCGACGATCACCTCAATGGGGCAGGGGCGCGGGTCGAGCGAGATCACGCCCAGGCCGCGAAAGACCAGCGGCCGGATGTAGCATGACTCGAGTTCGTTGGCCCGGATTGTCTCCAGGATGACCTGGACAATCTCTTCCGGCTGGTAGGGAATCGGCATGCGGTAGATTTTGCACGAGTCAAAGAGCCGGCGCACGTGTGGCTCCAGGCCAAGCACTGCCGGGCCGCGCGGTGTGGCGTAGGCGCGAATCCCTTCGAACACGCTAGAGCCATAATGGAGCGCGTGAGCAAAGACATGTACGCGCGCCTCGTCCCAGGGCGTCAGTTTGCCGTTATACCAAATCCATGACGTGGGTTCAATGCTCATCTTTCCTCCCAAAAGAAAAAGCCCCCTCGTCTCAGGGACGAAGGGGACTCCGTGGTACCACCCTGATTGGAGAACATCTCACACGTGAAACGTTTCCCGCTCTCAGCCCGTTAACGGGGGCCAATCGTCGCCGGTTACTTGCTCTTGTTGCTGACAGCAACAAGCTTTCACCGGCGCGGCTCACAGGCGAGTTCGGCCTTGCAAAGGGCGGGGCACTCCCCCTGGGCGCCTGTTGCCGGGCTTTCACCTGGTTTTTCCCGGCTCGCTGGGGGGGATGGCCTACTACTCCTGTTCGCAGCCTTTTAATATAAAAGGTGGACCTGGTGGGACTCGAACCCACGACCCCCACAATGCCATTGTGGTGCGCTCCCAACTGCGCTACAGGCCCACGACGGGGAATACTGGTGGAGCTGAGGGGACTCGAACCCCTGGCCTCTACAGTGCGATTGTAGCGCTCTCCCATCTGAGCTACAGCCCCACACTGATTCTAATTCTACATCAGAACGAAAAGATGTCAAGGGACGCATCCAAAACTTGGGAGTATCAGTGGAAACTGATAAACTTGTGTCCGTTTGTCGAATAGCAGTTGCTCCTACTGTTCCATCTCCCTCAATAGTGACTCTACTTCGGCCAGCGTTGTGACGCGGGCGATCTGTGTCACAAAAGCGTGCAGGTCGGGACTGCGCGCGCGCAACTCTTGCACCGCAGGCCCAATTGGGTCCGCCCCCGCCGCGCCGGGTTGGTCGGCGTAGGCCCCGTGAAAGGCAAAATAGGCCTGGTTCAGTTTGCGGATGGCATAGCCCTGGGCGACAAACTCTTGCCGCCGTTCTTCCATGTAGGCCTCCGCTTCCTCGATCTCTCTGCCCGCCAGTAATTCATCAACGTGAATGCGCGTCTCCCGCATCTCGGCGCGAAAGTCAAAGGGCAGCGGTTCAGGCGGGGGAGGCTCCTCTTCCTGCTCCTCCGGCGCGAGTTCCTGCTCCTCCGGCAAGAGCTCGGGATAATAGCGGGCCACCATCTTCCATCCGACCTCCCCGCCTACGATACAGGCCACAGTCTCGTTGATCGTACGCGCCTCGGGAGAAGCGCCATAGTTCCAGCCTAGCGGGCGCAGGGCGAGATAGTGGTGCGTCCACTCGTGGGCGGTCACGTCGGCCAGCCAGGCGAGCGAACTGCTCTCTAGCAACATGGCCGGGTAGGCGGACATCCCGCCGATGCCTGTCACCAGCGATGAGACGCCGAAATCACCATCCACCCTCCCCTCGATAGCCTCCTGCCGGGCTACGTCCAACCCGTGACGCAGACTGAGAGTAAAGATGTTTTCGACGTGGTCGCGGGGAGAGACGACGAGCAGCAGCGGCAGGGGGGTAAAATGGGCGCCGATGGGCGGAAGCTCTTGGCCCAACACACCAAACCCCTCGTCAACCAGGATGGAGGCTGTTTGTTCCTCCAAGATAGCCTCGGCCAGCGGCTGGCGGATCTCCTCCTTCGCGCGCAGGTCAGCCAGTTGGGCGCGCAACTCGACCGTCACGGTATTCGGGTCTGTAACTGCCGGGTCGGTGTAGACCTGGTGGATTTGCCACTCTAACCATTGAATATCGGCCACCAGTTCCAAGTATTCGAGGAAGAAATCGTGACGGGCGGGTTCGTCCATATAACGCTGCGGCGCGACCAACCTATGGGCCAGCTTGCCCAGCAGCGCGTCCACCTCCCACCCGGCAAAATCGAACCGCTCCCCGGCTAGCAACCGGTTGACGCGGGTATCTAGTTTGGCAGGCGGAGGGCCTTCGGTGGACAGTCCCAACAGCAACGCAGTCAACAACAACGCCAATTCCCATCGCTGGGTGATCCACTTGAGATTTGTGATGCGTTCGGCTAACTTGTGATGAGATGTCATTTGCTCCTGTCCAATATCGTCGGACGCGCTTGCATCGGGGCGGATTGTATCAGACGGTGTGGGCTTTGGCAAGGCGACCCAGGTTGCACAAAACCTGTGCTATGGGTATAATGGCGGTTATAGCTACTTGCAGTTGGCGACTTGTCACTGAAATGGAGACTATTATGGATTTGGACGCAATAGGGGGATTGGTGGTGTTATTGCTGTTATTGGTCTGCACGGCGTGTGGCCCGGCGTTGGCTACGTCCGTCTCGTCCGCGTCCACGCCGCCCGGCCCCGCCACTGCCGCAGCCCCGGCCGACTCTACAGCTACCACCGCCCCGCCCGCTACTCCTACCCCGGAACCTGCTTTGGCCGCGCTGGTCAATGATCAACCCGTCTATCTGGCCGATTACGAGCGTGAGCTGGCGCAATACGAAGTCTCTTTGCTGGCGCGGGGAATTGACCCCGGTAGCCCAAAGGGCCAGGAGAGCCTGACTCAGGCTCGCGATTGGATCCTCAATATAATGATCGAACAGGCGTTGACCGAGCAAGCAGCTGCCACAGCAGGTGTTGCCATCTCTGATGCTGAGGTGGACGCCTATATGCAAGAAATGATTGCCGAGAGCGGAGGCGAGGAAGCGTTCCAGGCTATATTGGTAGAGTGGGGCGAAACTAGCGAGGACGCATGGTGGGAGGTGCGCGCGCAGTTGATTGGAATGGCAATGACGCAGCGCATCGTCGAGGGGGTGCCGGCGACGACCGAGCACGTCCACGCCCGCCACATCCAGGTGGATACTCTCCAAGAGGCAGAGCGTCTCCTGGCCCAACTTGAGGCCGGCGCCGACTTTGTCACTCTGGCCAGGGCCTATTCGCAGGATCACAACACTAGCGCAAGCGGGGGAGACCTGGGCTTTTTCCCTCGGGGTATTTTGGTGGCCCCAGAATTGGAGGAAGCCGCCTTTGCCTTGCAGCCAGGCCAATTCAGCGGGGTCGTGACCACTGCGTTGGGCTACCACATTGTGCAAGTCGTCGAGCGTGACCCGACCCGCTCCGTTGACCCAGAAAGCTTGCGTTTCTTACAAGATCGGGCAGTGCAGGAGTGGGTCGAGGGCTTGTGGGCGCAGGCCATAGTCCAGCGCTTTGTAGAATCAACTCCCTGAGTGAAAGCGGTGCAAGGAGATGGGTAATGGAAAATGATAAAAGAGCTGGGCTTTTTAATACCTTGACCTACGTGGTGCTTGGAGCCACGGCGTGCCTGGTGGTGTTCTACACACTCGTCGGACTCAATGTGTACAACCCTTTTCCGCTTCCCACGCCTATCCCTACGATGGAATTGCCGACCGCAACACCCTCCCCTGCCGGCCCGACGGTTCCTTCCCAGTGGACGCCGACGAACACCCCCACCATCACGCCCATCCCAGGCCCCACGAACACCCGCACACCCACGCTGACCCCGACGGTTACGCCCACGTTCCCTCCTACCCGCACGCCTACCCCACGGGTCACGCGCTCGCCGTGGCCTTTTACCTACGAAGTGAATATGGGGTCGCCCCAATACGGTTGTGACTGGACAGGTGTGGCAGGTCATGTGGAGGATTTGGACGGCAATCCGCTTATCGGCTACCCAGTGCACATTTGGGGAGGGGGTGTTGACGTGGTCGTCTCATCCGGCTCTAACACGCAACACAATACCATCTACGCCAGTCAGGCCGCGTGGGAGCAATTCTTTGATTCCAGTCCCAAGCCAATGGAAGTACGGGTGCAGCTTCACGATCCCTATGCGGAGAGCCACCTTCCCATTTCAGAGGAAATCATAATCAACTTTCCTGGGTATTGCGGTTCAGCTCTGGGCTATGTAGTATTCACTCAGAATCACTAGAGAGTGCCCAAAACCCCTGCGGTGTTCTTCATTTTGTGAGAAACAGCGAGGACGGGGTTTTTGGTTTTTTCAAAAAACTGTTTCTTAGCAGTAATGAGAGGTAAATAACGTGACAAACGAACGTGTGACCACCGGAATTAAGGGGCTTGACGAGATGCTCAACGGAGGCTTTCTGCCCAACTCGATGGTGTTGGTACGCGGTGCGCCGGGAGCGGGCAAAACCTCACTAGCACTCCAGTTTCTCCTCCACGGCGCTACAAAGCACGACGAGCCAGGGTTGCTCATATCCTTTGAGGAGTTTCCCAGCTCTCTCCATCGCGACGCCGAATCTCTGGGCTGGAACCTCGGAGACCTGGAAGCCAGCGGAAAACTGCACCTGATGTTTACCTCGCCAGCGGTCCTTTTAGCCAGTATCGAATCTCCCGATAGCCGTCTCAATCAGTTGATCCAAGATGCCAACATCCGGCGGCTGGTGCTCGATAGCATTTCCCACTTTGACTGCCTCACCAGTGACGAGCATGATTTACGACACATCTATACCTCCGTGGTGAACGGCCTGCGGCGAGAGGGGATCACGGCGATGCTGCTGGGTGAGGAGGGACGCGCGGACTATCAGCGCACCTCCAAAGGCGGTATCTCGTTCATCGTGGACGCGATCATCATGTTGCGCTACGTGGAAATAGATAGCGCTATGCAACGCGCCATCGTGGTGTTAAAGATGCGCGGCTCCGACCACGCCAAAGAGATCCGCCGCTACGAAATCGGCTCAGGTGGGTTGACGATCAAGAACGCCTTTGCGGGGCGTGAGGGATTGCTTAGCGGGGCTTCGTACCGGACGCTGCCATAGTCACTGGTCATTGGCATGGGCGCTTTATATCTGGTTGGCACCCCAATCGGCAACCTGGAGGATATTACCCTCCGCGCGCTGCGCATCCTCGAAGAAGTTGATCTCATCGCAGCCGAGGATACTCGCCGCGCCCGCATCCTCACCCAGCGCTACGAGATCGAAACACCCGTCACCAGCTACTTTGAGGGCAACAAAATAACAAAGCTGGAGACAGTGCTGAGGGCATTGGGCACCGGCGACGTGGCCCTCATCTCTGAGGCCGGGATGCCGGGACTCTCCGACCCCGGCTATGAACTCGTCTGCGCGGCCATCGAACGCGGCTACCCGGTCACGCCCATCCCCGGCCCCTCAGCCCCAGTGGTTGCGCTGGTTGTCTCTGGTCTGCCTAGCGATAGCTTTCTCTACCTGGGCTTTTTGCCGCGGCGCCGAAACGAGCGCCGCAAACTGCTGACCGAGGCAGCGAGCGAGCGGCGCACGTTGATCGCCTTCGAATCCCCTCACCGCTTGCGCAAGAGCCTGGCCGACTTTGAGGCCGTGCTGGGCGATCGTCCGCTGGCCGTCTGCCGCGAACTGACCAAACTGCACGAGGAGATATGGCGAGGCAGCATCGCCGAGGCGCGCGCTCACTTTGATGAGGTCGAGCCTCGGGGCGAGTTCACGCTCGTCATCGGCGGCGCGCCAGAAGGGGAGCGCGAGCATTGGGACGAGAGACAAGTGCGGGCCGCGCTGGACGATCTACTGGCGCAGGGGGTGCGTCGTTCGGTCGCCGCGCGGCGCGTCGCCGCTATATCGGGCTGGGGTCGTAAGGAAGTGTACAGGCTGGGCCTTGAGGTTGAGAGTGCGGGAGATTGATTCCGTCAGTTGCAATTCCCACATTGCTCTGGTCAACGCGCGGCAACAAAATTGACTAATTCGCCGCTCCTGTGTGTTTTTTGTATCAATCTCTTGAGAATAGAAAGCATCGCCAACCGCCGCATAGGACGGCACTCGAGCGAGTTTTACGAATCGGTATTTGTGTGGAGAAAATCCTGACTGTGAGATCAACATGCCAGCAATCGATGTACTAACCAAGCAAAAAATCAAGGCTTGCCTCGAAGTTTTCATCGAGAGCAAGGTGCAAGATTACAAAAGCCGCAAGTTTCCCGTTTTTGAGAATGCCGCCACCCACTTTGGCAAGAAATCAAAATCGGGACGTCTCAAACCTTTCCACGCCGCAATCACCCCCGAGTCAATTATACGTATCAATGCCTTTGAGCGGGGATTCAGCATTAGCTTAGGAACCACCTTTGAGGAATGTGCCCGCTTGATAGCTCTTGACCATCATCAACACGCTGAAAGAGGGTACAACGTAACAGGCATGGTCAGTCAATCTGCCGTCAGCGAGATTGAGCATCAGATAGCGTTATACGATAGGGATGCTCAAGACAATATCCCCAAGCCCTCCTTGACACAAATGATAGCTGCTGTTCTGGCTGCACGCAGAAATGACGATTTGGAAAGGCACACTGTCAGGGCCGATTTGTACGTTCTGACTCGAGACGGCACACACCTGTTTTTTGAAATCAAATCCCCCAAGCCCAACAAAGGCCAATGTTTTGAAGTTACTCGGCGCATCTTGCGCTTCCACCTGCTGATGAGCCAAGACCGTCCTGATGTGCGCGCTTATTTTGCCATGGCCTATAATCCCTATGGCCCTGACCGCGCCAGTTACCGCTGGTCAATCCCTCAAAAATATATGCCTTTCGCCGACGCGGTAGTGATTGCCCAAGACTTTTGGATCCTCATTGGCGGGCCGGGCACTTGTCAAGAATTGCTTGAAATATACCACACTGTCGGAAAAGAAAAACATAAATATATACTGGATGCATTGGCTTTTGGATTCTGATTGCAAGTAACCGGCACACACAACAGGAAAGACCTGCTATTCTGACGATACACCGATTACGTTAATGACAAGTTGAAAGGGCATAAACTATGAATGCACTGAACTTGGACATGGTTCAAGAATATGCCAGCAAAGGCACTATGGATTTTTGTCATCAGAGAATGAAATTACTGCAAGAGATCACTCTTTCCCGCTTGCTAGGATTTTGCCTGTTCAGACCTGCACATACAATTTCACTGGCAGGCGACGTAGTAGAAGGTTCGCTAGATGCCTTTCTGTGTTCATCTGAAGAAAAATTGTTTGAAGCTTTTCTGAAAGATTTAGCTGTCTTTGTTGCTGCGAGATCATTCAATGGATGCAGGTCAACAACTCCTGGATTTGATTTGGAGTTTCAGGGTAAGGATGCTTACATCGTTTCAGTAATATCAGGGTTGGCTTGCAGTTCCCAACACAAAAAACTCGCCCAGGATTTAGGAGACGCCGTCATCCGCGTCAAGCAGGCGCGAACCGGGCTGAATGTGCAACCTGTACTGGGCATCTGCTACGGCAAGACCCGCACGAACTATGTGAAGGCCGGCTATTTGAAAATCGTGGGGCAAAACTTTTGGTACCTCATCAGCGAGAATGAGGAGTTGTATACCGACATCATTG
>Ga0164311_10002079_pt1 | contig 10208 bp, 15 predicted proteins | sample GuaBasSedimGuay2_FD_121796 | JGI IMG/M metagenome (GOLD analysis project Ga0164311, IMG submission 121796) | Subseafloor sediment microbial communities from Guaymas Basin, Gulf of California, Mexico - Guay2, Core 4569-9, 9-12 cm | ecosystem: Environmental > Aquatic > Marine > Hydrothermal vents... | reverse complement strand
CTTTTTAAGTTATGATTAGCATACTTAATTTGCTTTAGGTGGTGTACGTGAGGCGGGTTGTTGTTGTTGGTTTGGGACCTGCTGGCCTGTGGTCAGCGATTTCCGCTAGGGTTGCTGATCCTTCAGCTGAAGTTGTCGTTATAAGTGATGAGAAGTACTTGACCTACTCTCGATGCGGGCTTCCATTTGTTATTGGTGGTGAAATTGGCGGTTTTGATGAGTTGATTATTACTTCTATTGATAAGCTCAAGTCTTTAAGGATTCAAGTTTCGCTTGAAAGTAAGGTCGTCGACGTTAGTGGAGATGAAGTTATTTATGAGCGTGAAGGCGAGGTCCACCGAATTAAGTTCAGCTCACTCGTAATTGCAACTGGCTCTAAGCCCTTCATCCCTCCAATTCCTGGAATTGATGTCAGTGGAGTTTATTCGCTGAAGACTATTGATGATGGTTTAATGATATCAGAGGCTGTTAGGAGGGCTAGGAAAGCTCTAGTTATTGGCGCTGGAGCTATTGGGCTAGAAGTGGCTGAGGCTCTTGTTAGGAGGGGCTTGGAAGTTGTAGTTGCAGAGATTATGCCGAGAGTTCTGCCGACAATTCTAGATGGCGATATGGCTAAAATTTTGGGTGAAGCTATTCGTAGTAGTGGAGTTCAATTGATGTTAAATTCTAAAGTTGAGGAGATACTCGGTGATTCTAAAGTTAAGTGCGCCTTAGTTGGCGGTGTTGAGGTTCCATGCGATATTGTCATAGTGGCTACTGGAGTTAGACCTAACATTGAATTAGCGCGTAAAATTGGAGTTTCAATTGGAGTTGCTGGTGGAATTGAGACTGATGAATTCATGAGGACTTCAATTGAGGGAGTATATGCTGCTGGAGATTGCGCTGAAACTAAGCATTTAGTCACTGGTAAGCCTTTCACTCCGCTTTTGGGTAGTGTTGCTTATCGTCAGGGTAAAGTTGCTGGTGCAAATGCCTCTGGAGCTTCACTACGTTTTCATGGAAGTTTGGGATCTACAGTTCTAAAGGTGTTTGGCTGTGAGGTTGGCTCTACTGGGCTGACTTTAGAGCAGGCTAAGATAGAGGGGATACGCGTAGTTGTGGGGAAGGTTAAGTGGCTGACTAAAGCTGAGTATTACCCTGGCGCCAGGGAGATCACTGTTAAGCTTGTCTTTAATGCTGATGACGGCAAGCTTATTGGTGGGCAAATAGTTGGAGGTGAAGCTGTGGGTCAAAGGGTTAACTTGTTAGCTGCTGCAATTTCATGCGGCATGGATGCTGAATCATTAGCTTCGATTGACACATGCTATAGCCCTCCAGTTGCTGACGCCATTGAGCCTATATGTAGAGCTGCTGAAATAGCTTTAAAAAAGCTTAGGAAGTAGATTTAGACGTGAGTGGTGCTGAAGTATGAGGGTGCTCATAACTGACCCAATTCATGAAGATGGAATTGAGCTCCTAAAGTCTAATGGCTTTCAAGTGGATTTAGCCTACGATATCACTCATGAGGAGCTGAAGTCTAAGGTTAAAGACTACGAAGTGCTGATAGTTAGGAGTAGAACTAAGGTTACGAGGGAAATTATTGATGCAGCTGAGAAGCTTAAAGTTATAGGAAGAGCTGGAGTTGGGCTAGATAACATCGACTTGAAGGCTGCTGAAGAGCGGGGAATAAAGGTTTTCTCCAGCCCCGAGGCTCCTAGCACGGCTGTTGCTGAGCTAGTCTTTGGACTTCTCCTTGCTTTATATAGGAAAATAGTTTTCTGCGACAAGTCGATGAAGGAGGGCAAGTGGGTTAAGCGTCAAGCATTGGGATTTGAGCTGAAGGGCAAGACTTTAGGTATTATCGGGTTAGGTAGAATTGGGAGGGAGGTTGCTTCTAGAGCTAAAGCCTTTGGAATGCGCATAATATACTACGATGTCTATAGGCCTTCTCCTGAAGTTGAGAGGGCTCTTGAAGCTGAATTCAAAAGCTTTCGTGAAGTTTTGAGCGAGGCTGACATCATAACAATACACGTCCCGCTAACTCCTAAGACCCGCCACATGATTGGGAGGGAGGAGCTCGCACTGATGAAGCCAAATGCAGTTATAGTGAACACTTCCAGGGGTGCAGTTATAGACACGAAGGCATTGCTTGAAGCTCTTAAGGGTGGAAAGCTACTCGGTGCTTGCCTAGACGTCTTTGAACATGAGCCTCCAAGCGAGCCTTGGGAGCTAGAGCTCGTTAAGCTGCCAAATGTAGTTGCTACGCCTCACATAGGTGCGATGACGGTTGAGGCGCAGAGAGCTGCTGCAGTGATCTTGGCAAATAAGACTATTGACTACTTTAAGAGAAAAACTTTATAGTCGGCTTACATGATGCATAATGCAGCCTAATAGGGGAAGCATTGAGGTTAAGGAGTGAACTTGCAGTGTATAAGTATCTAGCAGTTCTCTGGAAGCGCCCTAGAGAGGGGATCTTAGCTGAGCTGATGAAGTGGAGATTAGTTAAGTGGAGAAGGCAGCCTACAGTAGTGAGAGTTGAGAAGCCTCTTAGGATTAATAGGGCTAGGCAGCTCGGCTATAAGGCGAAGCAGGGCTTCGTTGTAGCTAGGGTTAGAGTTAGGAAGGGGAGTTTGAGTAAGCCTCGCCCCAGGAGCGGTAGAAGGCCCAAGAGAATGGGAGTTTATGGCCATACTCCCAAAAAGAGCTTACAGTGGGTAGCTGAGGAGAAGGCTGCTAGGAAGTTTCCAAACCTCGAGGTTCTAGGTAGCTATTGGGTTGCAGAAGACGGGCGGTATAAGTGGTTTGAAGTGATTTTGGTGGATCCTCATCACCCAGCGATTCAAAATGACCCTGACATAAATTGGATTACAAATCCATCCCAGAGAGGCAGAGTTTTCAGAGGATTGACTCCTGCTGGGAGGAAGTCAAGAGGGCTGACTGTTAAGGGTAAGAGAGCTGTAAAAGTTAGGCCGAGTAGGAGAGCTGCTTACAAGAGGGCTGGAAGGAAGAGGAAGAAGCAGTAGGATGGTTTCATGCCGCATAGGGAAGCTCCTCCAATAAGTGAAATTAAAATTGAAGCTTTCTCTCACGCTACTGAGGATCCAGATAAAGTTAAGAATGCGATGCTGGCTGTGCTGCCAAGCCACTTGAGGGAAAGCGTGAAGTTTTCTAAGGAAGTTCTACGCGGGTATTATGGTAATCCAGTGGTAGTGATGAGAATTACGATTAGGGATAAGGGTATGATTAGGGATGTAGTTGAGCACATCGCGTCTAAGCTAGATAGTTTGGACAAGAAGCTGCTGGAATCTACATTTGATTTGAGGACTTTTAAAGCTAAGACTTTCTACATGAGGTTTAGTAAGGATGAGGCTTATCGAGGAAATTTGGTGTTGACGAACTGTGGTGAAGTGATTAAAGTTTCTCTTTCATTTACTTCGATTAAGAATAAGAGGAAGCTTATGAAAGTTTGTAGAGAATTGGGCTTGTTGAAGAGTGAGGGCTGAAATTGCCTAAAAGGCGGTTTGTCGATCTCCACGTTAAGTCGAGTTTATCTAGTGGTAAGTCCTCCCCATCCCAAATTGCTAGGATGGCGTCTCACCTTGGCTTTAAGGCTATAGGTTTAGCTGACTTCAACCTCCAGAACATCGATCTCTTACCAGACATTCGGAAGATCTTCGAGAGTTATGGTGTGGACTTGGTGGCTAGAGCTGACTTATATGAGCAGTCTCCTAAGCTGCTTAAAAGTGCTTTGAGGAAGCTTAGGAGGAGAGTTGAAGTAATCGCTGTTTACTGTAGAAACATTAATGTCGCTAGGCTGGCGGCAAGGGATAGGAGGGTGGACCTGCTAATTTTCTCTGCTAAGAGTTGGAGAGAGAATTTCTTCGACAAGTCTGAGGCTGCCTTAGCGTTAAGTGGCGAGTCTGCCTTGGAGGTTAATTTGATCGACTTGATTAGGGCTAGGAGCTCAAGTGAAAGAATACAGGCTATTAGGATTCTCAGTGAAAATGTGCGGATGGCTAAGCGATATGATTTGCCAGTAATATTTTCTAGTGGAGCTACGAGCATCTATGAAATGAGAGCTCCTAGAGAGTTGGCTGCTCTAGCTACCCTACTAGGCTTGACGGAGTATGAGGCAAGAGAGTCTCTTTCAAAAATACCTTTAGAGCTGGTTCTAAAGAATAGAGAGAAGCTGAGTGAATATTATATTATGCCTGGAGTCAGATTGATAAGGAAGGGTGAATTTCTTGGTGAGAAAATGGAGAAATAGATACTTAATATTCGAAATACACTCTCCTAAGCCTATTGAACTTAGCAAGTTGCAGTTGTTGAGGCACATTTTTGACGCTACGTTGAAGCTTTACGGCGAGGTTGGTGCTGCTTCAATTCATATAAACTTGATAGATTACGATGACCGCCTTATGCGCGGCATAATAAGGTGTAATCATAGGGCAGTTGTGAAGTTGAGGGCTGCTTTAGCCACCATTAGTGAAATTGACAGTATACCTGTCCTCGTGCACGTTGTTAAGGTGACTGGTACTCTTAGAAAAGCTAGGGAAATACTTAATAGCCTCCCTAGAGGTCTAGATGTGGGGGATGAAGAAGCCGTCCCATGTCTGACTTCGGGCGGAGAATGAAGTCCTCGCGACGAACCGACCCCAAACACTTAAACGACTTGTTTTATGGTTTGAAAGCTATCTGCGGTCCGCTTGCTATGTGGTTTAAGAACGTAATTATTTAAGGGGACCTGCTACTTCCTAAATTACTTTTCAGTTTACTTTGGAGTTGTCTAAGCGAAATTTAGTTTTTATGCCGTAAAGCTTATTGCTTTAAAGATTTTCAAAGTAACTAGATTTAACTAGAGGTTAGTGCTGGAGGTGAATTAAATGTTTACACCGCCTGGAATGGGCTATGACAGGGCTATTACGATATTCTCCCCTGACGGCAGGCTATTTCAAGTTGAGTATGCTATGGAGGCTGTGAGAAAAGGCTTCACTACTCTTGGGCTTAAGTGCCCTGAGGGAGTTGTACTTATAGCTGAGAAGAGGAAGCTGTTTCCTTTAATTGATTTTCACTCTATAGAGAAGATTTTCAAGATTGATGAGCATATTGGTATTACTTATGCTGGAATACCTTCAGATGCTAGAGTTTTGATTGATCGTGCTAGAACTCAAGCTCAAATAAATAGGCTGCTTTATGATGAACCTATAGACGTTGAGGTTTTGACTAGGAGAATTAGCGATTTAATGCAGCTATATACTCAGCATGGAGGAGTAAGGCCATTTGGAGTTTCACTACTCATTGCAGGCGTAGATGGAAATGGGCCGAGGCTATTTATGACCGAGCCTAGCGGAGCTTACGCTGGCTACTATGCTAGAGCTATTGGAGCTGGAAGCCAGCCTGTAACTGAATTTTTAGAGAAGAATTATAATCCAAACTTAACTCTTGAGGAGACGATCATACTTGCAATAAAAGCTTTGATGCCTGTCGTTGAGGGAGCTCTTGAGCCTGAGAAGCTTGAGATCGGGGTTGCTTCTGTTAAGGATAGGAGATTTAGGAAGTTAACTAACGAGGAGATCGCTGAGTGGATTAAGAAGGTAACTTCCGAGTAGTTTTACTGGGTGATGTCTATGAGTGGGCAAAAAGCGGTTATAGCAAGGTACTTTTTTAAAGGTGAGCGCTTCGAGATACTGGTTGACCCTGACTTGGCTTGGAAGTTTAAGTCTGGAAAGCCTGTAGACTTGAGGGAGATGCTGATAAGCGATATTGTTTATAAGGATGCCCGTAAGGGTTTGAAGGCTTCAGAGGCTTCTATTTTAAAGGTTTTTGGGACTGACGATGTATACAAGATTGCCGAGGTCATTGTAAAGAAAGGTGAGCTTCAGTTAACTGCTGAGCAGAGGCGAGAGCTGATTGAGGCGAAGAAGAGGCAGATAATTAGTATAATTTCTAGAAACTGCGTTGACCCTAGAACTGGCCTCCCCCATCCTCCTAAGAGAATTGAATTGGCTATGGAGGAGGTTGGTGTTCCAATCGACCCATTCAAGGATGCCGAGGAGCAGGCTCTTGCCGTTATTAAGGCTTTGAGAACCGTTCTCCCCCTAAAAATTGCTAATGTAATAATTAGAGTTAAGTTTCCGCCAGCTTATGCTGGTAAAGCTTATGGAGTTGTCTCTAGGTTTGGTTCAATTAAGCAGTCTAAGTGGCTTTCAGATGGAAGTTGGCTCTGTGAAGTTGAGATGCCAGCTGGGCTTCAGCCGTCGTTCATATCTAAAGTGAATGAGATTTCGAAGGGTGAAGCTCAAGTTGAGATAGTTGGGCAGGTGGGGAGGAAGTAGCTTGACAGTTCACGTCGATAGGAGGAAGCTAGTTCTTCCAGGTGAGCTACTGGCTGAAGGCCGGTTTGAAGCTGGGCCGAACACGTACAGGGAAGGCGACAAGATATACTCTGCAGTAGTAGGCCTAGCTGAAATTAAGAATAAGGTTGTCAGCGTAATTGCATTGAAAGGCTGCTACATACCTAAAGTTGGCGACGTAGTCATTGGAGTTATAACAGACTACTCTCCGACCAGCTGGCAAGTAGACATCAATTCGCCATACACTGCTACTCTCCAAGTAGTAGACGCTCTACCCAGGCCGATAGACCCTGCTAAGGAGAATATTAGGAAGTACTTTGACGTCGGAGATGTGATCGTAGGTGAAGTCATCGTTTTCGACAAGACTAGGAATCCAATGCTTACTACTAAGGGTAAGGGTTATGGTAAGCTGACAGGCGGGCGACTGCTTGAAATTTCGCCAACTAAAGTTCCTAGGCTGATTGGGAGGAGGGGGTCGATGATCAACATGATCAAGAAGGAGCTTGGCTGCCAAGTGATTGTTGGGCAAAATGGAAGAGTGTGGATTTCAGCTAAGAATTCTAAGTACGAGGACATTGCAGTTAAGGTTGTTAGGAAGGTTGAGATGGAAGCGCAAATCCCCGGATTAACTGAGAGAGTTCGCAAAATGATTAAGGAGGAGAAAAGTAGAATTGAGAGTGGAAGTTGAGCGCTTAACTTATATTTATGATTTGACAAAAAGGAATGGTCAATTGAATTGGGGTTGATATGTGGTATGAGTGAGGAACGAATAGTGCTCATTGATGAGCGCGGATTGAGAGTTGACGGTAGGAAGCCTGATGAGCTTAGGCCTTTAAAGATTGAAGTTGGAGTTCTAGCTAATGCTAATGGCTCAGCTTACATTGAGCAGGGTAAGAGTAAGCTGCTGGTCGCAGTTTATGGGCCTAGAGAGCTACACCCTAAGCACCTAGCTTTACCAGATAGAGCTCTTCTACGATGCAGGTATCACATGGCACCATTTTCGGTTGAGGAGAGGAAGTCCCCAGCACCGTCAAGGAGGGAAATCGAGCTTTCTAAAGTTATTAGGGAAGCCTTGGAGCCTGCAATTCTGCTTGACCGCTTCCCTAGAACTGCTATTGACGTCTTCATTGAGGTCTTGGAAGCTGATGGCGGCACTCGCTGTGCAGCTGTAACTGCCGCTTCAGTAGCTTTAGCAGATGCTGGAATTCCAATGAGAGACCTAGTAGTTGCATGTGCAGTTGGAAAGGTTGATGGACAAATAGTAGTGGACCTTTGCGACTTGGAGGATAAGTATGGGGAAGTGGACATGCCTGTAGCATACATGCCAAGTAAGGGTGTTGTAACACTGCTTCAAATGGATGGAATACTGACTAGAGAGGAGTTTGAAAAGGCTTTTAAAATGGCTCTTGAAGCCTGTGAGAAGATTTATCAGGTTCAGAAGGATGCTTTGAGGAGGAAGTTTGGAGGAGTTCAGGAAGAGTCTGTGGAGGAGGTTAGCGGTGATAAGTAAAGTGCCAGTAAATTTGAATAAGGCTTACTTGCTTAACTTGGCTTCTAAGGGAGCTAGAATTGACGGTAGAGGACTAAAGGACTATAGGCCAATTTCAATAGAATTCGGCGTTGCCGGAAAGGCTGATGGTTCTGCTGGAGTTAGAATTGGCAATACCTACGTGATGGTTGGAGTTAAGGCTGAAATTGGAACGCCGTTCTCAGACACTCCTGATGAAGGAGTTTTAATGGTTAATGCGGAGTTTGTTCCACTAGCTTCACCTTCATTTGAGCCTGGTCCTCCAGATGAAAATGCCATTGAACTTGCTAGGGTTGTTGACAGAGGGATAAGGAAGAGTGAAGCTATAAACTTGAAGGACCTATGCATAATTCCAGGTAAGAAGGTTTGGATGATATGGGTTGACATTTACGTGCTGGACTACAATGGCAATTTAATGGATGCTTCTGCTCTTGCTGCTCTCGCTGCTTTGATGGACACTAAGATTCCGGTAGTTAAGGTTGACGGCGAGGAAGTGATTATAACTGAGGATAGGAAGCCGTTGGAGCTGAGGGACTACCCAATTGCAGTGACTATTGGAAAGCTGGGGCAGTCGCTAATAGTCGACCCGACGCTTGAAGAGGAAAACGTTTTAGACTGCAGGTTAACAGTCTTCACAACTAAGGATGGAAACACCTGTGCTTTTCAGAAAGCTTTTCCAGGAGTATTTACTCCAGAGGAGATATTGGAGGCAGTTGACTTAGCAATAGAGAAGGGGAAGGAGCTGAGGAGTAAGCTATTTGAGGCTTATGAGAAGTTTAAAGAGCCGTCTAAGGGGTGATTGGAGTGGGTAGGACAAAGAAGGTTGGCAGTGCAGGTAGGTTTGGCGCTAGGTATGGCTCTACCATTAGGCTTAGAGTTAAAGAAATTGAGGAGGCAATGCGGGCTCCTCACAGGTGCCCAAGGTGCAGGACTAGAGGGAAGCTAAAGCGCCTTAGCGTTGGAATATGGACTTGCAGAAAATGCGGCCATACCTTTGCTGGTGGAGCGTATGTTCCGCTAACTGGCAGAGTTAGGCGCTAGTGTCCAGTGATGTCTTACGAGTACCTCATTACAACTTCAAGGCGACCTACTAGGAGAACGAGGAGTTTTTGTAAAGACTTACAGCGTGCTCTTCCGAGGGCCATTAAGGTTAATCGAGGTAAGATGAGCTTAAGTGACGTTGCTCTTAGAGCTTTAGAGTTAGGCGCTGACAGAGTTGTTTTAGTGTCTGTTTTTAAGGGTAATCCTGGTAGGATTAGATTTTTCTCTGTTTCCAGGGAAAGCTTTGTTGAGCTTCCACCTACCATTAACATTGCGGGTGTGAAGCTTGTTAGAGAGTTTCAGCGCGCTAAGTCTATGATTCCCTCTCATCTATACATATTCCCTCAAGTGGGATGTAGCAGTGAAATCATGTCTTTTGCTGAAGCTCTGGCCAGTGCTCTTAAGTCTCAGATTATTTCGAGTGACAAACTCAACACAATACCTTCTAGCTCAGCTATTTTGAGGTTGATTCCGAGGAAAAACGTCTTCTGCAGCCTTCTTTTCACTGATAAATATGGGGTTCCTGTAGGTCCTCTAATTAGTGTAAAGAGTGCTTGGCTTTCGATTAGGAAGCTTTTTTCTCCGTGGGGTGAAGAGGTTGTGGGTGGCTGAAGCTAAGTTTAGATTAGACTTGAATTCTAAGGATTTGGCTCAAGTTGTTTTTAAAGCTTTGAAGCCTGAAGTTGAAAGTCAGCCTTCTCCTAGAGTGGTTGTTGACTTGAAGTTGGACGGCCGCTTCATAATTATTGAGTTGAAGGCGGACTCGACTGCGGCTTTAAGAGCTGCTGTCAACTCTTACTTGAGGTGGGTTTCAGCTATTTCTAGAAGCCTAAGTGAAGTGTCTAGTTTACGTTTTTAAAGCGACAAACATTTTAACTTTGGATGTTAATGCTAAGGCAGTGAGGTGTAAAGTTTGACGCAGAAGATACCGCCTGAAATTGAGAGTAAATTGATTAGACTTCAAGAACTTCAAGAGCAGCTCAGAATGCTGATTTTGAGGAGGCAGCAGCTTGAAAGTCAGCTGAGAGAGGTAGAACATGCTTTAGAGCAGGTTGAAAAGTTAGGTCGGGATGCTGAAATCTACAAGACTGCTGGATACGTTATGTTCAAGACGAGTAAGGAGCAAATCGTAAATGAGCTTACTGACCAGAAGGAAACCCTAGAGCTTAGGATTAAAACGGTTCAGAAGCAGGAGAACTTGGTTAGGAAGCAGTTTGAAGAGCTTAGGAAGGATATTAGCAAAGCACTGTCGATGCCAGATCTTGGTAGAGGTAAGGAGTGAACTTTTTGACAGAGATAAAGTACAT
>Ga0164311_10002075_pt1 | contig 10215 bp, 15 predicted proteins | sample GuaBasSedimGuay2_FD_121796 | JGI IMG/M metagenome (GOLD analysis project Ga0164311, IMG submission 121796) | Subseafloor sediment microbial communities from Guaymas Basin, Gulf of California, Mexico - Guay2, Core 4569-9, 9-12 cm | ecosystem: Environmental > Aquatic > Marine > Hydrothermal vents... | reverse complement strand
CTATTGGTTGGTGGTTCAATGAGTATCTATTTACCTCCAGAATCGATGTGGATTGTTCTTGGCGCTTCTCTACTGCTCAGCATTACTGCTAGTGCGGTTAACAGGATTGTTCTACCGGTTGCAAAAATCCGCAGATATAGCCGTGAAATCAGAAAGTGGCGAGAAGCCATGGCCAAGGCGAAAGAGGAGAATAACCAGAAACTGATACTGAAATTGGAGAGGAAAAGAAAGTTTATTGAAAGAATCCAGAGGGAGCAAGCGTCTGAGCGTTTCAAACCAACCCTCATCTACCTCATACCTTTCATGGCTTTGTTCTACTATCTTAACAACCTTTACGGTGCTCCAGGTTTTGGTCCAATGATTCCATCCGTCGTCGCTGTGCTTCCCATTGATTTGTCACGCATTCCCGGGATACCCGAAGGTATGCTGGGAGGGCTGGTCGGACCACAGTACCTTGACATTAACTTCCTAATTTGGCAGCTCGGCGGTTTGGGTTACTGGCCAGGAATTTACATCTTTAGAATGAGCAGTGAGATTTACTCGCTTGTTCGTTTCTACATGGGGCTGAACATTCCCCAAGCCGCAGATGCTTGGTCTTTGATTCCTGGTTTCGGAGTGTACTTTATCTGGTGGTATGTGATTAGCAACTTTGCTTTCGCTGGCATCTTTCAGCGCCTGTTTGGAGTGAACTTTGAGGTTTAGGGATGGTGATAAATTGCCAAGTCCAAGACACAGATCTAGGTCTATGCGTAGAAAGAAGGTTAGAACACCCGGAGGAAGACTAGTTACACACTACAGTAGAAGAAAGCCAAGCAAGCCGGTTTGCGCTTCTTGCGGTGCGCTTCTTTCTGGTTGTTGGAGTGAGCGCACTTCGAAGGTAAAGTCGAAGACTAAGCGCCGCCCAGAGAGACCTTACGGTGGATACCTGTGTTCTAGATGTTTGAAACTGTCTTACAAGAGTAGTATTCGGGGCAATGAGTAGTGGGTCTTGTTGTAACAATTAGCGGTCTGCACGGTGTTGGGAAATCCAGCTGTGCTAAGATACTCGCACAAATTTTCAATCTGAAGTATCTTTCATCTGGGGAGCTTTTTCGGCGCTTAGCAAAGGAGAAGGGTATGACCCTAGAGGAATTTAGCCGTTACGTTGAGAAAAACCCCGAGATAGACCGTATGATTGATGAGGAAACTGTTCGCGCCGCAAAAGAAGGAAACGTGGTTATAGACGCCCGGCTAAGCGCATGGAAAGCTGGAGAACTTGCTGACATAAAGATACTGCTGACAGCCCCCCTAGAGGTGCGGGTCAGAAGACTGGCTGAGAGAGAAAACAAGACGTATAAGGAAGCCCTCGAAGAAACCCTCGCGAGAGAGAAGAGTGAGAAGGAGAGATTCAAGAGTATTTACAACATCGATGTTGACGACTATTCTGTTTTTGATGTGATAATCAACACCGAATTATGGTCACTGGAATCAATAGTAAAGATTTTAAAGACAATTGTGGAAGAGTATCTTGCCTCGTCCTCCTAAGAGAGTGAACTTGCTAGGGCGACCTAGGAAGCAGACTCTAGAGCGACTGGAGGTTTAGAAATGTCAGCAATTGAACCTGGAAGAATATGTGTGAAAATAGCGGGAAGGGAAGCCGGCCTAAGATGCGTAGTAGTGGATATAATAGATAAGAACTACGTTCTCGTCACTGGTCCTTCCTCGGTCAACAAGGTTAGAAGACGCAGATCAAATATTAAACACATAGAGGCTACCCCTGACAAGATCGAGATTAAACGTGGAGCCGATGACAGCGAAGTTTCCGAAGCGCTCGAAAAAGCCGGCTTGTTAGATTTAATGAAGGAAAGAGTAAAAATAAACGTTTGATATGTTTAAACAATCAAAACCTTCTAATCCCTACTTTTTTATTTAAATCCCAGAGGAAAGACCGAAAAATTTTTGCTGATGGTGGTTTAATGGTTGGTCGTTTTCTACCAAGTGACAAGAAAAGGGAAATGATCGAGAAGGCTAAGGCGGTTTCCGACCCTGCGTATGGGACTCCTCCTCACAAACGCCCGATGGAAGAATACATACGGAAGGGCATTATCAATGTTGATAAGCCCCCGGGACCCACGAGCCACGAGGTTGTCACCTATGTTAAAAAAATTCTGAATCTCAAAAAGGCTGGGCATGCAGGGACACTAGAGTTCCCCTCAGGGATTGTGGGGAGCGGTGCAATCCCAAGGTGACTGGGGTACTTCCCGTAGCCCTTGAGTCTGCAACCAAGGTGATTCAGACTCTTCTCCCGGCGGGGAAAGAGTATGTCTGCGTTATTCGACTACACGGTGATGTGCCTGAGGAGAAGTTCAGAAAGGCTGTGAATGAGTTTGTCGGGCGGATATACCAGCGTCCACCGCTGCGCTCCTCAGTTAAAAGAAGGCTAAGAGTTAGGGAAATATACTACGTCGAGCTCCAGGAGATTGAGGGTAGAAATGGGTTGCTTCGGGTTGGCTGCGAAGCTGGTACTTATATACGAAAACTCTGCCACGATATCGGTGAGGTTCTGGGCTGCGGGGCGCACATGAAAGAACTTAGACGCACACGAACAGGGCCATTCAAGGAGGACACCCTAGCGAACCTGTATGATGTTGTTGACGCTTACCATTTTTGGAAGGAAGACGGAGACGAATCATTTCTAAGAAAGGTAATACAACCCATGGAGAACGCGCTGGAGCACATACCTAAAATATTCATCCGAGACTCGGCCGTAGATTCCCTCTGCCATGGCGCCAGCCTAACGATTCCCGGAATAGTGAAACTGGAGAGCGGAATCGAAACCGGCAGTCTCGTTTCCATTTTCACACTAAAGGGGGAGGCCGTAGCTCTAGGAAAAGCAAAAATGAGCAGCGAAGAAATGTACTCATCAAACCACGGCATCGCAGTCGAATTAAACAGAGTTTTGATGAAGCCGGGAACTTATCCTCCATTGTGGAAAAAACACAATAAAGAAGGGGAAGAATAAGTTTAGCTTAAAACACACTTATCCGAACCATCACGCTTCTTTTCTCCAGCAATCAAAAACAGTTGTCTCCAAAGCACAGAAGGTGCCGTGACACTGACCTTTGAAGCATCGAAGAGAAGTGAGAGGTGGCGCCGGGAGCAGGAATCTCGAGAGGCAGATTACTGCCTCCTTTCGAACCCGCGCGATCCTTTCGGATCACAGGCTTCCCAGAAGGTTCTCCAGGCTTACGCCGTCTACCTTCGTAGACCGTCTGCGCCGTTTACGGACACCTTCTGTGTGATCCGCTTGGCTATCCCGGCTTTCGTTACAATTCAAACAATATCAGTAACAGATGATTAACAGTGTTGGCTATTCTCTAGTTTAGAGATTTTGGCATATTTATTTGTTTTCAGTTAGATTACATCATTCGTCGGTAGGAGTGATTTTCTTTGTAAACTTTAATTTTTTTGGGCTTTGACTTGTGCTGCTCTGTTGGTTGAGGAGGATTATCTGGTTGGGGAGATTGCTCTATGTTGACACGCTGTAATGGTACTCTTTCGTGTTTTTTGGGAAACCTTTATGAACTCCTTTTTACGTGTCTTCTTCTAGAAAAGAAGCCTCACAAACTCTTCTCTCTGTAATCCGCCAAAAAGGCGGAGAACAAGGCCCACAAAACACACGTTTGCTTCGTCTCTTTCCTGTTTGTACGTAAAGTTTATTTGGATGTTTTGGTGTTTTTGCTTCCTAATGAGGAGTGAACACATTTGTCGTCGGAAGAGTATCGTTACATTGTTCGGGTTGCAGGCACAGACTTGGACGGTTCAAAAAAGTTCCTCTACGCCCTAACCGATATCAAGGGCGTGGGCATTAGGCTAGCGGATGCTATCCTCCGGGTAGCTGGCCTAGACCCAAACATTAGGCTGGGTTACGTTTCTGACCAGGATGTTAAGAAAGTGGAGGAGATACTAGCCGACCCTGCAAAATTCGGTATTCCCGGTTGGATGTTAAACAGGCAAAAGGACGTCAGCACCGGGAGAGATAGACATTTAATCGGCTCCGATCTAACTCTAACCATCAAGAACGATATTGATACCTTGAGAAGAACAAAGAGTTATAGAGGTATAAGACATGCCCTGGGGCTAAAGGTGAGAGGGCAACGCACCAAGACCACGGGTCGTAAGGGCCAGACGGTAGGCGTAAGGAGGAAGAAAAGGTAAGGTTTCGAGGTTTTACAAATGGGTGATCCTAAAAAACAGAGAAAGAAATACAGGACTCCGAGGCATCCCTGGCAGAAGGATAGAATACACAATGAGTTAATCCTCGTAGGTAAGTATGGATTAAGAAACAAGCGAGAAGTCTGGCGTGCGAGCACCATGCTCCGAGGTATCAGAGACCAGGCCAGACGCTTTCTCGCTCTTCCGGATGAGGAACAGGAAAAATCAAGAAAATTACTAGTCGGCAGGCTCAATCGCCTAGGAATCTTACCTCCCGACGCTTCGCTGGATGATGTGCTCCTGCTCCGAGTTGATGATATACTGAACAGACGGTTACAGACTATAGTTCATAAGAAAGGATTATCGAAATCTACTTACCACGCAAGGCAACTAATAACACACGGGCACATCGCTGTGGATGGGAGACGTGTTACCTCACCTGGGTACCTGGTCAAAAGAGAAGAGGAGGATTTAATATCCTTCGCTCCATCTTCCCCCCTAAGCGACCCGAATCATCCTGAACGTGTCGCCACGAATGTCGAAGAACAACAATAAACAACCTAAGAGAGGAACCGAAAATGAGTGAAAAGTCGAAGAAAACCCACTGGGGTATTGCCCGCATATACTCTTCTTATAACGATACCATAGTTCACATAACTGACATTTCAGGTGCGGAGACAATCGCGCGATTTTCAGGAGGTATGATAGTAAAGGCTGACAGAGATGAATCCTCTCCCTACGCGGCTATGCAGGCAGCCTACAGGGCTGCGCAGGTAGCCATGGATAAAGGTATCACAGCAATACACATATACGTCAGGGCCCCTGGCGGACACGGACCCAAAACGCCGGGTCCAGGAGCTCAAGCGGCCATACGTGCACTGGCAAGAGCCGGGCTGAGAATCGGGCGAATCGAAGAAGTAACCCCGTACCCACACGATGGTACGCGTAGACCAGGTGGAAGACGCGGTCGCAGGGTTTAAATCAAAACACGCCTCATCGTCTCCCCTGTTTGGAAGGAATAAAGTCAAGTGTAGTTTTGACAACATTGTTTAGCGTTGTCCCTGAGAACTTGTCCCGTTTAGATTAGCAAAGTTAATCCAAGCTTGTTGGTGTGATTATGAACATCCGAATACTTTCCCGAGACCAAAACATCCTAAAATTTATGCTTGAAGATGTGGATGTAGCGTTCGCTAACGCTTTACGTCGCATCATCCTAGCCGAAGTGCCAACTATGGCCATCGAAGAAGTTATTATTATAGAGAACACGTCTCCCCTGTTCGACGAAATTCTTGCCCACCGTCTGGGCCTCATACCCCTTAAAACCGATCTGGAGCATTACGTTTTGCCTGAAGAATGTAGCTGTGAAGGGGCTGGGTGTTCACAGTGTCAACTCACCTTCACACTTGAGAGGGAGGCTGAGGAAGACGGTGTGACTGTTTACTCTGGAGAGTTGAAGTCTCAGGACCCTCTGGTGGTTCCTGTTAGTGACAAGATTCCCATTGTTCGTTTGGCACGCGGTCAGCGCATTGTGCTGGAGGCTTATGCTTGCCTCGGTAAAGGAAAAGACCATGCAAAATATCAACCCGTTTCCTCATGTGCCTATAAATATAAACCAATTGTGCAGCTCGAAGTGGACAAGTGTGAGGCTTGTGGCGATTGTGTAGAGATCTGTCCAAAGGGTGTTTTGGACCTCAAAAACAAGTCAATTATGATAAAGGATGTTTTCAACTGTTCACTTTGCAAGTCATGCGAAGAAGAATGTGAGTTCGACGCCATTCACGTTGATTTCGACGATTCTTCGTTTATATTTACCATCGAGTCTACGGGGGCTCTACCCCCCGAAGAAATAGTTAAAAAGGCAGTTGAAATATTTGAGGGAAAGGTTAAAGAACTCAAGGCGCTCCTTTCCTCCACAACCTCATAAACCCGTGTCTCATCTGTGACATACGATATGGAATGGAATCGGAGGCTGAACATTTGCCTAAACCAACCGGACCTACAAACCCCGATGTCAGAAAGTTAATAATCGCCCTAGAGAAGAAATCAAAGTCAGAAAAAAGCAACGTCTGGAAGAAGGCCTCAAAAGAATTAAAGCGCCCCAGAAGAAACAGAGCCGCCGTAAACCTATCCAAAATTAATAGGTTCACAGTTAATGGTGAAACGGTCTTAGTGCCTGGAAAGGTTTTGGCCTCAGGAGAACTTGACCATAAGGTGTGCATTGCGGCGTTGTCCTTTTCCAAGGAGGCCTTGAACAAGACTAGAAAAATTGGAGGCGAATGCATAACCATCCAAGAACTCATGAATAGAAACCCTTCTGGTAGCAAAGTTAAAATAATCAGGTAAACGAGTGGGTAAAATGTCGAAAAAAGCGGTTAAGTCGAAGAAAAAAGCCGAAAAGACGGATGAAAAGGAAGAAGCCGAGGAAAAGGTAGAGAAAGTCGCGAGGCAGCCAAAGAAAAAGACCACTGAAGCCCCCCTACCTCTCGACAACCTAGTGGTGATTGATGCAACAGACCTCATTCTCGGGAGATTAGCAAGTGTGGTTGCTACACGCCTTCTGCGAGGCGAAAGGGTAGCGATTGTCAATTCCGAGAAAGCCGTAATTACTGGTAAGAAAAACATGATAGTGTTGCGGTACAAATCAAAACTGCAGATTAAAACTCACACGGCGCCCTGGAAAGGGCCTTTCCACTATCGTAGGCCTGACCGAATAGTTAAGCGCACTATTCGGGGGATGCTTCCTTGGAAAAAACCCCGTGGAAAGGCCGCTTATAAGCGCCTCAGGGTTTATATTGGTGTACCCGAATACTTAAGCCAAGTTCCAATTCAAACAGTTTCTGAGGCGCACGTTAAGAAAACAGAGTCTAGCTATATTACGGTAGAAACACTTTCCAATGAAATGGGATGGGTATCCCCCCTAAATAGGGCCTAAAGTGGAGGTTTACCGTTTATGAGCAAAATGAGCAAAAAGGTTATACTCACAAGCGGAAAGAGAAAGAGTGCGATAGCGAGAGCTGTTCTGAAACCCGGCTCGGGAAGAATAAGAATCAACAAGAGGCCGATTCACCTATTGGAGCCTCTTCTAGCTCGCCAGAAGGTGTTAGAACCCTTACTTTTGGTTGGATCCGACTTGTATAACAAAGTGGACATAGATGTCACTGTTCGTGGAGGCGGCGTAACCAGCCAGGCGGAAGCTGCTAGAACAAGCATTGCGAAGGCACTGGTGCAATACTTTGATGATCCTCAGATAAGACTAAAGTTCTTAGAGTATGACAGAAAGATCCTCGTTTCTGATCCCCGACGTAAGGAGCCGAAGAAACCCGGAGGAAGAGGCGCTCGTGCAAAAGAGCAGAAGAGCTACAGGTAAACACGCGGCGGTCTTAGGTTAGAATGGCTTGTGTATCCTTAACCCAGTTTCTTTCTCTAGAAGCGAAGTCGTTAGGTGTCATCAATTTTATATAACCTTGCGTCCTAGGAAAGCTTAGAAGCGTTTCTCAATGATTGAGGGAGATTAGCTCTATGATAATACCCATAAGATGTTTCACGTGCGGTAAACTGGTAGGCGACAAGTGGGAGGAATTCATCAGACGGGTAAGGCAGGGTGAGCCCCCAGACGCTGTGTTGACCAGTCTGGGCATTACACGGTACTGCTGTAGGCGTATGCTGCTGAGCCACGTCAACCTGATAGATGATATACTCCCCTTTAGTCAGCACACCTAATCCACAAAATTTTTAGGGATAAATGTTATTTGACTGACCATCCAAAAGCACTCAGAATTTAGAGCGTGCCATAATATGTCGGAGCCAGAACTGTTAATTCCCTTGGATAGGTATCTAGCCGCGGGAGTTCATATCGGAACACAGGTTAAAACGAAAAGTATGGTCCCCTTCATTTACAGGGTTAGATCCGATGGACTTTATGTTCTTGATATCAGAAAGACAGATGAGAGGATAAGAATAGCTGCTCGTTTCTTAGCAAGATTCGAACCGTCGAGAATAGTGGTTGTGTCTGCTAGGCAATACGGTCAAAGACCAGTGCGCAAGTTCAGCAGTTTAATACGCGGTCACACGATTGCAGGTAGATTCATCCCTGGGACCTTCACAAACCCGTCCCTAAGCGTGTACATTGAGCCAGACGTGCTAATGCTAACCGATCCCAGAGCTGATTCACAGGCGTTGAGTGAGGCTGCAAAGGCTCGAATACCAGTCGTTGCTTTGTGTGACACCGATAACTCCACCGCAAACATTGATCTAGTCATTCCCACAAATAACAAGGGGCGTAGGGCACTTTCCCTCATATACTGGTTATTAGCACAGCAGGTCTTAAGGGAGAGAGGTGAAATTCCCCCTGACGGCGAATTACCCGTTTCTGTAGAAGAGTTCGAGGCCAAAGTAAAAAGGTGACGCGGCTCTAAATCAGGAAGGAGCCTAAATCTAAATAATTCGAATTCTTGAGGAGGTCTTCTGGCTACCATAAGGTGATTAGGATGGTAACTGCTTCCGCTCCCGGAAAGGTAATCTTTTTTCGGTGAACACGCGGTTGTTTATGGAGAACCCGCCCTAGTCGCAGCAATAGATAAGCGGGTTTATGTAACCGTCGGCCGCGACGATGGAAAAGAGTGCCAGGTTTTTTCCCGCGAATACGGTAAGAAAACAAAATTCAAAGTTGATGAAGCTTATCCGCCGCACCTGCCACGTATTTTTGAGCCTGTATGGGCTGTTTGTAACGAGCTTTCACACAGAGGCGGTTTTGATTATGGTTTTAACATTTCGATAGAGTCTGAAATTCCTCCGGGTGCAGGACTGGGATCTTCTGCCGCTGTTTCGGTGGCTACCACCGCGGCTGTTGGGGCGTGTTTAGATTTAAAGCTTTCAAAGGATGAAATTTCGAACATAGCCTATAAGGCCGAAAAAATTGTTCATGGCACACCCTCTGGAATTGATAATACAATCGCGACCTACGGAGGCGCCATACTGTTTAAAAAGGGTGATATAAAACAGATTCAGATTACGTCAAAGATTCCCCTCGTGATTGGTGACAGTGGTATAGAAAGAAATACTGCGGATTGGGTTAGAAGAGTTAGGTTGAGAAGAGAGAGGCAAATGGCGGTGATGACCTCAATCATTAGCTCGATAGGCATTCTCGTGAATGAGGGAATAAAACTTCTAAACAGAAACGATCTACCTGCACTCGGAGAACTAATGAATATCAATCAGGGACTACTAGAAGCGATAGGAGTTTCCACGTTTGAGCTTAACAGACTCATAGACGCCGCTAGGAAGAGCGGGGCCTACGGCGCCAAGTTAACGGGCGCAGGTGGAGGCGGCTGCATAATAGCATTATCCCCCGAAGCAAAACAGAAGCAAATAGCCGACGCCATAAAAAGGGCTGGGGGGACTCCCCTCATCACAAACATATCCTCGCAGGGCGTAAGAATAGAGGAGTAATCCTACTAATGTTCGAATCAGAATTCCCGTCCTTTCCTAGGATTCGAAACGCTAGTGTCTCCCTCGGAGGGTGGGAAACCAAGATTGGAGGAATTCTATGAGTTACACCATACTCAAAATCGGAGGAAGCGTCATAACAAGAAAGGAGCGGAGCATGCTCGCGGACTTTGACGCAATAAAAAGAATATCGGCCGAAATCAAAGTAGCGCTTGAACGCGATCCCGGCTTGAAGCTGGTTCTTGTTCACGGGGGAGGGTCTTTTGGGCACAGGGTTGCAGATGAGTATAACGTGCATAAGGGTTTAGGTTCAGAGAATCAGCTGCTTGGATTTACCAAAACAGTTCAGGTTATGCGTAAGCTAAATTTAATATTCGTGGATGAACTTCAAAATGTCGGATTACCCGCGTTTCCACTACAGCCATCTGCTATTTCCCTACAGAAAGACAAGAGCTTATCCGGCATGTTCATCAAAACTCTGAAGTGCTCCCTGAGGTTGGGTTGTCTACCCGTACTCTGGGGAGACGCCGTTTTCGACGAAAAACAAGGCTACAGCATTTTATCAGGAGACCATAT
>Ga0164311_10002073_pt1 | contig 10216 bp, 15 predicted proteins | sample GuaBasSedimGuay2_FD_121796 | JGI IMG/M metagenome (GOLD analysis project Ga0164311, IMG submission 121796) | Subseafloor sediment microbial communities from Guaymas Basin, Gulf of California, Mexico - Guay2, Core 4569-9, 9-12 cm | ecosystem: Environmental > Aquatic > Marine > Hydrothermal vents... | reverse complement strand
GTCTTGGTGCCGCCTATTGTCTGGTCGCCACTGGTGAACACTATTCCACTCATCCCAGTTATGTCCACCTCAACCCAACTTGAAGTCCCCACATCGTATCTGTACCAAATTTTCTCGTCAGTTGCGTAGGCTATGCAGCCGTCTCGGCTGGCCGTTGGAGTAGGAAAGTCCGCCTTCTTCCCTACATACAGGACAGTGCATTCTCCTGGCTTATGTTCCCATACATCGCTGTGTCCACTCTCGTCAGAGTAAGCGTGGTGCTGAACATTTGCTCTCTCCCTGATAGCTACCTTCAAGTCAATGATGTGGTCATCAACGGATGAGTGGTAGTCAGTTCCCTTCGGAGTAGTCTCGTCCCATTGCTTAGCAAAACTCATATCTCACCTCATCAAGTAGTGAAGCAGTGCCGTATTGAGGGCTGTAAGTAGTCCGATTTCAAGCGCCCAGTGATGTCTCAAGTGATTAGACAAGGTTTTCTTAATCCAAGCGATGTCAGTCTTTATCGCAGCAAGCTCCTCCTTCATCATAGCGTCCTCCCAGTAAACGGGTTCTTCCACCACTCGCCAACCAGAGAGGAAGTGCGAACCCTGAACGGACGAGCAATGGGTGTCCAGTCCTCTCCACTGTGGTCAGATGCGACGCTTGCCTTGAAGAGTTGAGGAACTATCTCTTTTCCCCAGTAGGCTGCGTCCTCAACCTCTCTCAGGCTCCAAAAGCCGAAGACTGTTGCCACAGCGACCAGCAAAGCGTCCTTCCTCAGCAGAGAAGGTGTGTCGTTGTCAGATGTCATAGGAGAAGGATAGACGCTGCAGCGGATGAGCAAGGGATACTCCTTGTCAGGAATAGGGAAAAGCTCGTATTGGGTGCCGTAGTCCACATAGTAGCCAGGTCTTGCCCTTGAGGAGGCTGAGGGGTAGGGCACTATCCTGTCAAAGAGCCTCGGGAATACGTATTCTAACTTGACTGAACTGGCTCCGTCCTGAACTCTGACCGAGTAAAGGTCTTTCATATTGCTGGGGAAGTTCATAGTGTTAGTCCCATCGGAAGGAGTTGTGTCAGTCTCATTAACTCTCATTTCTTCGTAGGTGTGGAGGTCAGCAACGAACTGAAGAGCCCAGTTCAGCCAAGTGTTTATCCGAGTGTCTGGAAGAGCATCGCTTGACCTCTTCAGGTTGAACCTGACTTCGTCTCTTAACTCAGCTCTTGTCATCTCTGTAGCCTCCGCTTAACCCGTTCAAGAAAGTCCTTTGTCTCCTTGGGCATAATTCCCTTAACAACTCGTCCGATGCCTGCGTTGTATGCCCAAAGGACATTGTCAAGGGTCACAGGCAGCTTGTATGCTTTTAGCATCGCAGGTATTCTCTTCAGGAGATACCAGCCGCCAATCTTCTTGTTGAGGTCTGGGTCGTATAAGTCGTCCAGACTGTATGAAGTTTTGTGGTAGTTGTTGTAGTCGTCCAGAGCAGGCTTCCTCACCTGCATCAAACCTCTCGCTCCTCTCAGGCTCCTCGCAAGGGGTTTGCCCTTGCTCTCCACCCAGATGACAGCATCAATCAGTTCTCCGTTCATACCAGTCCGTAGGCAACGAACCTGACATTGGTCACAGAGGACAAGTCAGTTCCATTCCCTACCTCAGCTCCAGCACTCGCAGAAGCGTTGCTGATAGTTCCAGAAGGCGTCCCAGCGGAGACACTCTCAGTGTCTATATCAATGTCGCTTCCAGCACCGCCAGGGTGTCCTATCTTTACCGAGCTCTGCGCCGTTCCGTCCCCCTCAGTAATGCTAACAAACGCAGTCACATCACCAGCCGCTTCGGTCGCATTGACAGTGAAGGCCTTGTGGCTGTGAGCGGAAAGGGCAGAGCCTGTGAAGTCGTGGTTGTGCTGAACCGAAGGTGTGTATGCCTTCACCTTCTCATTGGTGTAGTCATACTCAAAGAAGTAGCCGCCCTTATTCTCAAAGAAGACAGCTAGCACGGTCTTCAAGCGGTCAGTAAGGTCAAGGCTCTCGCCGCCTGTGGGGTAAGAGCTGTCAAAGCTGATTTTCCCAGTGATGATACCCACATTGCGACTAATCCTCTCTGCAGAGGGTAAGTCATAAGTCTTTGTCAGTGCCATCTCTCCTCCTTCATCGGTGAGGGAGGGAGTTCAGAGGCTCCCTCCCCTCGTAATTTCAAAAATTGAAATTACGGACAGATAGTCAAATAGACGGGCTCAATCTTTGTGTCGGTGTGGTCAGCACTGTCCAACATCACCATTCCCACGATGCTTGGGCCAACTCCATCGCTGTCAACTGCCTTGTAGACATCCACAGCTCCTGCGGTAGAACCGCTTATTCCAAGCAATCTCTCGTCAATTGCGTTGCCGAGAGCATTAGCAGTCCCATCAATTTTCACTCCACAAGGGCCCCAAGTCTGTCCCCAGAAGTAGTAGTTGGCAGTCACAGAGATTAGAGGAACTCCCACAGGAAGGATAATCCCGTCTGTAGGACAGACTATCACGCCGTTGTAGGGTGAGGAAATTATGGTGATGTCGGTGTCAGATGTGCTCCACGCTGTTGCCAGCCCATCATACAGTTCTACCTGCACGAGGTTGTTAGCGTCGCTGGCAGTATTAGACTTTATCTTATAAGTCTCGCCAGCACCAGTTCCCTCGTCAACTACAAGGTATCCTTCAGCGAACTGGTTGGCGGTGACCCCTGATGCAGTGATGGTGACCACCCTTGTTCCGACACCGTGAGCCACAGTCACCGTGTCCTCTGTGGTCAGTGCGCAGGGAGCTCCAACCACATAGCCAGCACTGAGATTTGAAGAGCCAGCTTTCATATACCGAAAGACACGGTCTCCTATCACCAGGCGCTCGCCCAGTTTATGCTTCTGAGTGCTACTCGCCTGGTAGATGTCTTGAGCGGTCACTGTAGCACCGAAATTAGCCCCTTTATACTCCATCTCAAACCTCTCAAGGCTGGCGACCTACCCACCAGCCAAAGCCCTCTCAAGTCCCAGGTAGGTTGGGACGCCACACGGACTAAGCAGAGATGTTATACAGAACGCCCTGCCGTGCACAGTTAGACATCACGAGGTTGCAGACTGTCATAATGTGTGCAACGCGGTCTCTTGGCTGATTGACAATCGGCAACCACTCGCCCATCCTGAAGTTCTCAATCTCGTCCACGACCCACTCAATGAAGTTGAGGTTGAGCATATAAAGACGGCCAGATGGACAAGAAGGAGACCAAACGATGGGTCTTCCCTTGTAAGCCAGTTCTCCGAAACCAAGGCTTACCATCTTTTGGTCGCCCTGAAGTATCCTTGTTATCTCAAGCACCTCGTTCTCGTAGAGGTCGTAGACATCTTCAGAGCAGACTACCAAGTCAGGAAAGCGAGAGATGCCTTCACCGTGTCGTCCGCACCGATTGAACATACGACCCATTCTCGGTAGGAGATACAGCGAGGCAGCCTTTCCAGACATATCCTCTGCGTTGTTTCTCCACCAAGTATAAGAGGCTCTGTCAATGTTGGCGACAGTCCCAGAAGTAGGGTCAGTTGCTACCAAGTTGCCGAGACCATCAATCGCTTTCCCGTCGTCAGCAGTTCCATCGCCAAAGAGACAACTCTCAAGCTTGTCAATCATACTTGTTCTCAAGTTGTCTATGTCGTCGTTGACCTTCTTTATCAGAGCCCTCTTGTTTCTGTTCTGCTGAAAATCAGCAAAGTAGCGAACGATGTGTCCAGTCAGATACTTCCAGGGATAGAAAGCCACTGTCAAGGCGTCAGTTCCTTTGATGCTGACAGTTCCTCCCTTTCCGATGAACTGGACTGTCTCGTTCTTCTGATACCTCAGGGTCACCTCTATACGACTTCCACCACTTTCAGTTCTCACTCTCCCTTTCTTCTTCAATAGATAGAAGAAAGGAGTTGCTTCGTGGATTTGGTCTACGACCTCTTTCCAACGAAGAGCCCAAGTGGTGGCATACATACTGTCTAATTGTTCTAAGTATGTTAGAGCCATAGCCTACCACCTCCTATCATTGCTGGTTTCCAAACACAGTTCTGTAGGCGAGCTCTGCTGCCTCCTCAGGAGAGAGTTGTTTCCCTTGCATAGCACTCGGAGGAATACCTCCCTTCTCAGAAAGGACTTTCCTCTCCTTCTCCGCCTTTTCTCTCTCCTTAGCAGCCTTTTCCTCTTCCTCAAGTTTAGCCTCAATCTTCGCCTGCTTGTAGCACTTCTCAGCCGACCAGCTGGGGTTCTGCTCCGCCAGCTTCTGTATCTTGTCTTTGTAGTTCCAGAAGTCTGGGTGTCGGAGAGCAGTCATTTCTACATCCAAGCGAGCCAGAGCAAGAGCCAGCTTGTCTTGAGTTTCCTCAAGACGAGAGCTCAGCTCGTTGACTGCACTCTCCAAGTCGGCTTTGTGCTTCTTCTCCAGATAGTCAACTATCTCTTTGGTTGAGGCTGTCTCAAAGTCAAGTTCACCCTCTCTGGGTTGTTGCTGAGACTTGCCTTCCTTCCACTTGAGGTAGTCTTCGCTGAGGAGTTCTCCTTCATACTCGCCCAGCTTCTGCTCCAGCTCTGCCTTCGCATTGCTCAGAGCCTTCACAGTTTCCTTCAACTTGGTAAGTTCGCCCTTCAACTGGTCAAGGTCTTCGCCCCCTCCGTCTTGAGGGTCGCCCTCATCGTTTCCCTGCTGTTGCGTTGTTAAGAAGAACGGCAGCAGGAGAAACGGCATCGCCTGCATTATGTTTTCCAGTGGAAACACCTTGCACCTCCTTTAACCTTTTCATCTTCCAGGCTCTGTAGCCTCTCAAAAGAGCCCTCTGAACCAGCTTTATCTCGGCACCAGTCAGCTTGCCAGAAAACTCGGTCTCCACAGGCTTGTCATCATATACTCTGATAAAGATTTTGCCTTTCAGCATAACTGCCTCCCATCAGAGAAGCCTCGCTGCTCTGAGACCTCTCTTCTTGCATTCTTCCTTCAACTTCTTTTTGCTGTCTATCCAGATAGGATAGACATCAAGGTCGGTGTAGAGAGCGGGAGTGAACATCATTACATTTGCAGAGGAGTAGGTGCTGAAGTCAATTTCAGCCTTTCCACCACATTGACACTTGGCATCTCTCCTCTCGTCCACTCGTCGCCACTCTTCCCATCTTCTTCCACAGTCTTTGCAGATATATGCATAGCAAGGCATTACAGGGCAGCGCCAATCAGAGCTCCAGCCCTCTCCAAACCAGCCTTCAATCTGTCTGGTTGCTGCAAGAGGGAGTTTTGGCGAGCTATGAATTCTCTCACAGTCATAGGTCGTGAGAGGGTCTCTTGAGAAGGAGGGAGAATTTTCATCACATCAGCCCACTCAAACTCCCTCAGCAGCGAACGGAGGAGGTAAGAGATGTTAGCGCCAGGATACTTGCTCAGTGCCTGTATCACTTGTAAAATCTCGCTTCTCTTAATTGCCTTGGTCATAGGGGTCATACTCTCTACGTCAACTCTTACATTGTATTCACCGATAATCTCTCTGCCAGTGAATTCTACCCAGTAGCGAGCCGCATCATATCCTACCACTTCAGCCACCCTTCTCCTATCCCACATCTTGAAAACCAACTGGATAATCTTTCGCACAGCTTTCGTCAAGGCATCAGCCACAGCATCTCTTCTGCTATCCATTCTCAACTGGTGGGCGAAGTGGACTATCTGGGCTTCAGTGGCTGTCTTCCTTCCAGTTGATAGTTCTCCAGCCTGTAGCTTTCCGACACCCATCATCTCTCTCACATCGCTCCGTATAACCTCAACCCACTGGACTAAGTCAGGCGGTATGTGAGGTTGAAGCATATTGACAGCCTGAGATGGTGCCCCATCAACGAAGACTACGGGACCGACATCCTCCCTCAGCATCTTATCTATCTCATCAGGGTCTATAGCTCCTCTCTGGGCGAGAAACTTCACCAGAGCCAGTCTCCGATGCTTCATAGCTTGAGTTCTGGCTTCGTTCATTTCCAGTTGCTGTGGCTCCATTATCTGAACATCGCTTGCACTCCAGTAAAACTCAGTGTCCTCGTTGAAGGTGAAGTCAACGAACGGTAGTCCTTCTATCTGGAGTTCATCCTCTTCTTCTCTTAGCCATTTGTCGTAGCCAGGCACCAAAACCCTGATTTCTCCTCTCTTTAAGTCTCTTATCTCGTGTAGCTCCACATAGTCTATCTCACTGGTCAGAGACTGGTAAAAGTCCCTCTTCTGGACATCCCTGTAGAGCAGTTCTATGTGAGTTCCTTGAAGGTCTCTGGTATTCTTATACTTCGGGTCTGCTTTCACATCCTCAAGGGGTCTAATCGTGATATGGTCAACCCACGGACAATCGTCCAGTGTCTGAACACCATACGGAACTATGAAGAATTCGGGAAATACTTGGATTGCCCAAGGCATCCCTGGCTTCACATTCGTGTTATACTCAATTCGCCGTCCCTTGTTGTCAAGGTAGTTGAAAGTGAGGCTCTCAAGTCCCAGAGTTTCAAGAAGCTCATCTCTGGTGAAGCCGTAGAGACTATCGTATCCGATTTTGATGATGCCTCTGTTGGTGAAGAAGCAGTCTATCACCGCTCGTCTTATCGCCGTTTTGATGTCTATCTCCTGAAGGAGCCAGTTGACGATACTCTCAAGAATGCGAGCGTGTATCTCAAGACCAGGTCGGAGACGAGGCGTGATGTTGACATAGGGGTTTCTCAAGTAGATACTGGGAACCATCGTCCTGAGCATCGCATAGACCAGGTTGTAGGGGAGGATACCGTCAGCAGAAGATTGATAGCCTGGAAACACTCCCCTTGCGTAATCACGGTAGACTGGCCATCGCTTAGACCAGCCGAACCGTTCCTTATACCTCAATCCCTGTTCAATTAGTTTCCACCACTGTTCAGTCATAATTTCAATTTTTGAAATTACGAAGAACCTTAGCCAGAGCCGAGCCTCTCGGAGGCACTTTGTCCGTTCCGTGAAGCAGCCTGTGGGTTCTTCTCCTCTCTTCCTCAGTCTTCGGTTTTCCTCTTCTCGGTCTCCCAGTCGCACCCAATCCACTGAGATGATGAACCTCGCCTGCGATTGGTCTACCTCCTCCCTTCGGATAGCAAACCCTTATGTAGACATCAGGACGAGGCTTAATAGTTCTCACCCGTCCACCCCTCTTCACGCACTCCTCAAAAGCCTTTGGCATCCTATCCTCCATACAAGTGTTTTCTGGTTGAGTAGAGAGCAGAGATTTCCGCTCCACTCAAAGCCCTGTTGTAGATACGGACTTCGCCGATGAGACCATTGAGTTGACTTGGGCTATACGGATTTCCAGGATTATCGCCTATATGGACAGGTATTGAGTAAGCAGGTAAACTTGCAGATAAAGTCCCGTAATAATCCATATCTTTCGCTTCACCATTGATATAAATCCGCAATTTCTCCTGATTTGTTGAGCCATTTCCATCGTATACCACCACTGCGTGATACCATAAACCTGTCTGCAAGTTAGCATTAGTAGTCCAACCTTTATAACTATCCGAGCCAGGGTAAAACCTCAGTTCATCAGGATAAGTATTGTCTACCCACCAGAGCCAGTCATACTTACCTGATTGAAACTTGGCACACAGAACATCCTTCGCTCCAAGAGAATTAAACTTCACCCATACAGCCACCGTCAACTCCTTCACAATGTGTAAACTTTCATTATCAGCAACCTCCACATAGTCATCCACCCCATCAAAACTCAGTCCCGAACAATGAGGCGAGACCCGTCTCCAAATCGCCCCATACACAGTCCCATCGTTCTTGAAGCGTGAGAGGTCAATCGCCCTCGTTCCGTTCCTTCTGCTCTCACCACTCATCAAGAGAACCAAACTCCCGTCAACTGGTCTCATAACACCTTCACCTCACAAGGCATCTTCGTTCTATGCTTGTGAATGTGAAACCTCTTCTCATACTTTCTGCCACTGAAGTATGGCTCTAAATCACTTAAAACTTTGCTCGCCTCTGCCTCGTTAGAGACTTCAACTCTCATGAATTGTGGAAGGTCAGTCTCTTCAACCTCAGTCTCTATAATCTCAGCATAATAAGTGTCCATTTCACCTCCCGTCTATAACCTGTAGAGTTTCCAGAGGACATTTATTGCTCCGCTGTCTGCAGCGAACTTGAAGCCCAGTTTCACTTGACCCTCTCCAACGAACAATCCCTGTATCAGAAAGCCCCGATAACTCGCCTGTCCACTCACCATATCAACGGTATGAGTGGTGTGAAGAACCTCCCTGACATTACTTCCGAACTTAACCAGATTATAGGTGCTAACCGTCAGGTCTCCAGCAGTGTCGTCAGAGGGCTTCTCCACCGCAAGGTAGAACATCTGGTCTTGGTGGAGAGGCATCTCTCCTACCGAGATAGCAGAAGTCCTCTTCTCAGTAGTCAGGTCATCACCAGAAGCGAAGGACACCGTCCCAGATGAAATCAAGCCAGCATCAGAGCTGGCTCTATACAAGCCCCTAACCATTACATCAGGCATTGCTCCTCCTGTTGACAGACGAACGGATAGCGAAGCTCAGCACGGCTCGCTCTCCTTACACTCTCTCTAATCTCTTCAAGAGACCAACTCATTCGCTCCGAAGAAACCACTTTCTTCTCTCTTTGATACTTTCTCGGAACATACTGCTCTACTTGCCAAGACAGAGCATCTATCAAGTCATCGTGTTTTCCGTAGGGGAAACTGAAGAGTTCTTCCTCCAACTCCCTCATTCCCTTCTTCAACTTGATGACGCCGTTCTCAAACAGAGGTGCGAGACGCAACTTAATTCTGGTCTGTTTGGAGATGCTCTTAGCCTTGACAGGCTCTATGATATACCATTTTCCTCTCCTTGCCATCTCCTCTCTGAAGGCAGCCTCAAGGTGAGCATATCTATTCACCTCAAGTCTCAACTTCAAGGCTCCATCCATATCAGCCACATCAAAGGCAGTCGCAATCAATTGTTTATCACTCAGTCTTTCTCTCCGATACCTCCTCACAAACATTCCCTCTCTCGTGTGTTTGACGCTGACAATCGCTGTGAAGTCCTGAGATTTCCTTCCAGTCGGAGGGTCTGCAGGGTCAATCGTGATAACTCCGTATCCGTCCTCTGGCAACTCCTTTTCCTCATAGTAGTCAATCCACTCGGGCTTAAACTCCATAAATTCTCTCGCCTTCGGGCTGTTGAGGTAGAGGGCTGAGAACATATAAGTCCCCATACTATCTCTGATGCTCTCCAACCTGTCCAGATTAAACCTCCGATAGGTCGGTTTGCCATCTACGATGGCTGGTCGGTCAAAAACTCTACACCTCTCGTTCTCTTTAATCCAGTTAATGTGGTCGTAATCGCACCACCTCGTTCCTATAACTATCCTCTCGTCTCGCTCTCCTATCAGGAGAGGAATGGTGAGTTTGTGGAAACCGATAGCCTTCTCTATATCATCCCGATTAGGCATTGCCTCCTGTCCCGTGAGGTCATCTTTCTTGGGAGCAACGGTATCATCCTCAATTATGAGGTTATAGTGTCTTCTGATGATATTTGCACCTACTCCTGCTGCCTCAAAAGTTCCCTCTGGATAATCTTCTGGTCTGTTGAGAACGGCACATCTATCACTCCATCTCACCTGATTAAACTTGGGAATAACCTCTGGAAAGAGGGCTTGGTAAAACCTGTTTGTCTCCACGATAGTCCTGATGGAGTGGACGGTCTTTTCTGCGTTGGGGCTGGTGTTGGACACGATGAGACATCGGAGAGAAGGGTCTCTCGTGGCTCTCCACAATGGATAGAGTTTGCCTGCTATCGTAGTCTTGAGGAAAGTTCGGGGTAGGATAACTACCTTCACCTCTGGGGTTTCCTCTTGAAGAAAGTCGCAAAGTTCTCTGTGAAGGGTGGGGTCAAAATAGTTAGGGTCGGTAAAAGTCTGTGCAAAAAACCAAAACTTGCTGAGGGCAAGTTCTCTAATCTTCGTGAGGTCGCTTTTCGTTAGAATTTCCATTTCTCAAGGTTCTCAAAGCCTCAATCAGGCCTGGCGTGGGCTGAACATAGAGGTTCATTGAAGTCTCTGTCTCTGCTTTGAAACCACTTCTGTCCAGAATTTCTTTGGCTGCGGATACCTTCACTCTTCCGCTTTCATCGCTGAGGGCTTGAGAAAGGGCATCAACTGCTCTGTCTGCTAACTCCTCAATCCTGCTTCTAAT
>Ga0164311_10002072_pt1 | contig 10217 bp, 11 predicted proteins | sample GuaBasSedimGuay2_FD_121796 | JGI IMG/M metagenome (GOLD analysis project Ga0164311, IMG submission 121796) | Subseafloor sediment microbial communities from Guaymas Basin, Gulf of California, Mexico - Guay2, Core 4569-9, 9-12 cm | ecosystem: Environmental > Aquatic > Marine > Hydrothermal vents... | reverse complement strand
CTCCTTTAGATACGCCTCTGGGAAACGTGGAGGAGAAGGCTTAAATATTACTTTCCAAGTAAATTTACTTAGAAAGTAATATTCACGTGGTGAGGATGGCCTTAAAGCTCCTCCTCGTGGATGACGGCGAAGTGTTGTGTGAGGTTCCATTAAGCTTAGACGCCTCTATGGAGCGTGAGCTCCAAGAATTGATGGAGGAAGGACTGAGCCTCCTCAACGCTCTAGCCTCCTCGTTCAGCCACGCTAGGCGTCTACAAATACTGGCTGAGTTTTTGAAGGGCGGCTTCGATGAACTAGAGTTTTCAGAGCTTACCTCAAGGCTTGGCTTAAACCCTAAGCAGATATGGGAGCACGTAAAGGCCTTGGAGAGGTCGGGGGTCATAGAACGTAGAGGATGGGGGCGATACGCGGTATCTAGGCTTGGAGCCACCGCGGTGTTGATGGTTGGGCTAAGCCTCCACCGCATGTTAAGGGTCTTGGAGGGGAGGTTTCCGTGAGCTTCAGCCCTACGCCCCTAGACATGGAGGCTCTCCTCCGTGAAATGATCAAGAGAGCGTTGGAGCTTCGCAGTCCACCAACGCTGCCCTCCAGGCCTCAGCCCATCGTGATCGAGGAAGCTCTCGATGAACCCTTAATAGACGTTTTCGAGGGGGAAGACGAGGTGAAGGTGTATGTGGAGCTTAAAGGCGTAAAGCCTGAGAAGCTCAGGTTGAACTTGGTCGACGGGTCGTTGGAGGTTAAGGCCGAAGGCTTCCACGATGTCATACAGCTACCTAGAGGGCTAGACGTGGAGGCAGCTTCGTCTAGGCTAAACAACGGTGTGCTCGAGGTCAAGGTACCGAAGCTTAGGGGAGGTGAACGCCATAGATTATAGCTGCTACGTGGAGCTCGTAGGTACCGCCCACTTCACAAAGCGCAGCATAAAGGAAGCGATGTCTAAGATTATGGTTGAGAAGCCTAGCGATGTTGCGTTAGAGCTAGACTTGGAGCGCTTCAGGGAGCTTAATTCATGTTCAGCCTGCCCTAAACGCTTCACCTGTAACCGCAGTACGTGCGAGTTTACTGCTGCCTCAGATGCGCTGGGCAACATGGATGCTAACCTCTGGCTTATAGACATGGATAGGCAGGAAATAAAACATAGGCTAGCCCAGTTCTTAACGCCTGCCGAGGTAGCTAACTTGTCTTTGCTGAGAGGGGATCCAAGGGAAGGGGAACGCATGGTAGAGCTCTGGGAGCTTGGGTACAAGGACCTAGCTATGGAGGTGAGCGAACGTCAATGGCAGCTGATTAAACGCTACCTCCCTTCGTTCTACAGGGTGATATTGTTGGAGCGAGACGCGTTAATGGCAGCTAGACTAGTCTGGATAGTGGATAGGAAGCTTGAACGCTCCGAGCAACCTAAAATACTTGCTTTCGTGGGGGCCAGCCACCTTGAAGGCATACGATACTACTTATCTAACCCGCAGGTTATCGCTCCTGCGCTTAGAAGATTTAATTTACCTTTCACCCCGCCCACGCTTGTCAGGAGGGTTAAGGTGGCAGCAAGGTAGCGCTGGCGAAGTAAGCGGTACGAGGCATGGCTACTTAACCCTGACCACGAGCCCTTTAAGCCTAGCTAGGGCGCTAAGCTTCTCCTTGCGTTCAAGTTCAGCTGCCCCTAAGATTTCCTCGAGGTGTTTTATGACGCGGTCCATTAGTTCTCTATCCACTGGTCTAGGTACTCCATCCTTGCCTCCAAAGGCGAAGGAGAACTTGATAGGGTCGCGCCAGCTCGGCGCTTCACCGTAGACTAGGTCGGCGATGAGGGCTAACGCCCTTACTCCAGCTGGTCCAAGCCCCCTAACCTCTAATAGTTCTTCGTAGCTCCTAGGCTTAACCTCATAAGCCCTCTTCATCACTTCCCAGTTCAGGGAGTCTGGGGCAAACCTATAGATGATCAACGGCTCTGCCGATCTTCCATACCCCATCCACGCGTCTAATGGTCCCCTGAGCTTAGACCTAGCTTCGAAGAGCAGCCTCCTAACCTTCAAAGGCCCCTCCAAGACAATGTCCACGCATGCCTTTCTACACCTCTCACTTTCCCTAGCGGTCATGTCGAGCACTGCTGGCCTAACTAGGTCTCCAGCTATGCCTGTGTGGGGCTCATCTACGAAGCTCCTCAGCTCCATGGACAGCCAGTGGTAGCGCCTAGCGGTCTTATCGTCCAGGTTCATCCCCTGCTGGACCACCATCCAGTTGCCGCGCTCTGAGAGGAGTACGCAGTGGTGGTAGAGGCTATAGCCATCCTGCACCGCTGCGTTGTCCACCTTTGCTGTAAGCCTACTTGCTTTCTTGACCTCCTCTACGCGAGCTAAGCTTAAACCGTAGGCTTCACCTATCGCCTCAACCTCCTCCAACGCTCTAAGAGACCTTGCACCTTTACCTCCAGCTAACTTCACCCCTAGCGCTCCGTCCTCCAGCGCTGCTTTGAGCACACCACAGGTAACCGTCGTCACCCCGCTGCTGTTCCAGTCGAAGCCTAAAGCACAGGAGAAAGCTTGAAACCATAAAGGATCTGAAAGCCTTCTAAGCACCTCTTCAGGACCCCTTTCCTCAACTATCACGGCGAGTATGGCCTTAGCCAGCTTACGCATCCTAGCTAGAAGCCACCTAGGCACTCCACCTGTATGGAGAGGCAGCTCCACGGTACCTGTAAAGCTCAAGCTTCCTCGAGGTGATTAGGTAGACAATACGTAAAAACCTTGCTTTTTGCCAGCGCTCGTCGATGACGAAGTTGAAGACGTAAACTGGCACTTAGGCCTAGTTTCCTAAAGGTTTAAGAAGGAAGCTTCGTAGTGTTTAAAGGTCCACGCCATGGGGCAGGGCTCCTTTCATAACCCCATGCTCATTTCTCGCTGGAGGGAGACAGTCACAGCCCTACCCCGGGCGAGGCCCTCCGTAAAAAGCTTGAAGAGGGATTAGTTAAACCTTTAACTACCTTGAGCGAAGATGCCGGTCAGCTCGCAGCTCCTCAAGTCAGCTCTGCCTCCTGTACGGATGGCAAGCTTCGAGCCATGTAAGGTCTGCGTTGCTTTACTCATAGTTAAGGCGGGCCTATTAAGGCTTAAATACGTAAATGCGTTAACTCCAAGCCGAGCTGTTATAGGAGGGTTTGAGTTGAGCGCACCCCCAACAGGAGCCACGTATGCTAAAGATATGCCCGGCTTCTTCACCGAAGAGGAGGAGATGTTTAGGGAGACTGTTAGAGAGTTCTGCATGAAATACATAGCTCCTAAGTGGGTGGAGATCGACGAGAAGGCGGCCGTAGACCCCATGGAGGTCCCCGTGGACCTGATAAAGAAGATGGGTGAGCAAGGCCTCTTCTGCATAGCTAACAGCGACAAGTACGGCGGCCAAGGCGGAACCTACACCATGGCAGCTATAGCTGTGGATGAAATAGCCTACGCAGACCCAGCTGTAGCGTTAGCCGTGTATGCCCTGCTCAATAATGGCTGGCCCGCTATGCTGGAGATCTACGGCAAGGAGGAGGTCTGCCAGGAGGTCATACCTAAGGTGGCTAAGGGTGAAGCCTTCTTCGGCATAGCCACCACTGAGCCTCAGGGAGGAAGTGACATAGCTGGTATAAGGATGACGGCGACGAAGAAGGGCAACGTCTACGTGTTCAACGGGGAGAAGGCTTACATAAGCGGTGTAGGAGAAGCTTTCGTTAAGCTTCCTTGGGGAGGCGGCTTCTTCCTAGTCGCAAGGACCTCAGAGAGCCCCGGGACCCACCGCGGCCTCTCGGCCTTCGCCTTCATAGGGAGGAAGGACGGCAAGCTAAGGAACGGTATCAGCCCCACTGTATATCACGACATAGGTAGGTGTGGGTTAACCACAGGAGGCTTCATCTGTAACGACGTGGAGCTAGAGGACGTCTACCTGCTGGGCGAGGAGGGTAAAGGCTTCTACTACGTCATGGAGGGCTTCAACGCTGCGAGGATAGTGGTGGCAGCTGCCTGCCTCGGAGGCGCTAGGTGGCTCCTCGACCAAGCTGTGCAGTGGTTCCATCAGCGCAAGCTGTTCGGCAGACCTATCGCAAGCTTCCAGGGAATTAACTTCAAGTTTGCTGAGCTTTACGCTCGCTATGAAGCAGCTAGGTACTTCGTATATAGGGCAGCTAGGCTATTTGATGAAGTTTACTTCAAGAAGAACCCGAACTTTAAGCCTCAAGACCTCAACGTACCCGTAGCTCTAGCTAAGATGACCGCTCCTGAAACCGCCGTGGACATAGCTGAGGAGGTAATGAAGTGGTACGGCGCCTACGCCTACACCAAGGAGGCTCCCATCTTCAGAGCCTGGCTAGGCCTATTCAGCTACGTGATCGGCGCTGAGGGCGCTCAGAACATCATGAGGTACATCATAGCCAGGGACACCATAGGCGCTGAAGCTGTGAGGAAGTGGTGGGCTTAAGCACTAATCCCCATTTTTTGTTTCTCCACGGCTATGAGAGGAGCTTCTAAGAGAGCCGACAGTCACCCTCAGTCTTCTTCGCGTAAGGTGATTGAAAATCTACGTGGAGTTCAGTAGACCTTAGGAATGAACCTCCACTTAACCTTCATCATATACTTCCTGTACTCTTCACCAAACCTCCTAAGCAGGTACTCCTCCTCCTTAATCGCGGTCAACACGTGTAGCGCCGCCAGTATAACTGCAATCACGATAGCTAGTAGGTTTTGGAAGCAGAGCGCTGCTCCAAGGTAGGCTAGAATTATCCCTAGGTACCCTGGGTGCCTAATCTTGGAATAAATACCAGTCGTCACGAGCTTCTCCACTTCCTCGGCCTTAGCGTGAGCCTGCCGGTGCTCCCTGTGCGATAAGCCATGAATAACCATGCCGACGACGAAAAGCGACGCTCCCAGCAATGTTGATAGAGAGGCGGGTAAAAGCAGAAATGAAGAGCTATAGCCGTAAAGGCCGCAGATGATCAATAACCCCCACTCTATGACCCCTCTCAAGCTAGGCTTCATTAAGAGGTACCTATCGAGAAGTCTCATCAAAACTGCTTCGCGGTGCACGCTTTAAGTCTGTTTCGCCGGTTAGCTCCTTAGCAACCTTACAGCTGGATATGGTCGCTTGATTAGTTGGATGGAATTGTGGGTAGTAAGATTTTTAAGTATGAAATCCTACTTTTTTAACTGAAAACCATGGTGCTGCGCTTAAAGTCGGTGGTAGGTGTCAAGGGCCAGGTCGTAATTCCCAAGGAGATTAGAGACCTCTTGAACCTTAAGCCAGGCGTCGAGGTGGTCTTCGAGGTGAAGGAAGGTGTTGTTGAAATGAAAGCAGCCTCTAGGAGCAGCCTCGAGGAGTTCTTGAACAGCGTGCCGAGGGAGCGTAGATTGAAGCTGCACGTGGACCTCAAGAAGCTTATCTTGAAGGAGGTTGAGGAGGAGTGGTCTACTTAGACTCAAACGTCTTCATATACCCGCTTATTTACGACCTCGACGCTGAGCCTAAGGCAAAGGCTTCTAGAAACTTGCTAAGCGACGTAGTGAACGGTAGGGTCAGGGGTGTTACGTCCACGCTGACGTGGGATGAAGTAGTCTGGGTGGTGTGGAAAGTAATAGGATACGATGAGGCAGTTAGGGCTGGAGCCGCGCTGCTAACTCTGCCTAACACAGATTTCATGGACGTGACGCCGCTGACCCTAATGAAGGCTCAAGGGTTAATTGATAAGTACGGGCTTAAGCCGAGGGATTCAATACACGTGGCTACGGCCATCCTCGCCAAGGAACCTGAAGTAGTAAGTGACGACGAAGAGCTCGACGTAGTCAAGGAAATAAGGCGAGTGCCGCTAGTTTAACTCTAGCCTCCTAGACCTTCACCAGTGGCAGACGCCTACTTAAGATAGGCGCTCCAAGCTCCTTGAAAGAAGCATAAAGAGGTAAGCTTTTATGTAAGGAGAATCCTCTCTGTATTACCTTGGTATTACCTATTCTTAGGGGATGGCCCTCTCTTTCTATGGTCTCTGAGCAGGTTAGAGGTTTGACGGTCTTTTCATCTTCTCCTGCCTGTCACTGGCTTGGGCTTGCGTTGGCTGTTAGGGCGTCGAGCAAGGGGAATGTGCTGTACATCGATGGTTGGAACACGGCAAACATCTATGAGCTTTATAGGCTTGCTGAGCTTGAAGGGTTGGGGGAGGAGGCTCTTAGGAGGATACTTATTTCAAGGGCATTTACTGCTTATCAGCTCTTAACGCTGTTACAGAGGCTTGAAGAAAACGTTGAACGTTTCAGCCCTATCCTCCTAGTTCTAGCTGAGCCTGTTAGGCTTTTCCTCGATGAAGACGTGCCTAGACGTGAAGGTATAGACATGTTTGCCTCAGCGCTGGGTAAGCTTAGAGCCTTCATTAAGAGGTCTGGGGTAAGCGTAGCAGCGTTTACGGCGCTGAGCCCTGAAGATGTGAAGCGGAGGAGGTCTGTCTTCATCAACCTCCTGGTGGGCGCGGCTGACCAGCACGTCAGGGTGGAGGAGAAAGGCAAGGTTGTAAGGCTTGAGTGGGTTAAGCCTAGCCGACATGTCTTAGAGGTCAGCTTCAACCGCGAGTTCCTTTACGACTACCTGTGAGGTGACCACTATGGGTAGGACGGTGCCTAGCTACCGCCAAGCCTTGGAGGAGGAGATAGCTAAGTGGAGCAAGATGCTCCGCGTCTTAAGGCCTGAGCACAGGAAGGCCTTGGAGGAGCTTTTCAACACAGCTAGGAACCTAGCGAGCGCTGGCAGCTACGCTGCTAGGCCTTCGGTCTATGAAAGCATGGTTCTAACGATGCTGGTGAAGATGCAAGCCGAGATCGATAAGCTGAGGAGGGAGCTGGATGAGCTGCGACGTAGACAAGGCTAGAGGCTGGCTCCTAGACATCTATCAGTCAGGGCCTGGAAAGATAGCTCTATGGCTTATCACGGCCGAAGGCCGTAGGGTTAAGCTCGAGGACGATTTCTATCCGAAAATATACATCGCAGGTCCATTAAACCACCTTAAACGCCTCAAGCAAACCTTGGAGGTGAGCCAGAGCGTCCACGCCTACCGCTTCGCTGAGAAATACGTTAAGCCAGGCGACTTGGAGAGAACACGTGTCTTAGAGGTTGAGGTGTTGGATCAGCGTAGAGCAGTACACTTCGCCAGGAAGATCATGAGGCTTGGCAGGTTTGAGCGCTTCGAGGTCTACAACGTGGACCTCCCAGCTGAGCAGTACTACCTATATGACCACAGCCTCTACCCCTTCGCTTTAATAGACGTCACTAGGACTAGGAGGGGTCTTTGGATCCAGCTTCTCGAAGACCCTTCAGCCCTAGATTACCAGCTACCTCCGCTAAGGCGCGTCCTGCTAGAAGTAGAGGCTGAGGGTAGGCTTCTACCGTCTGAAAAGGTTAGGAGGATCATTGTTAAGACTAGGCGAGAAAAATATGTCTTGGAGGGCGGGGATGAGGCAGGCTTAATCCTAGAGTTCGTTAAGCTCCTCGTTAAGCTCGACCCAGACTTCATCTTCACGAAGGGCGGAGACTCAACGGTGCTTCAGTACCTGACGAGGAGAGCTATGGCGAGCGCCGTGTACCGCGACTTCTACCTCAGCAGGGATAAGCACTTCATCTGTTCATCGAGGCAGAGAGGAAGAACAGTATATAGCTATGGCAGGGCCTACTTCATCTGGCCCACGCATCGCCTCCACGGACGCATACACATCGACCTGCTCAACAGTTTCATCCTAGCCAACTCGGGTTTCCACGGCTTAGCGGAGGTGGCTAGGACATGCCGCGTCGAGCTTCACCGCGCAGCGCGCGCAGGGATAGGCACTATTATGTCCTCGCTTCAGCTCTACGAAGCTATCAAGAGCGGCGTCCTAATCCCTTGGCGCAAAAAAGAGCCTGAAGACTACAAAGACGCCTTAACCCTCCTCGAGGCGGATAGGGGCGGGTTAGTCCTCGAACCTATCCGAGGCGTCCACCGCGACGTAGGTGAAGTAGACTTCTCCTCCATGTACCCCTACATCATGTTGAAGTACAACATCAGCCCTGAAACCATCAACTGCCAATGCTGCCCCGACTCTCCGCAGCTCGTACCTGAGCTCGGGTTCAGGGTCTGTCAACGACGGAGAGGGCTGATCCCAAGGGTACTCGAGGTCTTGTTAAGGAGGAGGCTGGCGTATAAGCGGATGGCGAAGGAGGCTGAAGACCCTAGGCTTAGGAAAATCTACGACCGCAGACAGGCAGCGCTCAAATGGGTGCTGGTTTCATGTTTCGGCTATCTAGGCTACAGAAACGCGAAGTTCGGTCGAGTAGAGGCACACCAAGCTGTCTGCGCCTATGCCAGGGAGCTGCTGTTGAAGGCTATCGAGATAGCTGAGGAACGAGGCTTCGAAGTAATCCACGGGATAGTTGACTCGCTGTGGGTTAAGAAGCCTGGAGCAAGCCAAAAGGACTACGAAGAACTCACAGCCCAGATCCATAAAGAGACACGCATACCCATAGGCCTAGAAGGGATCTACCGCTGGATTGCTTTCCTAAGGTCAAGATCAACCCCCACCCCTGCCTTGACCAGGTACTTCGGAGCCTTCAGCGATGGAAGAATCAAGGTCAGGGGCCTCATGGCGAGGAGGAGCGACACACCTCTCTTCATCAGACAGGTCCAAGAAAACCTGATAAAGAAACTATCGGAGGCTACAAGCGACGACCTAGCACTGATGGCTACTAAAGCTCTTAGAAAAACGGAGGGAGCCATGGAAGCGTTAAGGAAAAGGTTGATCCCCCTAGACCTATTAGTGGTGAGGAAGAGGCTTTCCAAAGAACCATACGACTACGCAAGCCAAGTACACCACGCCGTAGCCGCCAAGCAGCTCATAGCTGAAGGCTACGAAGTACACGCAGGCCAGCTAGTAAGGTACATAATAACCGACGCAGACGCTGCTAGGCCTCAGCGGAGAGTAAAGGCATGGGAGCTCGCAAAGCAAGGGCAACGCTACGACGTCGAAAAATACGAGCAGCTCCTCAAAAGAGCTATAGAAGAAGTAACCGAACCCTTCGGGTTAAAACCCCACCTAGCCAAGCAGACAACACTATTCTAGCAGCCTTCAATTTTCTTGAGCAACCCTCAAGCATGGTAAACAAACACGGCTACTTCGCCTCCCTAAGACAAGCACCGTCGAGGACGGCCACGACGCCCCCTCAACCCAGCCGCCTCATCCAAGTCCAAGTTAAACAACTCAAGGGACTTCCTCCTAACCCACCAATCAGGCACCTTAGCCGGGAAAACCTCCCTCACCCTAGCTAGCTCCCTAACCTCATCAGCACTCAGATCCTTCCCACCAAGCCTCCGAAACAGTTCACGGCGCACCTCAAGAGCCAGAGCCTTCCAAGTACCAGGCAACATACCATAATAATCACGAAACAACTCTACGATCTCATCATCCTCAGACCTAAAACGCCAATGAACCGTAACCCTACCCCGCTTAGACTTATGAATCACATGAGGTCTGTAAGAAGGCCACGTATGAACCTGTATGTGCTTTGAATGCCTACGAATGAATTCATTAAACTCTACAGTCATCAACTTAGGGGGATTCTGGCGAATTATTTCTAGCACCTTTTGATCTTTAATTGCTCGAATATAGTAGTACTTGTCTTCATCAAGACTTGCAGCGAAGTCCCTGGGTAAAATGGCTGTTAGATCGATGCTTCTTCCATAGCTAACGGTCCATGCTAACCTCCTATGATGCAAGATAAGATTACATGAACCTTCCTCAGTTAAGAGGGTTCTAACATAATATCTCCAAGTTTCTTCATCCATCTTGGTTAATCTAATGTTAGGCTGATGAAGACTTTTGGAACCATAGGGTACTCCTAGCATGTTTAGCTTTCGGCCACTTAGGGCATCGGCTCTTGAAAGTAGAATGTTCTTGCTTGTGAGGTAAGGACCGTAGAAGCATCCACCTGAACCTTCAACAGCTCGCTTAAAGTAGTAATGTAGAACCGGATCACGGTTGAAATAAGAAATGAATCGCATGCGATTATGCATGTGTCCTTCATTGACAATGTGAGGTATGAGAAACCATAAAGACTGAGAGTTAAGATCTAAGGGAAATTTGGGCTCAATAATAACCCCTGTTCTCTCAAGTAGGCTGTAAGGAAAACCCATGTCATCGCAGATCCTTCTTAAGACAGATGTTGTAGCAGTTCTCGGCTTATAG
>Ga0164311_10002070_pt1 | contig 10224 bp, 6 predicted proteins | sample GuaBasSedimGuay2_FD_121796 | JGI IMG/M metagenome (GOLD analysis project Ga0164311, IMG submission 121796) | Subseafloor sediment microbial communities from Guaymas Basin, Gulf of California, Mexico - Guay2, Core 4569-9, 9-12 cm | ecosystem: Environmental > Aquatic > Marine > Hydrothermal vents... | reverse complement strand
TTGCACCTCAGAACAGTATAGACATCAGCGCTTACCAAAAGGATCCTGTTGGCCGCACCGAGATCCCGGTGCTTTACAACACTAATAACGCTAACGACGGTAGGGTATGGCAGTAATTTGTATCTCGTTTGTTAGCTAGACATTCCAATCAATGGGCCTGGGTGCTTCTTTGACCCAGGCCCATTGCTCACCCTGTTATATTCCATCCGGCTAGCTTTGCACAGTGCTTCCATAAGAGAATGCTCGCTCAACAATTGGCCCATGTGAGAATCGAAAAGGCTATAAAATGGGAGGTCGGTCAGTATCGGGAAGAGTCATTGTCACTGGTATGTTTCGGAGCGGCACAACACACCTTTGGCGTCTCCTTTCTGCTGACCCTGCCTTTGAGGTCAGTTATTGTGAGCCGTTGCATCCTCGGTTGGATCAGGAGATGTTGACATGGGAGCATTACAGGTCTTATCAGGCGCGAGCAGATCTAATAAAAAGATATTGGATGCCGGATTTTAGTTCTAACAAGCTCTTCTTGAAGCCAGAAGACTTATATCCTGAACTGAAAATCTATCTTGAAAAGCTGTTAACCCCTAAATCGCTTGCCAAATTTGTTCGCCTGAATTTGCGGCTGGGCTGGTTTGCAACCAGCTTTCCTGACGTTTTTATCGTATTTATAGTACGTGACCCACGGGGGGTGTGTTTCTCTATGCTCCATCATCCGGATCAAGAGGCAATCATTAGACACGATTTACCCTGGGAAGATTGGCATGCTAGGCAATATTTTGATCTGTATTCTCAGATACCCCTTTACCACCAGTACCTATGCTCCCTCAAAGATGAGCCACCCTATGTGAAAATCATGGCCCTATGGTCTATTAATATTGAGAAATCACTTTGTGATTTACAGGCCTGCGCCCGTCATTGGATTGTTGTGCGGTACGAAGATCTATGTAACCAACCTGAGCGGGAGCTGAGAAAAATTTATACGGCCATGGAAAGCGAATTGCCGACAGAGGTGCTTTGTAGTGTCAATGCCACGGTGGGAACAGAGCGGCCCTGGCAAAGGCCTACTAATAGTACAAGGGTAGATTTACACAAACAGGTGCCCGATCGAATTTGGAGAAACGGTGTTCGAAAGGCCAAGATAGAAGCGACTATGAAAAAGCTTGGCTATGAGGTCTAACGTGGAAGCTAATTTTTAGAAGGGGAAAAAGGGGCAAAAATTTGGATGGTGGATAAGAATGATTCTCGGTATTTGGCGGTATAGGAAATTTATTTGGAAAAATGCATGCAGGGATCTGTGGTATAGATATGCTGGATCTTCCATGGGCTTTTTGTGGAATGTGATCAATCCTCTCTTCCAGATATTGCTCTACACCCTGGTTTTTTCAAAGATCATGCAAGTTCGTGTGCCTAACCTACCGGCGGGCTTTGGCTTCGCTATTTATCTTTGTGCTGGACTGATACCATGGCTGAATTTCGGGGAAACCGTTGAGCGGTGCACAAATTCCTTTGTTGAAAATGCTGACTACCTCAGGAAGCTGGGCATCCCAGAGCAGGTTTTTGTTGCACAGGACGCAGGAAGCAGTTTTTTGAGCTTGACGATCGGTATGGCTCTGCTGGTGGGAGTGTGCTCTGCGCTGGGACATTATCCGAGATGGTCGTGGGTGGCATTGCCTGGTATCATAATCCTGCTTCAAGGGTTTGGATTTGGGCTTGGGCTCTTGCTCGGTGTATTCAATACATTTTTCAGGGACATTGCTCAAGCCTTAGGTCTATTCCTTCAGCTGTGGTTTTGGGCTACTCCGATCGTGTACACGGAAAGCATCCTGCCTGGCCGTATCAGAGATTGGCTGTTCTTAAATCCAATGTATCCCTATATTCAGGCCCTGCATACGGTCATTGTGAACAGGAGCTGGCCGACCGGACAGGATTGGGCTGTTATGGCATCCTACGCACTGGGATTGCCCATTTTGGGGTACTTGGCACTGAGGACACTCAGGCCTGAAATCCGGGACGTCCTTTGATCCATTCTTTCCGTCCTTGTTTTTTGGGTTTCCGCAGATCACTATGGATAAGATGATAAGGGTCGATAGGCTCTCCAAAAGGTTTCGCCTATACAATAATCCATGGCATCGGGCCATAGAATGGGCAACTTTGGGCAGAAGGCGGCTACACAAGGAATTTTGGGCCTTGCGCGATATCTCATTCGAAGTGGGTCGTGGGGAATGTCTTGGTATCATCGGCCCGAATGGGGCTGGAAAGAGCACATTGTTGAAAATCCTCTCAGGGGCTCTTTATCCAACGAATGGGACGTTTGAGGTTCGGGGCCGTACGCTGTCATTGCTTGAACTGGGTACAGGATTCAATCCCGAACTAACAGGCCGTCAGAATCTATACAACAGCGCCCACCTGTTGGGATTACCGCCTGAGTATTTAGAAACGCGAATTGGAGACATAGAAGAGTTCGGAGGGCTGGGAGATTTTTTCGACCGGCCTCTTAAAGTATATTCTTCGGGCATGTATGTACGGCTGGCCTTTTCTCTTTTTGTCTTCTTAGAGCCTGATGTGCTTATCATAGACGAGGCCTTGAGCGTAGGCGACGTATTTTTCCAGCAGAAAAGCTTTGCCAAGCTGCGTGAAATCATCTCAGGCGGTACGACATGCTTGTTCGTTTCTCATGATACCGCTGCTGTTCAGAATCTTTGTCACAAGGCTATTCTTCTGCAACAAGGAAAGATCGCCTTTTACGGTGAGGCTCCTGAGGCAGTTAGCAGGTATTTCGGGAGTATAGGGGGCGAATTCCCCAAAAAAGCTATCGGAACAACGGGGAAAAAACAAATTGCTTATCCAGACCCGGATAATAGGTTAATGGATCCGGATGAAATTCTTTCGCATAATGTCTTAGAAAAGAATCACAAACGACATGGTGCGGGTGGACTTAGGATAGTCGCCGCGAGGGTCACCGATTCGAAGGGGCGTGATACGATGCAGGTTGAAATGTTGGGAAGCCTTACGTTTCACTTGCTGCTTCGTGCAAATGAAGAGATTATTGAACCGAGTGTGGGCATTCACCTGCATGATCGGCTCGGTAATGTAGTTTTTGCTTCAGGAACACGGCAATTGGAAAAAAGACTGCCTGATTTGTCTCTCGGGGATGAACTGGTCGTTAGCCTAAGGCTTGGCCTTAACGTACAAGCTGGTGAGTATACCTTCAGCCTAGGGGCCTCAGAGGGGTCAGGAGAGAGAAATCCTAATATTGGATTTTTGCAAGATCGCCACGACATGCTGGGCCCCATAGTAGTAGTTGCCGACCCGGCCAAATTGTTGCCTTTCTATGGTATTGCGCAATTGCCGTTGGAGGCGGCTTGGTCAAGCCCCGTGCCTAGGAAGATCATAGAGCGAGGTGAGTCGCTGCTGTGAATACTAGACCAAAAATTGCCTTCATGACCACCCTGGGCACTAATGTGGGTGACGATTTTATTCGTGCAGGGATTTTTTCCTTTTTTTCAGAGGTCTTTGGTAAATTTGAACCCCTTTATGTGAATAAGCACGATCTCTCAACTCTTTTTAGATGGTGTGAGGGAGAATCGGTTCTTGTCCCCGACAAGTTCCGATATGCCGATATCATTGTGCAGGCCGGTACTCCAGTGTATTGGAATCTTGGGGAGAGCAGGTGTTACAACGTAAGCTGGGCTAATGCATTGTGGGAGGACAGGATTTTCAGATTGGGGCATGAGAAGCCGATTTTTAATATCGGCGCAGGTTCGTGCCAGCCCTATCCCGGAGCTATAGAGGAGGTTGTGGGAGACCCCAAATGCGTATCTTTTATCCGCTCTGCTCACATGGCCTGTTGTTGGACATCAGTGCGGGATCCGTTGGCATCGGAAATACTATCCTCCCTTGGCCTGAACCATGCGTCACTACCTTGTCCAGCATTCCATGCAGCCAGGAGCCACGGGGTTTGGCATGGAACCGAAAAATTGCTTGCAGTTAATTTTATGAGATTAGGGGGGCATTTCAAACTAAAACAAGACATAACTACGGAATATTGGGCGGGGATAATTGAGGAGTTAGTACCTGAACTTAGGAAGTATCATCGTCTGATCTTTGTGGCCCATGACATGAATGAAAAGGAGTTCATGGAGCGGTGGCGGTGTGGTTCTGAAATTATATTTTATTCGTCGGACTGGCGGGATTATCTGCGGGTTTATGCAAGCTGCATTGGCGCTGTGACTAACCGTGTCCACGGAGCCGTTTGTGCTGCTGGCTTTGGGCGGCCCTCTGTCATTGTCGGAAATGACAGTCGCCTCTTGATAGGAGATTTTATTGGTATCCCGTCGCTTTATGTTGGTGACACTTGTGCAGATGAGATTGTTGAGCTAGTAGAGAGGGGATTGCAAAATGCTGGTTCAGAGCGAGAGAGGTTGATCAGTCTCCGCGAGGAGACAGCTAGAAGGTATTGTAGTGCAATAGAAAAAGGTGTTGCAGATTTCAGCCTAGACAAAAGAGGGGGCCGCGCTAAGTTTGTGATGCAGGATGGCATGAGTTTGAAGAAGAAACAAAATAGGCGGTCAGAGTTTAAGAATATTCTCTTGCCGCGCTTTGATACTTTTGGGGATATTGTTCTTTTGGAAGGTTTTGTAAAAAATTTGATGGATCTTTTTCCTAATGCGAATATTACCTTGCTTGTGCGAGAGGGATATGACCAGCTTGCTCCAATGTTCCCCGACGGTCTTGAGTGGCTAACTACCTCAATAAACCCATACAAGGACAGAATAGATAAAGAGATTGTCAATTCGCTTTTGGAGAAACTCAGAAAGAGAAATTATGATTTGATTTTGATAACGACCTATGACAGGACATGGCTGGATGAAGTTCTGGCTGCTGCCCTCAGTCCAGCAAAGAGGTTCATGCTGGGAGGGAGGCCGGAGCCAGTCCCCCATTTGAAAGAGATTTTGGACCATTTGGAGATACGGTTAAACGGAGCGCTTTACGATGCGTTTTTTAAAGTAGAAGAGAAAACTCATGAAACAGATAAGTATCAACTGTTTTTCGCTTGGCTGAGGGGAAGAGAGGATGTCTTGCCTCGACCGAGGCTCCATGTACCAGGTGATGTAAGCAGTAAGGCCGGAAAACTTCTTTCAACATTTGGGCTTAGGGCACAGGATTTTATTTTTTGCTTTCCAGCGGGCACCGCCACGGTTCGTAGCAAGGTGTGGGGTGCGGACAATTTTGCTCAGGTGATTGGACACATTGAGAGGAAATATTCGATAAGGGCCCTAGTAGCAGGACACGAAAACGAGAAAGAGATTGTAGAAGAGGTTGTTGAGTCAGCCAAGCAGAGAGGTACCAATCCTGAATTTTGGCTGGGAAAAGACGGTGACATTCCTCTGGCATGCGCTTTGGTAGAAAAGTCCTTTTTTTATTTGGGAAATGACACTGGTCTAATGCATATGGCTGCTGCACTCAACAAACCTGTATTTGCAATTTTTGGAGGGGGAACCTGGCCACGATTTTTGCCTCGGGCAGAAAAGGGAAGAGCATTTGTATGTCCCATGCCTTGCTTCTATTGTAAGTGGGATTGCTTTTTTGATGAACCGCTATGCCTTAACTCGATTCCAGTTGAGCCTGTTATTAGGGAGATTGATAAGGCACTGATGAAAGGGTTTGTGAGGGGTGATGAACTCAAGATCATTAAAATACCACATCGGACAAAGGAAGTGAAATATGCCTTGCAGAACGCTGCCCAATCCCTGAGGCGTCTTAAATCCGAGCGAGATTGCTTGGATAGTCAAGTCAAACAATTGACGAGGTTGCTAAAGGAGAGTGAAGCGGATCGAGAGACGAGGCTCGCACAGACTAGAGAGTTGCAGAGGTTATTAAGGGAGAGTGAGGCGGACAGGGCGGCTAGGTTGGAGTTGATAAAGGAACTCAGTAAGCGACTTGATGAAAGTGAAAGGGATCGGGCTGCACGGTTGACACAGATTGAGGAATTAGGAAGAAGACTAGAAGAGGTTGAGACAGACAGGGCGGCTAGGTTGGAGTTGATAGAGGAACTCAGTAAGCGACTTGATGAAAGTGAAAGGGATCGAGCCGCACGGTTGACACAGATTGAGGAATTAGGAAGAAGACTAGAAGAAGTTGAAGCAGACAGAGCGGCCAGGTTGGAGTTGATAGAGGAATTGGAGGGCAGACTAGAAGAAGTTGAGGCGGACAGGGCGGCTAGGCTTCAGGTAATCGAAGGCCTTGTTGACGAGATTGATGAACTAAAAGCCGAACTAAAAGATAAATCAAGGATAATTGAGGAGCAGCGATTCGTGCTTGATAAGAAACCAGTGAGAATTCTTAGACGGTTAAAGGCTATTTGAGTTTAGGAATAGGTGTGGAATAGGGTGGTAGGAAAGGAAATGGGTATTTTTGGGAAGCTCACAGGTGCGTATAAAAGGAGGCAAGCTCTATCGCGGGACAATTTTTCGTCATGTGATTCAAAGGTTGGCGCCTACGATGCTGAAAAATTGCCGAAGATAACTGTCATTACTCCATCTTATAATCAAGTTGAATTTTTGGAGGAATGCATTTCGTCTGTATTGGATCAAAAGTACCCCAAATTAGAATATATCATAATTGATGGCGGATCCACTGATGGCAGTATCGAAATTATAAAAAAATATGAAGACAAAGTTTCTTTTTGGGTTAGTGAACCCGATGCCGGGCAAAGTGATGCCATAAACAAGGGCCTAAAAAAGTGCACAGGTAAACTTGTCAGTTGGCTGAATGCCGATGATTTCTATTTTCCGGGTGCGTTGAGCGCTGTAGCTGAAACTTACCTACAAAACCCTAATGCCTCTTTTTATTTTGGGAATGGATGGCGTGTCGACAAGAAAGGAAAAATTAAGGGGAGGTTTTTTCCTACCGACCAGCTTGTGTTTAATCGCGAAGCACTTATTCTTGGGCTTAACTATATTCTGCAGCCTGCCACTTTCATAAATTCGACCGATTTGTTGAAAGTAGGGTACCTTAACCCATCCCTAAAATTTGGAATGGACACAGATTTGTGGATTCGCCTATCTGAGATCAGGCCTCCTCAGCCCATACCTGAGTTTATTGCTGCTACGAGGGAATATGGATTAACAAAAACCGCAACAGGGGGATTTGAAAGAGTAGAAGAACTTCGGCGGATAGCAGAAAAATATAGTGGCCTATCAATGACCCCCGGTGTCTTGTGCTATTTTCTTGACACCCTGAATAATATGCTGCCTAGACTAGAAAGAGTTTTCCCGAGTTCTTTCAGGAGACAGATTGAGGCCTTTTGGGCTGAGGTAGCGAATTTGATGGAAGATTTTGGCGCTAGGCCTGATGGCTTTCCCTATAGTTCAACTGCGAGAAGGCGAGGCAAGAAAAAGGATAGCTTGAAGAAAATTTTAGGATGAAGATCGGAATCGAGTTAAGACAAATCGTTCTGGGGAGCTCGGGGGGGATTTTGGTCCATTTAAAGGGTCTGCTTAAGGCGCTGTTGTCCCAGTACCGTGATGAGAATTTTTTTTTATTTTGCACAATTTTTAATCGCGAGGTTTTTGAGGAACTAGGCGGGAACGTAGAGGTTGTAACATTGCCCACCTATTCCTTTTTCGATGAAGTCGACCGAATATGTGCGGAGGAAAAAATCCAGGCACTTTTTCGAAGCTATCCAATTGAAGGCCAGTTGAATTTCCCAATAAACAAACAGGTCTTTTTCATACCAGACCTTCAGCACGAAGCTTTCGGAAAATTTTTTTCCAATGAGATCCTAAGGCGTAGACGCCTGGCTTTTAATTACGCTTTATCTAAAGCAGGGGCGATAGGAACTAATTCCGAGTATACCCGCCAAACGTTACTTGCCCATGAGTGGACTGCTTGCAGAGATATTTTCGTGATGAATCCTGGCCTAAGCGACGAATTTCAAAAGGCTCGTCTTAGTGATCTGTCAGAAGAAGAAAGGGCTGTGATTCCAGAGAAAGATTTTTTTCTCTACCCAGCTAATCTGTGGCCTCACAAAAATCATCAGCGTACGCTGGAAGCATTTTCGAGTTTCCTCAGAGAAACTGGAAGAGAAGTGGAATTTATCTTTACTGGTAACCCCGAAGGCTGGGAGACAATTAGGACCCGTTTCTCTCACTTACCAATCCGGCACCTTGGGTTTGTTGGTACCTCATTATTAAAGATACTCTATCAGAAGGCGTCAGCTTTGGTATTTTTTTCTCTATACGAGGGCTTTGGGATACCCTTGCTTGAAGCCTTCTACTCGGGGACTCCTGTAATTTGCAGCAATACTACAAGCTTGCCGGAGATCGGAGGAGATGCGGTTCTTTCCTGTGATCCCACTGACGTAGCGGCCATGAGCAGGCTCATGTGTGAGATCGTCGAAAATGCCGCCTTGAGAGAGATTCTTGTTCAAAAAGGTAAGGAGCGGCTGGGAAGATTCAGTTGGGTCCGGTCCGCCACCAATCTCATGGAAGCTTTGAGGCGGGTAGGCAATGACAGAGCGGAAGTGAAAACAGCATGCTGGACAACAGGAAACCACTATCCTCTTGTATCAATAGTTACCCCTTCATATAACCAGGGTCGATTTCTGAGATATTCAATTGAAAGTGTGCTTAATCAATCTTATCCTCACATAGAGTATGTTGTCATAGATGGTGGATCTAGTGATGAATCAGTGGAGATCTTAAAATCGTATGGAAATAAGTTTAAATGGGTTTCAGAGCCAGATGAAGGCCAAACCGATGCAATTAACAAAGGGTTCAGGCTTATTCGGGGAGATATACGAGCATATCTAAATTCTGACGATGTATTATTGCCAAAGTCTGTTGAAAGAATTGTCGATTATCTGAACAAGAATCCAGAGGTCGATTTAGTTTATGGAGATGCATACTATATAGATGAAAATGGAAAAATAACCGGAAAATACAATACTGCAGAATATTCTTTCCCGCGTCTGATGCAGGACTGTTGTATTTGTCAACCTGCGGCTTTTTGGCGTACAAGGATTGCCAAAAAGGTAGGGGCTTTTGACAAGAGCCTTAATTACGTGATGGATTATGATTACTGGTTGAGGATCGACCGGATTGGTGGGAGTATCAGGCATATTTCGGAAATGTTGGCCTGCTCCAGGCTTTATCCAGAAACAAAGACCTTATCTGCCCGTCGAGAAATTTATAGAGAAATATTCAAGGTCTGCCAGAAACACGGGGGATATGTAGATCTAAACTATTTTTATGGCCTTTGGCATCACTTGATAATTGAGGGAGGGGCAAACTGGTGTAAATTTCTGCGGTTTTTACCTTTTTCACATAAACTTTTGGCAAGACTTCATCATAGGCTTTATCAACTTAGATGGTATTCCGTTAATGACGTGTTGAAGTTTTTTTCGGGAAAGCTAAAAAATCGCTTGCCTGATAGATCATGGATTAATCGGGGTTTGGAGCACCTATTAGGACCCTTGTTCACCAGGATGATAGATAGGAACGTTGTGATTGGATTTTGGGGGGATAATTGGCTCGCCCCTTCTTCTAGTATCTTTTTGCGCAACACGGAAAAGAAGAAGAAATTTACATTATGTGGTAGCGCGCTTGTTGACACGAATGTGACCATAAGGGTAGGAAGACGTGTTGTTTGCAGAGAGTTTTTGAAGGCAAATAAGTGTGAGAGAATTTGCTTCGATGCGAGCCAAGACCTACAGGGAATTATCTCAATCCGATTCTCTAGGCATATTGTTGATCCGGTTTCCAGAAAACTCTCCTTTAGATTAATGGGTACTAACATGTTTACGGAAAATGATATTTTTCTAAGTTGAAAACGTGCTTAGATTTCTGAGAGACATGCTTACGCAAAACCAAAGGCTACAGGAGGTTTTTTAATCAGGAAACCAATAAGGCCGTCTCTGAGGCCAATTGACCAGGCTGCATAGGGCTCAAAGCCACCTCGAAGTTTCAACGAAAGATAGAGTTCATTTCCAAGGGTCTAGCTAAATGAGATACATATGCATTTTTTCCGCCTGCTTTTTATTGGCGGTTTGTTTTTTCGTATGGGGATTTGTTACGGTACAGTATAAGATCTTTCCCTACTCTAGAATTGACCATGTGAGAAAGGAACTGATTCAAAGGAATATCGGTCATTATGGACAAAAAAGATTTCATGATTTCTGTTGTTATTCCCGCCTATAACGAGGAGGGAAATATCGAGGTTCTCTAT
>Ga0164311_10002069_pt1 | contig 10225 bp, 9 predicted proteins | sample GuaBasSedimGuay2_FD_121796 | JGI IMG/M metagenome (GOLD analysis project Ga0164311, IMG submission 121796) | Subseafloor sediment microbial communities from Guaymas Basin, Gulf of California, Mexico - Guay2, Core 4569-9, 9-12 cm | ecosystem: Environmental > Aquatic > Marine > Hydrothermal vents... | reverse complement strand
ATTTATAATGTCATCTAAAGCCTCAATAGCCCACACCCTTGCCTTATTCTTCAAAGGCCTCAAAAAGACCCAATAAGTCTTCACATCCACCCCACAAAGAGTATAAATAAACTCACCCCCTTACTGTTCCCTCCATTGTGCTCCAGAGGAAACAATACCCCCTTCCGTAAGATTATTTTTGAGGAATAGTGAAATGTTGAAGATAATAGGACAATGCCTTAAAATGTCTCGCTAAAAGGAGGTAGATGGTGTTATATTTTGTTTTAATTGCAATATTATTTCTACAATCAAGTCCTCCTCCTGCAAGTCAGGCTCATATAAAAATAACCGGATATACGCACTTCATATATATATGTCACCCTCATGATTTAGAGGTTGATAAATTCGACATACCCTACGCTAGGGTAAAATTCTATGGAAATCTGAGCAGAAGGCTTTTTTTCAGGCTGGAGCCTAATCTACTTACAGGAAAGATAAGATATGCCTATTTTGACATGTCTCTTTTCCCTTTTACCTCTTTAAGAGTGGGGCAGTTTAAGGTCCCATTTGGTGCAGAATATCAACCTTACCCTGTAAAAAATCTAACACCCACTCTTTCAAAAGCCACACAGCTATTTACCCAGGAAGTCGTTACAGGTGACAAAGGCCTGGAATTACACGGTAAATTTCCTCATTTAAAATATGCTCTGGCTCTGATGGAAGCAGATCCTACCATAGAAAGCAAAGCAATTGGCGGAATGATAAGCATTTTCCCTGTAAAAAAACTGCTCGAGTTAGGTGGAGCATACTACAGTGGGGAATATTCCCAAGAAGTTAAATTTATGAGCGGTTTTGTAAAAATTGACCTTGGAGTAGCGGGTCTAAGAGCTGAATTTATTAAGGGCAACATGGAAGATATCGATAAAATGGGATATTACTTGACGCTGTATGCTCCTATATGCTCCCAGAAACTGCAAGGTAGCAAAATAACCCCGGTTATTAAATATGGTTACGCTGACCCCAACACTGAGATAGATGGAGACGCCTCAAAGGAAATCCACGCTGGCTTACTCCTTAAATTCCATAAACATTTAAGGGTTTTTAGCTTCTATGAAATTTATCAAGAAGAAACAATCGATGTAAATAATAATCGCTTCATCATAGATTTTAATTTCTCATTTCAGTGAAAATTTATCCCTAAACAATACCGAGCTCTTTCAGTTTCTCCTCCGTAGGGATACCATTTTCATCCCAACCTCTAAGTGCATAATACTCATCTAACATTTTATCAAGTATTTCCTGAGTTATTTTAAGGCCCTTCGCAGGACCAACAGGAGCTTCTTCTTCCATAATTCTTGGTGGAAGTGTATCATCCTTTCGTGAAATACCCTCTCTCACATTAAACATTCTCGTAAGATTCCATATCCGCTCTCCAGTTCTCAAGTAAGATTCTTTATCAAATCCTAATCCGATGGCATTGTAAAGAAGCTCTGTGAAGTCACCAACCCCAAAGGGAACAAAATCGCAAAGGACAAGAGAGAAGCACGCCGATCTTTCATCTTGCGTCTCCTTAACAAATTTGGCTATCCCTTCTGTAGAAAATCTCGGGATAAGTCCATGGAGCTCTGCAGTGGGTGTCCACGCTCTTTGGTGACAACCTCCTCTGTCAGCTGTAGCAAATGCAAGAGCCATTCCCCAGGATCCACGTGGTTCAACTCCAGGCAGCTCTAAACCCTTTACATGAATAGCAAACCTTTCACTACCCTGCCCTATCTTCAAAGCAGCCTTCCTCACACCTTCCGAAAACAAACTCCCGATACCTTCTCTTTTTGCAATCTTTTTTATCAATTCAGCAGCAGCATCCACATTACCAAATCTTAGCTCTATGCCATCCGTATCCTTAAGAAGTCCTCTTTCATAACACTCCATCGCGAAACCTATAATGTTTCCTGTACTTATAGAATCCAGCCCCAAATCATCCACAAGGCGATTTAGATATGCAACTGCCTCAATCTTATCTATTTCACAATTAGAACCCATCAAGGCTAATGTCTCATACTCTGGTCCCTCAACTTCATTACATGCATATTTCCCCTCTTTAACATGGGTCAATTTACCACAAGCAATGGTACATCCAAAGCAAGCTTTGTTACGAACCCAAATCTTTTTTTTCATGTATTCACCCGAAATTGTTTCCGCATGTTCAAATACTCCCCGAGAAAAATTCCTTGTTGGTAGAAAACCGCCCTCATTGGACATCAAAACCCACATGGGGGTCCCAATCTCAGTCCGCTTCTTTATTACAGGATGGTCTTTAATAACACTCAATAATCTACTAACAGTGGCCTTCATCCCTTTTTCATCAAAATACTCCAACTTACCCCCTGATTTTACAACGATGGCCTTTAGATTTTTTGAACCCATTACTGCACCTGCCCCACAACGTCCAGATTGTCGATAATAATCAAAACCAATTATTGCATAAGTCACTAAATTTTCTCCAGCAGGACCTATAGAACCGACCTTTGCCCCAGGATGTTTTGTTTTAAGCACATTCTCTGTCTCTATTATACCCTTTCCCCATAGAAATGTGGCATCTTTAACTTCAACATTTCCACTTTCTATGTAGAGATAAGAGGGTTTAGGAGCCCTGCCTCTTATGATCAGAATATCTATGCCTGCTTTCCTTAAGGCAGCCCCAAAATGTCCACCTACTTGAGAGTCCATATAAATACCGGTGTGAGGTGATTTAGTAACAATTGCCCATCTCCCCGATGTCGGAGCGAGCGTACCAGTCAATGGACCTGGTACAAAAATAAGAATATTTTCTGGAGATAATGGTTCTGTATCAGGACTCAGTTCTTCATAGAGGATCTTTGCTCCAAGACCTTTACCTCCGATATAATTTTTGAGCCACTCATCTTTTATTTGATATAACTTCTTTTTGCCTGTACTAAGATTTATCTCCAAGACTTTTCCATAAAACTTATTCATAACCACCTCCTTGGAGTAATTTTAAACATACTCTCTGAGATTGTCAAAAGGTATTGACAATTCTTAAATTATGCTTTAAAAAATAACTTGATAAAATATGGTTAAGGTTATATGATAAATAAGAGAGTAGGATAACTCATAAAAATAAAAAAGGGGGTGTACAATGAAAAAAATCTTAAAAATAGTGGGGGTGGTGGTAATAATAACCACCATAGGTCTCGCTGTTAATGCTGCTAAAAAACCAAAATACCAGCTCTGGCAGGTATACAAAGACTACTTTGTAAATGCTAAATATGTAGACCTAACTCATGCTTTTATGCCGGATCAACCTGTATGGCCTGGTTTTGGAAACGCAAAATTCTACCCCGCTAAAGCAGGAAAAGACCTTGGTGACTATGCAAAGAAAGGTGAGGTATTTACTTATAAAAAGCATGGCTTTGTGGCAACAGCATATTGGATTCCCACAGACCAGTATGGAACCCAGTTAGACCCACCTGCGCACTGGGATCCGTATTATTCTACAATTGATGAGCTCCCACCAACCTATGCGGTACGGCCTCTCGTCGTCATCAATATTGCGGATAAGGTAGCCAAGAATCCCGGTTACCATTGTTCAGTGGAAGATATACTGGAATGGGAAAAGAAATATGGTAAGATTCCGGAAGGTGCTGTGGTAATGATTCGTTCAGATTGGTACAAAAGATGGCCTAAGAAAGAATTTTCTGATTTCCCATTCCCGGGTATTACTTTAGATGCATTAAAATTCCTTCACGAAAAAAGACATATACTTTTCCACGGACATGAGCCACTGGATACTGATACCACACCAAATCTCGAAGGCGAATATTGGCTAATGCATAATGGTTATTGTCAGGCAGAGGGCGTAGCTAATCTGGATAAAGTTCCAGAAGCAGGTGCACTTATTGCTATTGGGTATGCCAAACCAAAAGGTGGAACAGGTGGATATGCAAGATACATTGCTATATGTCCACCAGATTGGAAATATGGTGTCTCCATTAAGGAGGCCTTTGGAGCACCACTTCCAAAATATGATAAACCTTTACATTGGGATGAAAAAGTAGGTATGAGAGTGAGATAAAAAGGAGGGTTAATATGAGAAAAGTGGCATATGTACTTATGGTCGTGGTAATTTCTGCCTTCATTATCAAACCCGTGAAGGCAGAAACTAAGGTGAGCTGGGGAGGACTCTTTTACTCCTATACTTTCTTCTGGCAGAATCAAGACTTCAATAAAAATACAGAAGATAGCGATAATTTCACATATATGCACGCAGATCTCCATGCCCTAGCAGACTTTGGTGGTGGCGTTAAGGCTTTCATTAAAGCAGGAGGCTGGGGTGAATTTGGTATGCATCCCATCTGGGGAACAAAAATGGATGGAGGAGCAGATCCACAGGTTGGTGTTTTAGAGGCTTACGCAGAAATAGATAACCTCTTTGACCTTCCTGTCTCTGTGAAAGTCGGTAAATTCAACCAACTTTATGGAGATGGCGCTGTTCTATTTGACGGTGGTGAAGACGGTATCCTTGGACTTAAAGCTACATTGGGTGCTGGCCCTATCTCTTTAGATCTTCTCTATGATAGACTCGCAGAAGCAGGTGGAATAGAAGAAGTAGGTGCTATGGATACCCTGATAGACGACGATCTTGATTTACTGGGTGCTTATGGTACATTTTCTATGGGCGAAATGCTCTCACTTTCTCCTTATGTATTCATGAGGATGCATGACGCATCTGGACTTAAAGACCATCCTATGTGGCTTGGTGCAAGAATGGGAATTAGCCCCGTGAACTTTGCCACATTAACCTTAGAATTCACAATGATGGGTGGGAAACAGGACTTCGATACAGGGACAGATATTAACTACAAGGGTAAACATCTCCTTGCAAAACTTGGCGCCAACATCCCCAATATGCCAGTATCCTTTGGTGGTGCCTATGTAATGTTCTCTGGTGATGATGCTACTACAACCGAGGATAACGAAGAATACTTTGCAGCTGCAGAAAATCCATATACTTTTGGCTTCTATAAATGGTGGCCGGGGTTTGGACCTGCTCATCTCATGACTACAGGCTACGGCTTCGCTTGTGTTGCTCCCTGGAATCCAACTATGAGTAACCTAAATGTGATTAATGGATACCTTGGATTTGCTATGAACAACTTCGATGTGAGATTAGATTTCTTCAACTACTCAAGGAATTGGGTGGCTTCCGGTGAAGACAAACCTCTTGGGAATGAGTTCGCAGTCCATGCACATTATTCATACAAAGGTCTTATAGATGTTGGAGCTGCTGTAGGTTACTGGATGCCTGGAGATAGAATGAAGGCTGAGCTTGGCCTGACAGACGATGATGCCGACAATCTTCTCGGTGGATTTGTTTATATATCCAAGTCCTTCTAATATTGATATAAAGTAAAAAATAACTAAAAGGGGAGGTTAATTAAAACCTCCCCTTTTTTTAAGGAGTTCAGAAAATGGAAGAAAGGGAAAGGTGGGATAAAAGGATAGAATTTATTCTGGCTGCTATAGGTGCAGCAGTTGGTCTTGGTAATATATGGCGTTTCCCTTATATGGTTTATCAGAACGGGGGAGGTGCATTTTTAATTCCTTATTTTGTTGCCCTTTTTACTGCTGGTATTCCATTAATGATACTTGAATACACACTCGGGACAAGGATGCAAGGAGGAGCTCCTCAGGCATTTGCAAAAATATCAAAAAAATTCGAATGGGTGGGATGGCTTTCCATAGTTCTTGTCTTTTTCATTGCTACATATTACACCGTAATAATGGCGTGGAGCTTTGATTACTTATGGTTTTCCATTAAGTTGAAATGGGGACATGACACTGCAAATTTTTTCTATAAGGATTTTCTTCAATTATCTGGATCACCCTCGGTATTGGGTTCAATAAGGTGGCCAGTGATTATAGGACTGGTGCTTGCATGGCTGGCTATATTTCTTTGCATTTTTAAGGGTCCAAAAGCTACTGGTAAGGTTGTTTATTTTACAGTTTTAACACCTATAGTCCTTTTAATCATTATGGTCATAAGAGGGCTTACACTTCCCAATGCTATAGAGGGTATTAAATATTATTTAACTCCAAACTTTAAAAAATTGCTTGAGCCACGCGTCTGGCTTGCTGCCTATGGGCAAGTATTTTTCTCTCTTTCACTGGCCATGGGAACACTCATTGCATACTCCAGTTATTTGCCCAAGGATTCGGACACTAATAACAATGCTTTTATAACTTCATTAGCAGATGCTGGCATTGCGTTCTTTGCTGGATTTGCAGTTTTCTCTGTTCTCGGTTATCTTGCCATGGCTATGAATACTGAAGTACCTAAGGTCGTGAGTTCCGGATTCGGGCTGGCATTCATCACATACCCCACCGCTATAAACCATCTTCCTGCAGCTCCTCTTTTTGGGGTATTCTTCTTCTTGCTATTACTCACCCTTGCAATAGATTCAGCGTTTTCTGAGATTGAGGGTATAGCTGCAGGGTTTATGGATAAATGGAAAATCAAGAGAGTTCCTCTCCTTTTAGCAATTATAATCCCTGCATTTCTCATAGGGTTAATATACACCACAAAGGGAGGATTTTACTGGATAGATGTTGTAGATTATTTTGTATGCACTTTTGGTCTGACTTTAGTTGGATTTTTGGAAACTGTCATTGTAGGTTATTATTACGGAGCCGATAAAATGAGAGAGTATTCCAATAGCACTTCAGATTTTGCTATAGGTAGATGGTGGAATATATGTATCAAGTATATCACGCCAATAATACTAGTAATTTCGTTCTTCAGTTCTATATACAGTATTTTGAAAAAACCTTACGGTGATTATCCTTTATGGGTCACCATAGTTGGCTTCGGAATCTTTATATTCTCAATAATAATAGCCTTTGTTTTACAGGCAATAAAAGGTAAGGAGGAATGAAAATATGCCTCTATCTGCTATTATAATGCTTATATTCGGCGTGTTGGTACTTTATGGTGGTCTTGCTGTATGCATTGTCATAGCATTAAAAAGTCAGAAAAAAGGAGAAAATAAAAGTGAAGAGAGTTAAACTTGCAATAATTGGATTTGGAACAGTGGGTCAGGGTTTTGCAGAAATTCTCATCAATAAAAAAGACCAGATAGAGAGAAAATACAACACCGAAATCATCGTTGTTGGAATTGCAGATCCAGTAAAGGGTTCGGTTTACAATAAAAAGGGAATTGATTTAAGAAAAGCCTTGGAAGCAGTTACAAAAGGCAAAAAAATTGATAATGTAATAGAAGGGGAAAAAGAAATAGACAGCATATTTTTGGTTTCAAAATCCAACGCTGACATAATTGCAGAAGCAACTCCTACTAATATTGAAAATGGAGAACCTGGTTACACACATATAAAAACTGCACTTTTCAGTGGGAAACATGTTATTACCACAAACAAAGGACCTATAGCACTCTTTTATCCCGAGCTTAGAAAAATAGCTTGTAACAAAAAGGCTTATCTGAAATTTGAGGGGACAGTACTCGCAGGGACTCCATCTATTGACTTTGCTTTAAACGAATTAGCAGGTTGTAATATTAACGAAATAAGAGGAATAGTAAATGGAACGACCAATTATATCCTTACTAAAATGGAGGAAGGAAAAAGTTATGAAGAGGCTCTAAAAGATGCACAAGCAAAAGGCTATGCTGAAGCAAAACCAGATGCCGATGTAGAAGGATTCGATGCCCTCGCCAAAGTTCTTATCATGGCAAATGTAATAATGGGAATTGAATTAAAGAAAGAAGAAGTGACACGGGTTGGAATAACAGGACTCACCCTTGAGGATATAGAATCTGCCCAAAAAGAGGGACTGAGATGGAAACTAATAGCAAGGATCAGGAAGGATAATGGTAAAATTATTGCAAGTGTAAAGCCCGAGAAAATAGGGAAAGAAGATCCGCTATATTATTTAGAGGGAGCTACAAATGGTATTGTATTTTCCACGGATCACCTTGGTGAAGTATTTGTAAAAGGGCCTGGAGCAGGGAGGATAGAAACGGGGCAAGCACTTCTACATGATTTACTTTTTATCTTGAGAGAAAGCTAGTTAACTATTTTTAGTAAACTTTAAGTAAAATTTCTAACAATCTTAGGTATGGAAAATAAGTATAAGTGGTTTTTAAATATTAATTACTTTTTGCTTGATTTAGATGGTACTGTTTACCTCGGTAAGAATAGTCTACCCGGGGCACAGGAATTCATAGATTATTTGCAAAGTCAAGGTAAAAAAATTTTGTTTCTTACCAATAACTCCTCTCAAACAGCTATGTACTATGTAAATAAACTTAAAAAAATGGGCATTTCTGTTTCTGATCACAACGTTTTTACATCTGGTGAAGCTACCTGTATGTTTTTAAAAACCCTAAATCCCAAACCCAAAATATATCTTCTTGGAACTCCTGCACTTGAAGAAGAATTTAAAAAAAATGGCATAGAGTTGACAGAAGACGACCCTGAATATGTGGTTGTCGGATTTGACATGACTCTGACCTATGAAAAGCTAAAGAAAGCCTGTATTTTTATTCGAAATGGTAAAAAGTTTATAGCAACACACCCTGATATCAACTGTCCAACAGAAGAGGGACTCATACCGGATGCAGGGAGCATAATTGCAGCCATCAGGGCATCTACAGGTCTAGACCCTGAATATATCATAGGTAAGCCTTGTAAAGAATTCATAGAAGAAGCCTTAAGAAAAATCCAAGCTAAAAAAGAACAAACAGTCATAATTGGAGATAGACTATATACAGATATTAAATCAGGATTAAATGCAGGTATAAAAACCATACTGGTGTTAACTGGAGAGACAAGACTCACTGACCTTGAGAAAACTAATATAAAGCCCCATCTCATAATCCAGTCCCTGAAGGATTTACTTCACATGTTAAAATCTCTCCATTGAAGTTTAATATCATTTAATTTATCATTTAATATATTACAATGAAAAAGACAGCTATATATATTGCATCCACAGGGCAAAATGTAGGAAAAACATCCCTCTCCATAGGGCTTATTGGATATTTGAGGGAACAGGGATATAAAGTTGCATTTATGAAACCTATGGGGCAGAGATATAAAACCATTGACGGCAAAAAAATATCAGAGGACGTGCTTCTTATAAACCAGACCTTTAATCTGGATTTTGACCTTTCTCTCATGAGTCCCTTTATTGTGGAAAGAGGAATCACTAAAAAATTTATCACCGGAGAATTGGAAAGTCCTCTACCTGAAATTAAAAAGGCTTTCCTTGAACTCTGGAAAGATTCGGATGTTGTTGTGATTGAAGGTACGGGGCATACAGGGGTAGGTTCTATCTTTGATCTCTCAAATTCGCGGATAGCCAGGGAATTAAATGCACGGGTATTGTTCATTGTAGAAGGGGGAATCGGAAGTACAATAGATTCCTTTAATCTGAATAGAGCCTTATTTGAAAGAGAAGGCGTGAAAATCTCCGGGGTTTTTGTCAATAAGGTCAGGGAGGCAAAATTAGACTCCACAGTGAAGATACTCAGGAATTACTTCAAAAAGGAAAAAATCAGATTTTGTGGTGCCTTTCCATACCGTCCAATACTTTCTATGCCATCAATTCAACTGCTCAAGGACGAAATAGGAGCTGAATTCCTAAGGGGAGCTGAATTTGCAGAAAGGAAGATGGGAGAGGTGATAATCGGACTTAATGAAGCCCATATATTTATAGAGGAACTGACAAACCATCAGGACGATGTATTTATAGTCACATCAGGTGACAGGTCAGACATTCTCCTTGCTTTGCTTGTACTCCTTGAACGTGATAGATTGAATCCCACTGGCATCCTCCTTACTGGAAATCGTCCCCCTTCTTCCATCCTCGATTTTTTTCAGGACAAGGATTTGCCCATCCTCCATGTGGAAGAAAACATTTTTAAAATCTCCTCCCTGATTTTAAATATGAGTGTTAAGATAGACCCCTTTGAGAAGGAGAAGATAAAAACACTCATAGAAATGTTTGAAGAGTACGCTGATAAAAAGAGGATTCATGCCATTCTAAGGGCAGGAACACCTGAGGTCAAGGAACCTTTCATGGAGAAAATTAAAAGATTCATAAAATCCCTTCCTTTCTTTAGATGATAAGAGAAACCTTCGGTAAGTATAAAATAATTAAATGGCTGGGAAGCGGACAGTTTGGCGATGTATATCTGGCTCTTGATACCCT
>Ga0164311_10002066_pt1 | contig 10231 bp, 7 predicted proteins | sample GuaBasSedimGuay2_FD_121796 | JGI IMG/M metagenome (GOLD analysis project Ga0164311, IMG submission 121796) | Subseafloor sediment microbial communities from Guaymas Basin, Gulf of California, Mexico - Guay2, Core 4569-9, 9-12 cm | ecosystem: Environmental > Aquatic > Marine > Hydrothermal vents... | reverse complement strand
TTGCCTCCATATAGATTATCCAAGTTATGGAGAAAATGCCGGAATAGTTCTTCCCAGGTATAAAATAAAAGCGGTCTTGGTTGAACTAGATCAAGGTTTGAATGAAGTTTCAACCATAGCATCCAATTTCACTTACGTTATCACCCCATTTGCAAAGAATATCACTTACATAGAACTAAATAATGTAGATCACGTTGTAGAGAAAGGTCATACCATAGCTCTCGATGTAAAGTGGGATGTACCCCATTTGTTTGGCGATTTGTTAAAGGGCATGGAGCCCACTTTGAAGTACAACTGCACGAGATATCCCTCTTACGTCGAGCTAAGTCTCTTTGATCCAAATGATATAAAGCTGGAACTGGAATCACCCTCTCAGCAGAAAATTTTGAGGAGTGGAGAAGCTACTTTCAAGATCAAACTATCGAACGAAGGGAAAGGAGAGGATACAGTAAATGTTACCATATGGCTCATAGACTTAGATTTTGCGGTAACCCCAGCTGGCTGGAATTGCGCCATAGATGGTTTGAGTGACGAAATTACCTACGTGGAGGAGAACATAAGGTACAATAGAGGAAGAACTTGGGTAGGAGCGAAGGAAAGCGCATACATCACCGTTACGGTTACTCCTTCCGAAAGTGCGGAATATGGAAAAAAGGTGGCTCTCAACATTTATGCTGAAGGAGAAAGAGGTAGGGACAACATAACATGCTATATACAACTATCTGAGGAATTGAGGGTGTTCAATGTAGAAATCATAAAGCCGAAGGATGCCAAGGTAAGGATAGGAAAAAGTCATACCTATACATTTGAAATAAAAAATGCCGGCAACGACATAGATACATTCATCATTCAAGCCAATTCATCCAATAATTGGGATATTGACATAGAGCCCCATGAAATAAAACTTGCTCCAAACGAGAGAGCAAAAATAAATGTAACCATTCACGTTCCGAGCTATGCAAAGGAAGGGACAGAAGATTTTTTAACTTTCATAGTGGTTTCCAAAACAAATTCTTCAGACAAGAACTTTTCAACCGTCATTACTACCGCAATAGCTCCAAATGTGATTCAATTGATTGCTGAATTTTTTGATTCTGCAGCCGGAGCCCTGCATTTAGATAAAACCTTTGGACCATCCGCTGGAATGGCTTTGATGATCATTGTTCTCGTAATCGTTGCGATCGTTATTCTTGTAATCGTTTATATGATAAAAAGGGAATTTGCAGAGTTGATTTGTTTGGATAGGATAAGGGAGGTTGAACCAGGTAAGGAAGCAATTTATAATATAACTTTGAGGAATCCAACTAGAAGGAGATTAACTTACAAGGTTTCGGTAAATGAAGAAAAAATACCAGATGGTTGGAAAATAAAAATACCGGAAGACAAGGTAGTCCTAGATCCCTCTGAAAGCAAGGAATTAAAGCTAATCGTAAAGCCGACTAGCGAAGTAGATCCAGAAGGATGGGCGGAAGTTGAGCTACAAGTTACACCAGCAGAGAAGAGCAAAACAACAAGCATTTCGGTACTGGCAATAGTTAAAGGAGCTAAACCTAAGTTAAAGATAACTGGCGTATTCCACTGGCCAAAAATATTTAAAGCAGGAGACACCATTACAACTAGGTTCACTCTAAGAAATGACGGAAATGTCACAGCCAGAGATATATCTGTTGTGCTGTCAGTGAATGGAGTCGAGAAGAACAGGGTTGATGGTATAAGCATACCCGCTGGAGGCTATGCAGATATAAAGCTACCATGGGTTGCCGTAGAAGGTAGGAATAGGTTGAGAATAGTTGTCAAGAAAGCGTAGGGGAGGATGTATTTGGAAAGGATAAAGTTGGAACAGCTGAGAAATGCGGAAAAGAAGTATCAGATGTTAATCCAGAGGAGAAACGAGCTGAATGAGCTTGCTAGGATGGTAAGGGAAGAAAGAGATCTTCTGGTGAAAAGAAAAAGAGAATTGATGGATGAAATGAACAAGTACAAGGAGCTGAGGAACAAGGCAGTTGAAGAAATGAAGAAACACAAGGAGCTAAGGAATCAGCTTCAAAAGAAGGCAAAAGAACTTATTGAGGAGAGGAGGAAGGGAAAAAAAGTTATCATAAAGAGCTTGCCTCTAAGGGTGGAAGAGGTAAAAGCTGATCTACAGATGCTGGAATACAAGCAAGAAACAACGCCGTTAACCAAGGAAGAGGAGGACAAGATAATAGAAGAGATAAGGAAGAAGAGAGAGGAATACGAGAGGCTGAAGAGAGAACTAGAAAAGCAGAAACAGATAGAGGTGGAGTTAAGCGAAAAGGAAAGGACCATAGATGAGCTATTCAAAAAGGCAAATGAGGAACATGAAAAGGTTCTGAAGTACTATCAGGAAAGCCAAAAGTATCACGAGAAGTTTGTTCAACTGTTCAATGAGGTAGCTGCCCTTATAAATGAAATAAGAAAGAAGCACGAGGAATACATGAAAATAAAGGGAGAAGCCGATGCGGTTCATAAAAAGGTCGTTGAGATGAGATCCAAAATAATATCCATAAGAGAGGAAAATAGGAGAAAGAGAGAGGAAGCGAGAAAAATGATAGAGGAGCAGAACATAAAGGCTTTAAGAGAACTGTACAGCGAGGAAAAGATAGAAAAGTTCACGGAAGAAGCTTTGAAAGCTCTCAAAAGAGGAGGAAAGATTTCTCTGATTGGATAGATTTTTAAAATCGTCGAAAAATAAAACGTCAATTTTAAATATCGATTTTCCTTTCTCTGTGCGATGCATCATGGGCAAGGTAGGTATAGTGAGCTATGGAGCTTTTATACCTATTCATAGAATAAAGGTCGACGATATAGCAAAGACGTGGGGAAGGGATGGAGAAACCATTAAAAAGGGCCTAGGTGTCTATGAGAAATCGGTACCATCTTTGGATGAGGATACCGCAACCATAAGCGTGGAAGCTGCAAGATATGCACTGGCTAGGGCTAGAATAAATCCAAAGGAAATCGGAGCAATCTACGTTGGAAGCGAATCACATCCATATGCGGTAAAGCCCACTGGCACGATAGTTGGAGAAGCAATAGGAGCGACCCCTTCTCTAATGGTTGCCGACTATGAATTCGCGTGTAAGGCTGGAACAGCTGCAATCCAGAGCTGTATGGCACTGATAGAAACTGGGATGATAAAATATGGTTTAGCCATAGGTGCAGACACAGCTCAGGCAGCACCTGGAGATGCACTGGAATATACAGCTGCTGCTGGAGGTGCCGCCTTTATAATAGGAAAGGATGGAGTGATCGCAGAGATAAATGGAACTTACTCCTTTACAACGGATACACCGGACTTTTGGAGGAGGGAGGGAAGAAAGTATCCAGCTCATGGAGGAAGGTTCACTGGAAGTCCAGCTTACTTTAGGCACATAATCAATGCGACAAAATGCCTCATGGAGAAAATGGGAACGAAGCCAGAAGATTACGATTATGCGGTATTCCACCAGCCGAACGGAAAGTTTCCAAGGGCTGTGGCGAAAATGCTTGGGTTTAAGGAAGAGCAAATCAAACAAGGTTTGCTCTGTCCATTTATAGGGAATACATATTCTGGAAGTTCTCTGCTTGGCTTGGCTGCCGTTCTTGATGTAGCAAAACCCGGAGAAAGGATTCTCCTGACGAGCTATGGCTCTGGAGCTGGAAGCGATTCTTTCGACATAACTGTCACGGATGCGATCGAGAGTTTTCCAAGGGAGAAGGCTCCGACCGTTTCTCAACTTATCAACAGAAAGAACTACATTGACTATGCAATTTATGCAAAGTATAGGGATATTTTGTACTGGGAGTGATTTAAATGAGGGAAGTTGCGATAATAGGAGTTGGTCTCACCAAGTTTGGAGAGCTATGGGATAAATCATTTCGTCAACTGATAACAGAGGCGGGTACCAAAGCTATACTAGATGCTGGAATAAAGGGTTCTGAAATAGACGCTCTTTACGTTGGCTCGATGAGTCCAGGTAGATTCGTTGGTCAAGAACACGTTGGAGCTCTAGTTGCAGATAGCTCTGGATTATCTGTCATGCACATTCCAGCTACCAGGATAGAGAGCGCTTGTGCATCTGGAGGAATGGCGTTGAGGCATGCATACATTGCGGTGGCAGCGGGGATTCACGATATCGTAATAGTGGGTGGAGTGGAAAAGATGACAGATGTCGTTGGTAGCGAGGCGACGAACATCTTGGCGATGGCTGCGGATCAAGAATGGGAGGCATTTTTTGGTGTGACGTTTCCAGCACTCTATGCAATGATTGCGAGAAGGCACATGTATGAGTATGGCACCACAAGAGAACAGCTGGCAATGGTGGCTGTAAAGAATCACGAGAACGCTTTGTTAAATCCAAATGCCCAGTTCCACAGAAAAATAACCGTAGAAGATGTGATAAATTCTCCACCAGTGGCGACCCCTTTGAACCTCTTAGATTGTTCTCCGATCAGCGATGGGGCAGCTGCTCTCGTCCTCTGTCCGCTTGAAAAGGCAAGGGAATACACGGATAAAATAGTTAAAATAATAGGTTCTGGACAGGCGACGGATTCCTTAGCACTGCACGGTAGAGAGGACATCTGCACTTTCATGTCAACCGTGAAGGCTTCTAGAGAAGCTTACAAGCAGGCTGGGATACAACCTAAAGATGTAGATGTTGCTGAAGTACACGATTGCTTTACCATAGCTGAGATATTGGCAATAGAGGACTTGGGCTTTGTAAAAAAAGGAGAAGGAGGGAAGGCGGTTGAAGAAGGTTTAACAGCTAGAGATGGAGAGATTCCGGTGAATCCAAGCGGTGGCTTGAAAGCTAAAGGACATCCAGTTGGGGCTACCGGCGTAGCTCAAGTTGCTGAGATAGTTTTGCAACTGAGAGGAGAAGCTGGAAAGAGGCAGATTCCAGATGCCAGAATAGGGCTCGCGCACAACATAGGAGGAAGTGGAGCATCATGTACGGTTCATATACTGGAGGCGGTTTAAATGGGAGGAGAAGCCGTATCGAGATTTTGGAGGGAAATTCCTCAAAGGTATAACCTGATAGGAACAAAATGCAAGGTATGCAACAGGATTTACTTCCCTCAGAGAGAAGTGTGCCCATTCTGCAGGAGGAAGAGCATAGGAAAAATGGAAGAAGTGAAGCTAAGCGGAAGAGGCAAGGTTATAACCTATACCATAATTCATGTACCTCCAAGGAAATTTGAGGGACAAGTGCCTTATGCAGTTGCGGTCGTTGAGCTTGAGGAAGGAGTGAGGGTGACTTCTCAGATAGTTGACTGTGACCTCGATAAAATAAAAATAGGGATGGAAGTAGAAGCTACTTTCAGAAGGATACAGGACGATGGCTGGACCGGTGCCATTTATTATGGATACAAATTCAGGCCGGTAGAGAAGCATGAGGATAAAAAATAGATTGGCCGAGAAGATAGCTGGAGAAATAACCTTGAGTCCATGCCCCGGAAAGACAATAAGGAAATGGAGAGAGATATTTGGAGTGTCTCAAACCGAACTTGCGAAGACATTGGGTATCTCTCCAAGCGTGATAAGCGATTATGAGGCGGGAAGGAGAAGATCTCCGGGCATACAGAACATAAAAAAATTGATTGAAGCCCTATTTGAAATAGATGAAAAGAGAGGGAGCAAGACCCTGCACAAGTATACTTCCATGATAGAGACGAGGGAAGGCATATTGGAAATAATGGAATATCCTTTTTCTATACCTGCAAAGGTTTTCACAAAAGCCATAAAGGGAAGGGTGGTAAACAGCTCGAGCAGTATCGAGAAGAAAAGCATAAAGGGGTTTACGGTAATTGACAGCATAAAAACCATAAAAACCCTCAGACCCTCAGATTTTGTTCATCTCTATGGTTGGAGTACCGAAAGGGCACTCGTATTTACCGGCATTCAGTACGGAAGGAGTCCAATGATAGCCATAAGGGTTCATCCAGTTAAACCCAGCATTGTTGTATATCACAAACCCAACTCCATAGATCCCCTTGCAATCAAGTTGGCTGACATGGAGGATATACCTCTTGTCGTTACAAACCTGCCACTTAAAGAACTTATCAAGATAATGGTGGAATTGGGTGAGAAGGAGAATGGAATTGATAGGTTTATGTAGCATATGCGGAAGGGCTGGAGCAAGATATACGTGTAGGCTCTGTGGAAGGATAGTTTGCGAAAAATGTTTTGATTTTCAGAATGGAATCTGCATAAATTGTAGATCATCGAAGCACATCTAGTATCAAAGGGTCCATAACTAATTAAAATTGTCCGTGTATACCGAAAACGTGTACGTAAAGCATGATTTGATAAAACCGAAATCGATAGAGTACAGGGAATACCAAGTTTCGATTGCAATATCTGCGCTCAAGCAGAGTACTTTAGTAGTTTTACCTACTGGTATGGGAAAAACCGTCATAGCCCTACTCGTAATAGCTGAAAAGTTAAAGAGGAATGAAGGAAAGGTTCTGTTCCTCGCTCCGACAAAACCCCTTGTTAGCCAGCATGCATCGTTTTTGAGGGAATTTCTTCTCATTGATAAGGAAAAGATAGCGCAGTTCACTGGAGAGGTATCACCATTGAAAAGGAAGTTGCAATGGGAGAAATCCCTGGTCATCGTATCTACCCCTCAAGTTATAGAGAATGACCTTGTATCTGGAAAATTGGATCTTTCCGATGTTTGCTTGATCGTTTTTGATGAAGCTCACAGGGCAGTTGGAGAATATTCATACGTCTTTGTCTCGAAGATGTACAAGAAGCAAAGGGAGGACAGGCTGGTTCTGGGCATAACCGCCTCTCCGGGTAGTGAAATAGAAAAAATTCTGGAAATCTGCAAAAATCTAGGAATAAAAAACATAGAAATAAGAACGAGTTACGATCCCGATGTCAGACCATACGTCCATGACATAGATCTGATATGGAAAAAGGTAGAGCTGCCGGAAGACTTCAGGAGAATCATAGAACTGCTCGAAGATGCTTTGCGGGATAGGCTGGAAGCTTTAAAAGAAGAAGGTTTGGTAGATACCTCATCACCATCTAGGATAGCAAAGAAGAAACTCATAGATGCCCAGACTATTATACAAAAAGCCTTGAAAGAAGGGAAGGAAAAGTACTTTAACTATGCTTCGTTACAGAATGAAGCCCTTAAATTATATCATGCTATTGAACTTCTCAAAACGCAGGGCGTGAGCGCTGCGAAGAGATTCTTCGAGAAAATCAAGGAGGAAGCGAAATCGAAAGGGGGAAGCAGGGCATCCAAAAATCTCATGAAAGATCAAAGGGTTTTAGATGCCATAGCGAGGTTAAATACAATAAAAGTTGAGCATCCAAAGATCAACGTGGTTGTAGATGTGGTAAAGAAGCAGTTTGAGGCAAAGCCAGATTCTAGGGTAATTGTATTCACCCATTACAGGGACACAGCCATTGAAGTGGAAAAGGAGCTCAACTTGCATGATATCATAAGGGCAAAGAGGTTCGTTGGACAGGCTACGAGGGGAGAAGAAAAGGGAATGAGTCAAAAGGAGCAGGCAGAGGTTATAAAGAAATTCAGAGAAGGAATTTATAATACCTTGATAGCTACATCGGTTGCAGAGGAAGGAATAGACATACCATCTACGGATATGGTCGTTTTCTATGAGCCGGTTCCATCGGAGATCAGAACGATACAAAGGAGGGGGAGAACCGCAAGAAAAAGGGCTGGAAAGGTTGTGGTGCTCATAGCTAAAAACACTCCAGATGAAGGATACTACTGGTCATCTCTCAGGAAGGAAAAGAGGATGAGGAGGGAACTAGAATATTTGAGGAGGGAGATAAAAAAGAGGATGGAAAAGTATGGAAAGGTGGATCTCTTTTCTGAGCAGAAGAAACTAACCGACTTCAAGGATTGCGAAAGAGAAGAGTTTATGATAGTAGTAGATAGCAGGGAATGCAGATCTCAGGTTGTTAAAGAGCTTAATGAGAAGGGTATAAGAACAAAGATAAAAAACTTGCCAGTGGCGGATTACGTCATTTCCAACAGGGTTGCGATAGAGAGAAAGAGCGTTGATGACTTTCTCGAATCGATGATCAGTGGAAAGCTGTTCAGACAGCTTGCCGAGCTAAAGCAGAACTATCCGAAGCCGGTACTTGTAATAGAAGGAGATGATATCTTTGGGAGAAGAAATATAAGTCACACCTCAATCCTTGGAAGTCTTGCATCGATTATTCTGGATTATGGTATACCAATCTTAAATACAAAAAATCACAAGGAAACCGCAGATCTGCTTACCGTGATGTTAAAGAGGGAACAGAAGGAGGAAAAGAGAGAGGTTGCACTGAGGGGAGATAAGAGAACAATGAGCATAGAAGAAAGGCAGAGGTACATATTAGAAGGGCTTCCAAATGTATCTGCAGTTTTAGCAAAAAGGCTACTGAAACACTTCAAGACGATAAGAAACATAGCCAATGCGGAAGAAGAAGATTTATTTCAGGTTGATGGAATAGGAAAGGTTACTGCCAAGGAAATTGTAGAGATATTTACAAGGCCATATACAGAACCATAGATTTTTAAATTAAAGCAGGAGATTAAAATCCATGAATCGCAAAATGGTTGCTGTTCTAGTTGTCTTGGCGCTTCTCTCTCAACCCGTTTTAATAGACGCTAGGAGCAAAGACCTTAAGGAGATAAAGTTGCCGGCACCAAAAGAAATAAGGATGTCACTTGAAAAGGCTCTCATGAGAAGAAATTCGGTTCGAGTTTTTAGCGAAGAAAACATCAGCTTGAAAGACTTATCTACCATCCTCTGGGCCGCTTACGGGTACACAAGTAAGGGTAGAACGATCCACTGCTTCAACTGTGCGGTAAAGATATACGTTCTGATGAAAGATGGGGTTTATGTTTACGATCCAGAGAGACATGCTCTTGTGCTGTACAAAGAAGGAGATTACAGAAATGTTTCTCAGTACAAAGCTCCCGTCCAGATTGGTATAGTTTGGAACAGAACAAAGGGTGAGGAAAACCTCAGCTGCGCAGAAATAGGGGCGATAGGTCAAAATGTATATTTGGCGGCCAATGCGCTCGACCTTGGAACGGTTACAACAGTTGGTTTCACATTGAAATCCATTGGATTACCAAAAAATGAAGTACCAAAGATCATCATGCCTCTAGGTCATCTAAAACATCCATACAAGTTTATCTATTTTCCCTTTTTAATATCAAACTTCCCGAGGGTCAAATTCTCCAATGTATCATTAACAGAAGCGTTAAACGATCTGGGGAAGTGCGAAGAGTTTGGAGGAAACCTTACTGAGCAGGAGAAGGCGCAGATAATTTGGTCAACTTATGGATATTCATACTACGTCGATTTCACAAAGGATGAATTCCGCTATCATCTCTATAGGCACAGAACGGTGCCGAGCGCACACGCCTATTATCCATTGAGGATCTATGCTATAACCAAAGAGGGGATTTACAGATTCATTCCAAACATATACGATCCCATCTACAAAATACCGATCGCTTTCATACCTATACCAATTCCGGTTTTCTCTTTCATTGTAAAAGTGAAAGGCGGAGATCATAGAGAAGTTGTATCTGAGGCGATCGATGTAAACGTATCGTCCTCGCCCCTCATCATTATATCCATTCTAGACCTAGATAGAACTAGACCAAAGGGTCATGACGACTTTTCTGGAAAGGAGTTTAGGTGGCTGTGGTATTACGAGGCTGGTGCATCTGCACATAATGCATTGCTCGAAGCAATAACCTTCAACCTATCAGCTAGTGTATACCCCATAAAGAGCAAAGAAACGATACTGAATCTACTGGAGTTAAGCGAGGATAAATTTGATCCTTTACTGGTTACCGCAATTGGAATTTCTCAAAGAAGATAAAATGAATCATTCTAGCTGGGCGAGCGAAGGAGGGAAACCGTACGCAACAAAAGGATTCATAATCATCGCTCCTCCTAGCGACATTATCCCGAGATCATGGAAGTCCCGAAGTTGCAAATGTCAAAAAGCAGTTATCCATGTTCCCGATCAAACCTAACCTCTCTTTCTTTTTAATGCCTGTTTCTATCAAAGAGGATCTTGCCACGATAAATTATTTTCAGAACCCTATGATATGGGATTATGGAAGTCTTTGTCTCCATGAAAGTTTTTCCTATAGAAACTATATCCTTACCAGAAAGCACCTTTACATCTCCGGGAACTCCTCTGTGCCTATACCATATTTCGGCCTTTTTAATATCA
>Ga0164311_10002063_pt1 | contig 10233 bp, 11 predicted proteins | sample GuaBasSedimGuay2_FD_121796 | JGI IMG/M metagenome (GOLD analysis project Ga0164311, IMG submission 121796) | Subseafloor sediment microbial communities from Guaymas Basin, Gulf of California, Mexico - Guay2, Core 4569-9, 9-12 cm | ecosystem: Environmental > Aquatic > Marine > Hydrothermal vents... | reverse complement strand
GTATAGTGCTCAGTATAGATTATCTTGCCAAGTATAACTAAATCAGCTGCCTCGTAGGCTTCTCTAAGCGAGTACATTCTAGTATAGCTTACCATGACTAAAGCTACTCCTCTAGGCGGAGAAGAACCAGTAGTATGCATTAAAATTTCTCCCAGCCTTGTTGCCGGGAGCTGTTCTACCTCAAGCCAAGTGGTATTATGGATAGACGTGTTTATTCTCATAGTAGACAATAGAACGATCAGAACGCTTAGGAACAATGCTATTAGGGATAAACTTCTGTTTGTAAGCAACCTTGTTCTCATGACCCTCACCCTCCATATAGATAATTTATTCCATTGACTTCATCTTGCGTAGGCTTGTAGATCCCGAACTCATCATATCTTCGAGCACTGTTTGGGTTCATTAGAACTGCTTTATCTTCACTTTCATCACCTAAGCCTAATGCATGCCCTATTTCGTGACCTGCAACCGATCTCACTTTGTCAAACTCATATGTGCTCGTATAGTATTCATTTATTTGTATTTCGACAAAGACTATCCAGTCACCACTATACCAAATAATAGCGCGGCCATCCCATGTCACATCCGGTTCATATGGATCCCAAATGCTAATATGAGGCTCATTAGGATTATCAGGATCATATACATAGAAATTTGGAGGATTAGTGGCATCTATATTCTCCCAATCGCTGAGGGAAGTTTCCGTAGCAGTCCATTCCGTTCCATCACAAGTATTGGCGTAACTCAGATTAGGGTAGGGTGGGCTTGGCCACTTCTTACCAATAGTCGTCCAAGCAGCTACCGGGCTTATTAATACCAGCATATAGGCCACGTACACTAGCTCTATCATTATTATAAGAAGCAATAACTTTCTCCTTGCATCAGCATACGAAATGGATATTGTAGCATTGCTGCTATGACAGGTTGATTTCCTTTGCTCGCTATCCACCTTTTCATGAAGCCTACTAGACGGGATTGTAAGATTCAATTTCATGGGTTATCACCCTTAATAAAGAACTATCCATTATATATATTTTTCCTTTAATTTTTAATATCCCTCTTTTCTCAATAATCAATTGAGGTTATTTTCACTCTCTTTCTAACTTCAATGGCTTCTTACCAGTTTTAACGGCTTGTCTTTCATCCTTGAAGCTTGCTTTCGCGGCTCTTGATAGAAAGATACCATGCACTAGCCTCCTTGTCCTGGTGGTGGGTTTATACTCCCTTCTCCTGATCCCGGCTCTTCTTCGCCCACGCTTGATAGCATTGTGTCCGTACTTAAGGAGCTAGCTGGTTCTGCTGTTGTAATAGGTTGTGAGATTACGGTTACTAGTATAGTTGCCGAGAGGACTAGCGTAAGGATTATGAGTGCAAGAACCTTTTTATTCAATGATATCACTCGTTAATATCTGTGGGTGAAATTAATATAAGTGTTACTTTTTCGTTAGATTAATTTATAAGCAATTTATTATGGCTATATAAATAGGTGTGTGGCAACGCCCTTCCGCTTAATAGATAAGGGAATCTTTGAGTATGCTGAGAAGTTTTGGAAGCTTGATGCTACTGATTTCACTATTTTAAAGGCTATGAGCATTTACGGTCCTAGAAATGTTAGCCTTATCGCAGCAAGGCTCAGCATTCCGCGAACTGTTGTAGACTATAGGGTTAAGCGTATGTTCGAAGAGGATCTCGTTAAAGTTTTCGCCATAATTGATGAGGAGGCCCTGGGCTTAGAGAGCGTCCTAGTATACGCTAAAACTCCTTTCGGAAAGGAGGATAAAGCCCTTAAAGCCTTGACAGTACACCCATTATGGAGGTTCTCATGCCTAGTTGAGGGTGCACTCCATGGAGTTATTGTAAGGTATGCCATACCTAAAGGATCTATAGGCGAGTTAAACGCATACCTATCCTACCTAAAACTTGAAAAACTCATCGAGGACTATGAGCTACATAGAGCAGAACAATACTATGCGCCTTTCCCAAACCTCGACTTTTATCTAAAAGAGACTGGCGCCTTTAAGTGGAGTGAATGGGCTGATAGAATTATAGCCGAGAAAGAAGCAGTTTCTCTCGAGAAAAAGCCCGTTAAAGAAATAGAGTTTAGCTGGCTCGACCTCTACATTCTCTCCCGGCTCTCCATCGACGCTAGAATAAAGTTTACTGATATCGCTAGAAAACTAGTGGAATTAAAGGGTGGGAGTCTTAATAGCTGGAAGGTTAAGATCTCCCAAACCTATAATAAGACTACAAGTCGTCTCATTAGAGGATACAGTTTCTACATACTACCAGTAGCAGAACAAACGAGCATAAGACTCCTAATAGAAATCCACTTCAACGACAAACCCTCACTTGCAAAGTTCGTAAACCACTTAAAAGAAATACCTTATCCCCTGGCACTCCACCCCTACAAGCAAGAATCTAAAAGCCTACTACATATAATCATACCAACATATGAACTAACCTCAATAATCGAAGCCTTAAAGAAACTAGCCTACCAAAACCTAGTAAAATCATATAGAGTTTTCCTCGTAAATAAAGACAAGGTTTGGAGCAACGTCACAATACATCAAGCATACAACAAAGAATGGAAGTTCAGCCATAAAATACTATTAGAAAAACTAGGAAAACTCTAAGAGAAGCATTACAACTAAGCTAGATCATTGTCAATAATTCTCTAAACGTGTCTATTTCGGCAAAATAGCATACTACTATAATTATAGTGCGCTAATGTACAACAAGGTTATGAATTTTTAACAATTACTAATAACCGCTCTAGAAGACTTTAGACAATTTTTAAGCTATGCTTTTCCAGAGTATGCGGATGGTTAGGGTAAAGGTTAAGGTTGAGACAGGGATACTGGAGCACATAGAGTTCATATTGGAGCACGATGGTGTGTACTATTATAGGATCGTCAAGCTGGTTCGCCTACTAAGAAATCCTCGAGAGTACGCTCAGATAGAGACCGCCCTAGAGATACACAGGGACTTCGTCTCGTCGACAAGGGAGCTACCCAACGCTCGGCTAGTCCTATTGGCCTGCAACTCTAAGAAATACGGGCTGTTGTGGTGCTATGGTGTCGCTGTCACAGCGTTAAACGAGGACGAGGCATTAGTGCTGGCTGAGGACTGCTTCGACGCTCTTGTGGTGAGCCTGAAGGGCACCTACAGACAGACTGTCTTCCGCCTACTGACCGGCGAGAAGGCACAGGAAATACTCTGCCCCATGCAGTCTGGGAACGGGCTAGCGATACTCGGCATATCTGAGCCACGCGACTCAAGCCTAGACCACAGGGAGGCTAAGCGGTTTGTGACACGCCTGCCCATAGGCTGGAGCATTGTCCGTAAAATGAGGACATTCAACCTGATTGACACGGAGCCCGTTTTAGTTAAGTGGGATTTTATGGACGTTAAACCCCCCGAGCGACTAGGACGTCCGGAAGCTTCTATCCAAATAATCCATGTACTTTTACCTACATGAAATCTTAAATCTAATGCTAGTTACGAGAGATGTTAAAGGATATGCACACTACACGCACTACGTCTCGATACTTCGCTTAATACTAAAGACTAGGCTCAGTACTGCGGATGTCTTCCTTAACAGAATAAGAAGTGAGGTTATGGGAAAAATATAGAAAGAATTTTCTTTCCTTTAGACCTTAAACAGAAGCCCTATTTACTTCTCCTTTTTCAGGCCTCTTGAGGCCGAGGTAGAAGTAATGTTTCTTTGAACTTTCTAGTGGGGGTCTAAGGATTCCCTTTTCGTAGAGACAATTGTCGAGTGAGCGTAGCATCTCTAACCAGACTAGGTACTTTACCTCATCTCTCTCTAGGCTTAGTCCATGTTTTGCCATTAGAGTGTTTCCAAAGTACTCCGCTAACTCGTCCAAACACTTCTCGAATACTGCAAGAGCTGTCTGCTTTAAGATGTCTACGTACTTACTGATCCTTCTCCCAATTTCTTTCCTCTCGTCTAGGAAGTAGGGTACGAAGTCCACGTCGTAGTACCTTTCCCGCTTGTACTTCTTCTCCGGTACCTCCACCTCTTTAATGACCATAGCCTCTCTCATTTTCTTGAGATGATCTAGAATAGTGCTTGGAGAGAATTCAAGCTCCTCAGCTATCTGCTTAGCAGTGAGCGGGCCCTTAAGCGATAACAGTACAGCTATAGCTAGCCTTGTCCTATCAGAGAGGACTGTGAGGGGATCAGGTCTTCCCAAAGCCTTCTCCCCGAACTCTCCCGAGCCCCACTTCGAAGCACAAAGACCAGCGTACTCCTTCACCTTGATCATTTTTGGTCAATTAGTTTATTAGCTAGTTAGCTAATAAACTTATCGACTATCTAATACTTGAAGCATAACCCTTGAGACACCTATAACAATTTATTAACCTAAAATACTTCTCGTGGGAGAACATGTTTTCTTTAAAATAGTCTTTGAAGAACCTTCAAAACCGCTATTAGAACCAACCCTATGGCTAGTAGTGTGACTCCGACTTTGAAGCAACCTTTCTCGAAGCCTTCCATTACTATTGTTAGGCGTATAAGAACGCTTTTTCCCGAACTGTTTCTGAACACAAAGACATATACTCCCCTTAAGGGTTTAAAGTTGAAATCAATGCTACTAGTTCCATTAACTGCGTAAACATGACTATAGGACTCTCCTCTAATGAATTTTAAATACTGGGTTACATCCAGTACTTCAATGTCCACTTTCGCTACCGAAGGAATTACTTCAACTAAAACCCTAACGTCGCGCTCGTATAGATAGAAGAGGCGTGTCTCGAACTCTCCAGCCTTTACTGAAATAGTGGCCCTAGCTACATGTTTTTCAGATTTCAGTACAACGACGCCAAGTACGGTTAGCCCAGCTAGAATGAGAACGAGACCTAGTCTCGTAAAGGGCTTCATAGCTCAAGCCACCTCGTGAAATAGATATAGCATATTGCGATCAAAGCTATAGCAAGCAAAGAGGATGGTATTAGGTGGTATACGTGTGCGTGACCAAGTATGGAATTTATAAAGCAGTAGGGGGGTATGAAATTAACTAGAGGATTTCTACGCAACCCTGCTGTAATAAAACTCATGGCATAGAGGATGGAGACTGAGGATATGAAGCTGGGAATAGGGGTCTTAAACGCTAGGGATATCGTTAAACATATGGAGAAAATGTACAGGAAGCTGAGGAAGACTGTTAAAAACCATTTTAACCATCCAAATCCTATTTGAACAGGATAGGGGTAGAAGAAGGGGAATGGCAGTAGATGAGCTGTAAGGTAAATTATAAAGGGTACCATAAAGGTGACGGAAGACTCGACAATAAATACCTCACTTCTCCTGTATGGAAAAGATAGTAGGTTTTTCATGAGACCGGATGATATAGCATGGGCTATTGATGAGGTGAGCGTAGCATAAATGAATGATATAAAGAGGTAGTTTATCATAGCATAAAATGTTCTCCTCAGCCCATCTAATACTATTAAGTATATGAAGGAACCACCAGTTTTATCTGTGTAGGTTCCCATTAAGTAGAAGCTCATATAAGCCGTAAATGAGTTGAATACGGCTAGGACAACTATCACTTCAAGCACTGGGAATCTTAATAGTCTTGAGAGTTCGAAGCGAACTAAGCTACTGAGCTTCCCCACTAACATCACCTACTGCCTTCCGATATATTTGCTCTAGGAGCCCATATCTAGGCCTTAGGGAAATTAAGTAAAGGTCGTATTTCAGTGCTATCTTATGAACTTCCCTCTCAAATGCTCTAATATCACTAATCTTAACGTATAGCCTACCCTTAGAAGTGTCTAAACGTATATCCTCAACTACCTCCAAATCCTTTAAATACTTAAACCATAAATCGGGGTTAAAGACATCAAGGGCATACTCTGTAACCTGATACTTTTTGGCTAACTCCCTTACGGAACCTTCAGCAATAACCTTCCCCCTGAATATTATGGCTGCCCTATCGCAAACCCTTTCTAGCTCAGCTAGTATGTGGCTTAGAATCAAGAAGCTCATTCCCCTGTCTCTATGAAGGGATTCAATTAAGTCTAGTAGTTCACTCCTACCGCCCGGATCTAAGTAGGCTAGAGGCTCATCTAGGATTACTAGTTCCGGGAATCCTAGCAAGGCCTGAGCCAATCCCACTCTTTGCCTCATTCCAGCAGATAGCTCTCCTATCCTTCTATGCTTAAACCTCTCCGCCCCAACGAGTTTCAATACTTCTCTCACAGCTTCTTTAGGCTCCTTTAACTCTCGAAAAAACGCCACATACTTTAAGTAATCCTCAACCACAAGGTATTCAGGTAAAGGAACACCTTCATGCAACACTCCTACTTTCTTTTTAATCCTATGACCCATAGTCCAAGGGTTAAGACCAAAAAATTCGATAAATCCCTTGTCAGCCTTTAAAAGCCCGAGCGCAATCTTAATAGTAGTCGTTTTACCTGCACCATTAGGTCCTATAAGACCAGTCACACCCCTTCCAACTTGTAAATTAATGCCGTTCAGCGCTCTTATCCTACCAAAGCTCTTATATAAGTCTCTTATATTGAGCAAATACATGCTGTATTCTTAAATATTTTCCGAAATATATATATATTTCGATGTCAGTAATTATCACATGCAGAAGATTTACTTAAAGAGCCTATTGGTACTCCTATTATGCGCTATAGTCATAAATGCAACAATGGTTCTCTCAGTACTGGTCTGGGATGAGGACATAGATAAGGATCCCGCCGGATCCTATGTACGGTCCTATGTTCAAGGAGACGATGTGGGTAGCTACTTCGCCGACGGCTCAATATATGTTGAGCATGAGTGGTATAAGATATACCCTGAAACGGCGGGATTCAAAGATACATATTATCTCGATGCGCTAGGCAGGGTATACCGTGTAGAAGTTGAAACATGGGGAGAGTCCGATCCTCTTGGAATTTTCTTATACGCCAAAGCGGTAATAGACGCAACAGCACAGTAAATAGTAACAATTTAAAAAGTTAATAAAGTAGACAGTACTTCACTAAGCCAGAGAATCTAGAGAGGAAAGTATGAAACGCTTGAAACATCTACTCCTCTTGCTATTGATAATAGCAGTTTTCCTAGCGGAACGAACACTCTCCTCAAAGCCGCCTTGGTTTAAGAAAGGGGTATACGTAGAGTATAGAATTACTGATAGTATAGCTTCCAAGGAAATATATACTGTGAGTCCTGAAGCTCTCGTAGCTCTTAAAATACTATACAAATATGAGGTTAAGTATGGGAACTATACTATTGTTGTTTATACAGATCTTAGTTTGGAGGAGGTTAGAGAGAGGCTTGAAGAGATGTTTAAGGAGAGAAAGCCTCGTGCACCTCAAACTGTAACGATGTTTAGTAAAGGCCTTTACGAGAAAATTAAGGCATTAGCACAGGAAGGTAGATTACCGCTAGTGATTAAAAAACACTATACTCATTACTGTACTACGCTTTTCCACATAATTGATGTTAAATACTATTGGAAATGCATGGGATTTAGAAATGGGTTAGCTTTGATAGAAGTAGGATTTATCGGTAAAATTAAGAAATTCGATATGCAAACTGAAACCTGGCAATATAGTTTTATAAACCACACCTTCACCTTCCTACTTGACCCAGATACTAGAAAAGCTTATACGTTAGGTGGAGAGTATCTTGGAGTCGTCCCCTACTGGATTTCCGGTATTGAACGTACGTTCCTCCTTTACGAGATGTTTGGCATAACTGTTAATGGAACTATTAAAGAAGAGGGAGTTGCAAACACGCCTCTAGGAAAGTTCGATGTATACTATGTGTGGGCACCTGCAACTCTCTGGACGTTTCCTTTCAAGCAAGCGGCATTTGAGAAAGTGACAGGCCTATTAGTAAAGACTCATGAGTACTGCGACCCTGTTCTAAAACACTTTATGAACATAGCAGGAATCTCCTGCAGTAAAAACGGCGTGTTTGTGATAAGCAGAGTTCAGAACATAGACATTTCCCGAGGATACGGTTTTCAAGTAGAGGAAAAGCTTATAGTAATTGGCTTAGCCTTACTCTGTATCCCATTAATCTTCATCCTTATGAAAGTTTTAAAGAAGCCAAAACCTTAACGACCATAAATGTTAAGCAGAGCAAGGATCTTAGAATAGGTTTTAAACACTTTAAACTGAAGGATTTCCAATAATCCTCCTCATGAGAAGATATGCAAGAGAACCATCGAAACTAGTTGAAGATAAATCCTTATGTTAAGAAGATGCCCAATTAGCATGAGGGGTACTAGCTATAGAAAGACTTTTCCTCTCGAATCCTTCATGGACTCGTCCCAATCTCTAATCCTACCTTCTTCCGCATCTTTTTCAGCCTCGGCTAAGCCTTCTAAAGCCTCTGGGTTCAGTAGTAGGTCGACTGTTTCAATTATTTCTTCAAGCATGTTTCGGAAATCCTCTAGCCTACGAACATCCTCCTCAGTTAACGGTTCCTTGATAAGTTTAACGGACATCACATCGCTTAGGTAGACAGCTTATAAAAAATTACCACACTTGAGACGCACGCAACAATTTATTAATCAAGGTATCTTCCGTGAGAGAATGGTCTTCATTATCGAGAGATGGGAGGATATTAGAGGAGCCTTTTGGTATACGAGAGATAGCCCTACAACGATATTAGCTTCAGCCTTCGCTATAAGAGCCTACTACGAACTTAGAGCCCTGTTGAAAATGTAAAAGGTAGCTTTGGACTAAGGTAAAGCACAGAACAGCACATGTTACGGCTCCAAGCCTCTCAAGGCTCATAATAACCATTACTATTTTAACTCAATTCGCTTCATGATAAAGTGTGAGGTGATAGGTAAGTGGAGGTGAGGTTTGGCCCCGCAGGAAAGCCCATAGGCCTTAAGAGCAAGGAGCTGAAGGACATACCTCCCTTCCTCAAGCAATGCAAACTCAACGCAATGGAATATGAAGCTGTTAGAAGTGTAAAAATTAGCGAGGATAAGGCTAGAAGCTTGGGAAAGCTCGCCAAAGAATACGATATACTTCTATCGCTACACGCCCCCTACGCGCTCAACCTCGTTTCCATGGATGAGGAGAAAGTTAAGGGCAGCATTAATAGGCTTTTATTAGCCGTTAAAGCCGCCTACTGGATGGGAGCATATAGAGTTGTATTTCATCCCGGGTATTATGGTGACTTAGAGCCTAAAGAGGCATTAAGAAAAGTCATTGACGCGCTCTCTGAGGTCGTTGAGAAAATGAGAGAAGAGAGAATAAAAGGCCCCATATTAAGTCCTGAAACTACAGGTAAGGTCAAGCAGGTCGGATCGCTAGAAGAGGTCGTTGAGATGGCAAAGGCTCTAGGCACCAAATACTGCATACCGACCATCGACTTTGCGCACATATATGCCCGTACATGTGGAGAGAAACTTAGGAGCGTCAGCGAATTCGTAGAGGTATTGGAGTACGTAGAGGACGAGTTGGGATCAGTTGCTGTATCGCCCCTACACGTACACTTCAGCGAAATAGAGTATGGGCAGGGAGGAGAACTCCGCCATCACCCCATTGGAAGCGGTTACGGACCCAAGTTTGAGCAACTTGCCGACGCTTTAATAGAAGTGGGATACTCAGCTGTCATTATCAGCGAATCCCCCTTACTGGAAGAAGATGCCATAAAAATGCGGGATATACTATTCTCGAGGCTTAAACTTAAGGAAGGCTAACACTTTAAGCATAACCTTATCAACGTTCACCTTTTGTGTAGCTGATATAAGTAGCACATCCTTTATTCCGAATTCCTTTAAAAGTGCTGTCCTGGCCTTCTTTATAGCCTCCTCGTCAGCTATATCGAGCTTATTCAGCACTACGATGATAGGAGTATTGCCGAAACTTTTAAGGACATCTCTAAGTACGTCAAGCTGATAGGATAAAGGAAAGCCGCAAGTCTCTGTCGGATCTATCATGAAGATTATCAGTGAAGCGAGGTACTTTATGGCTAAAATCGCCTTCCTCTCCACGGGATTTCTTTCTTCCAAAGGTCTGTCAAGTAGGCCTGGAGTATCGATTATCTGTATCATAGTACCGTTAGCTGTCCGCACATGTCCGACCGTTAACTCCTTCGTGGTAAATGGATACTCTCGAACTTCAGGCTTTGCTCTTGAAAGAGCTCTAACAAGCGACGATTTACCCACGTTAGGTGGTCCGGCTATGACGACAGTAGGCTTAAAGGGGTCTATATTTTGAAGCTTT
>Ga0164311_10002062_pt1 | contig 10235 bp, 8 predicted proteins | sample GuaBasSedimGuay2_FD_121796 | JGI IMG/M metagenome (GOLD analysis project Ga0164311, IMG submission 121796) | Subseafloor sediment microbial communities from Guaymas Basin, Gulf of California, Mexico - Guay2, Core 4569-9, 9-12 cm | ecosystem: Environmental > Aquatic > Marine > Hydrothermal vents... | reverse complement strand
TTTGTTCCAGGAACCGCGATGTTCTTTGATTTCCTCTGTGCTCAAGTCGTCAACATAAGCCTGGCCGGCTTTGATCAACTGCACCGCGTACTCGTACAGTTGGTCAAAATAGTCCGATGCATAGTACAGCCGGTCTTTCCAATCGAACCCTAGCCAGCGGATGTCTTCCTGGATGGATGCGACGTATTCGGCTTCCTCTGTGATCGGGTTGGTGTCGTCAAAGCGCAGGTTATACAGGCCGCCATAGTCGTCGGCGATGCCAAAATTGAGGCAGATGGATTTGGCGTGCCCGATGTGCAGGTAGCCGTTTGGCTCTGGGGGAAATCGCGTGTGGACTCGACCGTCGTATTTATTGGTCTCTATGTCTTGGTCAATAATGCTGCGGATAAAGTCAGAGGGGGTGGAATCAGTCGTGGTCATATTTATTCCCTTTCGTGTTGGTCTTTCGTAGTAGAGATTCTAACATATTTTGGCTTTTTGTGTAACTACCCAGCCACTGCTTACAGCCCCCGTCCCGGGGGCGCCTTGTGCAGAGGATGGCTACTCAGAATACAGTGCTCTCGCCCACACCGCCCTCGGGGACGAGGGCTGAGAGCCTGAAACGTTCAAATTTGCGCTGGTCTGGGTAGTTACCTTGTTGTGGCTCTGGGAATTCGCAGGGTCAAGGTATTGGACTCCCCAACTTGTTGGGGCTGCGGCGCAAAGAACCCGAACAAGTTCAGTACTCCGCCACGTCACCCGGCAAACTCCCAGAGACCCCTTTTTGTTAAGTCGGATCTGTTATCTGGCCTATGGCCTTGATCGCGAGTGGCGCAGATGGTTACTGCTCAGGCTGGTCTGGGTTTGCGACCGCACCGCAGCGACATTCGTGCTATTCGTGCCATTCGTGATTCCAAACTGCTCGGTAGTGAGGTGATGATCAGCGGGCCGGCTCTACGCCTGGCAGGGTGAAAAAGAAAAGGCTTCCCTGGCCGACCTCACTCTCCACTCCTACCTGGCCGCCGAGTCTCTCGACGACGCGCCGCACGATAGATAGCCCCAACCCATGCCCTTTGACGCGCATCTGGCCGAACTGTGGAAGCGGAGTGAATAAACGCGCTTGTTCCTCTGGCGTGAGGCCGGGGCCGTTGTCGCGCACCCAGAAGCGGACGAACGAATTGCTAGTTGCGCCATTCGCTATTCGTTCATTCGCCCATTCATCAAAACCTAGCTCAATGTGCGGCGGAATTCCATTCTCTGGCTTTCCTCCATAACTAAGCGCGTTGCTGAGATAGTTGACCCACACTTCTTCGATCCACGGGCCATAGCCCGATGCCGACGACCAGGTTTCAGGCAGGATGATGTCGGCCTGATGTTCCTCGATCGTGTGTTCCAGCCGTTGCAGGGCCTCGGCCACGATGCCTGCCATATCCAACGGTTTTACGTCTACCTCTTCCAACTTGCGCACTACGGCCAGCAGCAGTAACTCGCTGATGATGCTGCTCATCTTGCGCCCGCTCTGTGCAATGGTGTGCAGGTGACGATCTAGTTCCTCGCCCGACAGCTCCGGGTGGATTAACTTTAGTGTCTCGGCAAACCCCACGATACGTGCCAGTTGATTCTTGAGGTCGTGGGCTACGGTGTGGGCGAAAGCGTCCAGTTCCTCGTTGCGCGCCTGCAGCTCGATGGTGCGTTGGCGCAGTGTCTCGACCAGTCCGGCGTTGTCAATGGCGATGGCGGCCGAGGCGGCCAGCGGCTCCAGCAGCGTCAGATCGGCTGTGGTGAAGCGGTCTGGCTCTGTATCTGTGGCTTGGAGCACGCCGATCACGTCATTCTTGACCCGCAACGGGACGCTGATGATAGAGCGCAGCCCCAGTTCAGTTTCTTGATCTACGCCGGCAAAGTAGCGCCCGTTGACTTGTGCATTCGGCACGATCAAGCTTTCACCAGTATGGGCCACCCAACCAGCAAGCCCCTCTCCTGGAGACAGTCGCCAACCGCGCACGATATCACTCTTGGGGCCAATGGATTGGAGACAGACCAGTTCGCCCGTCTCCCGGTCGGTCAGCCAGATCGAGCAGGCGACCACGCCCAGCAAGCGGCGCGCCTCTTCCAGAACGGTGGTGAGTACTTGATCCAGGTCGAGGGTGGAGCTAAGCGCGTGGCTCGCCCGGTTGAGCAGGGCTAACTCGCGGTTGCGTCGTCGCAGCGCTTTCTCCGCCTGCTCGTGTTCGGTGATTTCTTGTTCAAGCTGCTCGTTGGCCCTTACGAGTTCGGCGGAGCGCTGTTCCACCAGTTTCTCGAGATGATCGCGGTATTCCCTCAACTCCTCCTCTGCCCGTTTGCGCTCCGTGATGTCAGTTAAAACAGAGAGTACGCCAGTGAAACGGTCCCCGTCGAAGAGCGGGTGGGCGCTGACAATGGCGGGTACGCGCTGGCCGTCCTGGGCCAGCAGAACGGTCTCGTAGCGGCTGGCGATGCCGTGGGAGCGTTTGTCGGTTTCCTTCTCGACCTCTGTCATGTACTCGGGGGCTATAATGGCTGTCCAGTGTTGACCTATCAGGTCCTCGACGGTGTACCCTATTATCTCCACAGTTTTGGGATTGGCGAACGTAAAGCGCCCGGCTTCGTTTTCGATGAGGATGCTCTCTTCCACATTCTGTACGATATTTTCGTTGAACGTCCGTAGTTTCTCGCTTTCCTCGTACAGGCGGCGGTTCTCTGTGGCGATGGTCACTTGGAACTGGCTAAAGCGGTATTGCATGGCCATGAGCACCGCCAGCGTCAGCAAGAAAGCGATGCCTCCAATTAGCCAATCCATCAGGAGCAGCGAATTGTCTTGGCGAACGAGCCATTCCTCCATCCATCCCAGGTGAGCGGTGAGCGCAAAGGCGGCAAAGGTGAGCAGACTAATGATGGCCATACCCAAGCTGGCGCGCAAGCCAATCAGGATCAAGGTTAACAGAGGCAGCGCCAAGAGATAGATCCGCCCATCTCCCGCCAGTCCCCCGCGCGCAAAGGCCAGTGCCCCGGCCGCGTAAATCAGCAGCAACAGACCCCACGCCCGCAGGCGAAAGTCGAGACGGCGCAAGATCGCCAGCCCTATAATGAACAGATAGATAGCCAGAAAGATCAGCACAGCCGGCCACTGTGCTGGATTGCGGATTGCCTGGAGGACAACTAGCACAATCATCGGCCCGGCGGCGATGGATGTTACGACCAGCAGAGTGTTCAGCACGCTGGCGCGCCAGGTGCTCAATCTGGTCATGATATCTAGTACTCGATCATGGTGATTTTGATGTATCAAATCATGTCTCCATTGGAGCACAAAATAATCTATCAAAACCACTGTGGGCGACCACTAGTGCGTCATTGGGGATTGCTTCTTGCCTTGTCATTGTCACGTGTTCTTGCCCCAGTGGGCGGGTTGATCCGCACACCGGTTCGGGCTACCGCCCTGCACTTTTCGTTGATCAACTCTCTGGAACCATCCCTTATCTGCTTGCCACTTGCAACTTGCCTACTTTTGATGACGCATCACCACATTCTCCGCTATCCCGATGCCGATCATCGTCGTCAGCATCGCGGCGGGGCCATAACTGATAAAGGGCAGCGGCAGGCCCGCTATGGGCAGCATCCCCAGGTTCATGCCGATGTTGACGACGAACTGGAATAGGATCATCGCCAGCGTGCCTGTTACCAGCAACCTCCCAAAGCTATCCGGCGCAATCAGAATGATGCGCAGCAAGCGCAGGAACAACACTAGGTAGAGAGCAAACAGCAGCATGATGCCCGCAAAGCCAAGCTCCTCGGCGGTGACGGCAAAGATAAAGTCCGTGTGCCGCACCGGCAGGTAGCGCAGTTGGCTCTGCGTGCCCTGCCCGAATCCCTTGCCCCACGGCCCGCCCGATCCGATGGCTATAAACGCCTGTTCTAATTGGTACTTGACGTTGGGGTCATTGTTGCGATTGATAAAGCCCAGCACGCGCTTTTGCATATAGGTGAACCCTAGTAAATCCATCAGTTTCCAGAGTGGATAGAGCGACCCCAGGGCCGTGAGTGCCGTCAGCGCCAGGTAGCGCGTCGACATGTCCGACTCGAACAACATGGCCAGCCACATGGCGACGAGCACGGCAGCAGTCGCCATATCGGGTTGCATAAAGACCAACCCCGCCAATACCAAAGTCATAGCGCCAGATGTCAGGTAGCTGACGAAATCGGGGCGCTCAGCGACCGTTTCGACCATGCTCGTCTTGGGCGCGCCAAAGAGAGGGGTAACGCGGGGCTTGCGTCTTCTACGACGCTTGCTGAGAACAGCGCCCACCGAGATCGTGAGCAAGATCATCACCGGGAACGCGGGCTGGAGGCGAAAGACGCCCAGGTCGAACCAGCCGATCATCTCGCCTGTCACCTCGTCTCTCGCGCCAAAAAAGAACACGAGCACCAGCAGGGCAACAGCCACCAGGTAGGCCAGCCACCCAAAATCGCCCAGCCACTCGTAATCACGGGGGAAAGCGGCCAGCAAGAATATAATGCCTACCCCGGCCATTCCCAGGATCGCTTGTCGCCGCCACAGATCTTGTAACTCTGGGTCGGGGCTGCCCTGGTTGGTGCTATAGATCATCACCGCGCCGTAGACGGTTAGCAGAATGGTCACCAAGAACAGCACGTAATCAAAGCGCCGCCAAATACGGAATTTGGCCATTCTACCTCTTGCGTCGCCCGCGCCCAATTGCCAGGGGGATGTCGGCGACCAGGCGCGATTCTTGCGCATCTTGGGAAAAGGTCACCTGAACATCCTCGGCATCAATGGCAACGTGGCGTGAAATCACGGTGATAATCTCGTCCTTGAGTGTATCCAGCAATCCAGGCGGTATGTTGGCCCGGTCGTGGGCCAGTACCAGAAGTAGTCGCTCCTTGGCGACTTTGCCGCTCGATGATTTGTAGCGGCGACCCAGAAGGCGTTCGAGAATTTGCATAGTTAATCCCCCTCAGAGCGCATAAAGCCAAAGAGCCGTTCGAATACGCCTTTCTCTCGCAAGGTCAGGAACGGCACATCTTCTCCCATCAACCGGTTGGCGATGTTGTGAAACGCCTGCCCGGCCAGGGAGCTATCGTTGGAAAAGGCGACGGGTTGCCCCCGGTTGGCGGCGACCAGAATATTCCCGTCTTCCGGCACGATTCCAATGAGGTCAATGGCCAGCAGTTCGACGACATCGGCGATGGCCAGCATCTCGCCGCGCTGCACCATCTCTGTCTTGATGCGGTTGACGATCAGCCGCGCGGGGCCTTTCTCCTCCGCCTCGATGAGGCCGATGACGCGGTCGGCGTCGCGCACGGCGGGCACCTCCGGGTTGGTGACGATGACGATCTCGTCGGCTGGCGCGATGGCGTAGCGAAAGCCTTGTTCGATGCCAGCGGGTGAATCAACCAGGATATAATCATGTTGCTCCCGTAGCTCGTCGCAGATGCGCACCATGTCATCGGGCTGGACCGCACTTTTATCGCGGGTCTGCGCGGCCGGCAACAGAAAAAGCTCGGAAAACCGCTTGTCGCGCACCGTCGCCTGGCGCAACCGGCAGCGTCCTTCGATCACGTCCACCAGATCGTAGACGATGCGGTTTTCCAAGCCCATCATCACATCCAGGTTGCGCAAGCCGACGTCGGCGTCAATGACCACCACGCGCTGCCCCTGCATCGCCAGCGCGACGCCCAGGTTGGCGGCAATGGTCGTTTTGCCTACTCCGCCTTTGCCAGAAGTAATTGTGAGCACTTTTGCCGCCATTGGTTCTCCTTTACTCCGCCCGTTTCAAGAAACCAGGTTTTTATGTAAGCGCAGCGACAAAAACCTGGTTTCTCATTTGCCGCGCCAGGGCACAGCCACGATCCGCCCTTCGCGCACCGAGGCCATCTCTGGCGCCGGCTTGCGTCGCTTTTCCTCCGGCGAGCGGGCGATATGACCGGCGATGCGCAGTTGCGTTGGGGCCAGGTCGAGACCGCAAATCACGGCTTTGTCGTCCCCCAATGCCCCGGCATGCACTACCCCGCGCACTCGACCCCATACCACAATGTTGCCGCCGGCCGCCACCTCTGCCCCTGGGTTGACGTCGCCGATGACGACGACGTGGCTTGGGTGACGCAGGCTCTGACCAGAACGCAGCGTACGCCGCACGACCAATCCCTCTATTCCCTCGTCAGGCGGTTGTCCACCAGGCAGGCGCTTGCTTTCCTGCAGGGCGGCTTCCTCCGCTAGTGGAGCGGACGGACCAAGCTCAATCACCAACCCCAGTTCCTGCGCAGCTGCTTCCGTGACCGGTTCTGTGCTGACCACGGCCCACAGCTCGACATGGTGGCGGGCCAATAACGCCCGCGCTTTTTTGATTTCGGAGCAGTTCAGCGCCCGCGCGCCTACGTCGAGAGCGACGCGACCACCTTTGAAAAAAGAAGGGCTTTCACTGAGCAGGGCTTCCAACGCGGGTAATTGAGCGCTCCAATCGCCCTCTCCTAGTGTTACGAGCAACCCCTGACGAATGCCCTTGATGGCGATTTTATCTGGATTCATTGCGTTTATCTCCGCAGAACCCCGCCCAGTTGTTTCATCTCAATGGTGCAACATTGTTTCTGAACACGTAACTACCCAGCCACTGCTTACAGCCCCCATCCCGGGGGCGTCTTGTGCGGAGGATGGCTACTCAGAATACAGTGCTCTCGCCCACACCGCCCTCGGGGACGAGGGCTGAGAGCCTGAAACGTTCAAATTTGCGCTGGTCTGGGTAGTTACCTGAACACCAGCAATTCCCGTTTTGTAGCCGCGATTTCCAAATCGCGTGTATCTTCCCGCGTAAAGCACCCTGCGCGATTGCGAAATTCGCGGCTATGACCTGACTTTTCACCCATAACGGGAATTGCTGTCTGAACACCGCCTTACCTAACACGAGTCGTGCAGCGATTATAGCACAGCACTGAAAATCACGAAAATACGCACATCGGGAGCGTATCACATTCACTCCGTGGCCTCTGCTGCAAGAATATCTGGGTAGCCCTGACGTGCGAGTGTCAGGTGCGTGTTCGAAAGGCCCGGAATTTGAGTGACGACCTGGATGTCTACCTCCTGCATAAAATCAAGTTCGTTATCCAGGCGGTGGATCTCGACCAGGGGAAGGTCAAAGTAAACGTAGCGCAGCACCGGAACTCGTTCCGCGTCGAGCGCGCGCAAGGTGACTGAGCCGGTATCATCGAGCAAGAGTTCGGCAGCGCCGTCTTGCAGCCACGCGCGGTTTGCTGGCAAAAAGGTCGCCCCGCCAATGTCAAAGCCGACGATCTCTACGGGCAGGTTCAAGACGTTCGCCACGGCAACCCGTATCGTCCCGCTCATCGTCAGCGTGGGCGATCCCAGGTGGGCAAAGACCGGCTGCACGGGGCTGAGGGAGCGAGCCATTTGCTCCTGGCGGGCGCGTAACTTGTCCCAGGGCGGTTCGCCGACGCCCACCGCTTGGCGAAGGCTCTCGTATTCCTCTTCCAACTCGCTCTGCAATTGGTCCAGATACTCGGGCTGGCTGACGCGCCAGGCTTCCCGGACGTAGGCGGCCTGGATGGCAGGATCGTCGTAGGCGGCGGTGAGCGAGACCCGCGAGTCGCTGCCCAGCGCGTTGCCGTTAAAGCCGATCGGTTCCAACCGACCGGAGACGGGGTTGTAGTAGTAGTGCAGATTGACAAGCGACGCGGCCGGGGTCGCGCCCCACAGGTCAACCAGGGCCAGAAAGCGCCCGTATCGTTCTACGTCGAACACCCGGGAGGCTTCTAGTTCGCCGGCCTGAAGCGCGCGCAGCAGGCCAATGGCGGCGTCTCTCTGAGCGGATAGAGCGGGGTCGCTATCAATGGCGGCGTCGCGGAAAGCATCCACCTCAAAATACTGCCAATCACCGGTCGAGAGGTTGGCAATAGGGTCGGCGTAGGCGGCCTGTGCGTCTCCCTGAAAGTGGGCGATTGATTCCCACAGCAGATCGGCGTCGCAGCGGACGATGACGCCCTCCTGCCGCCTCTGGGCCATCAGTAGCTCGTCGGCGAACCCCTCTTGGAGGGCATAGATTCCCCAGTCGTCGCCGTTAAAGATCAGGTGAACAAACTGATAGCGGGCTGCCAGTATGCCCTCGCGCTCCAAGTCGTGAGCAAAGGCCCACTCGTTGAGCCAGTTGTTGACGGCCGGATCAGAGAGATAAAAACGCTGCATACCGAGCAGTTGGCGGTTCTGGCGGGTACGGACTTCAAAGCCCCATTTTTCGTCGTCATCCAGGTGATCGGCGGGGCCTTCCAGCAGCCTCATTCTGACCGGGACGGCAACTCCCTCTGACTGAACGGTGGCTGCGCCCACTGATTTTATGGTGGCTGTGACAAAGCCCTGGTTGGATGGAATGTAGACACCGTCCTGCAATGCCTGCTCCCGCTGCCCCAGGATATCGTTGTAGGAGCTAAAACTCATATCAACGATCAGCGTGGGCAGGTCTGTGGCGGGGGTTATGGACTGGGTAATACGAAGCGGAATTGATAGCACAACGTCAAGAGCGGCGTCCCATTCTTGCCCGCCTGCGAGTAGGCCAATGACAAACACGAGCAGGAGCGCACTGATCCATCCCAGGCTCTGCACTGAGGGCCGCTTTGGTTGTTGTTGACCGATCTTCATCACTTATCCGCCCAGGGTGTTATCCTGTTCGACAAAGCTGAGTTCGCACGCCGGAATCTGACCGCTCAGGTCGTCCATCAGGGAAACCAGCGCCTCGTCGTTGGGGCAAAAAATCAGATAAGTGGCCTGGAGCGTGGATGAACTGCGATCCAAGCGGCGCAGGTCGGCGTTTTCGACATGCTTGAGCAAGAGTTGATTGATCTGGGCAAAGGAGCTATCCGAGACAGGGGCCATCACGTTCAGGTACAGGTTGCTCTTGGTCGGGCGGGGCATCAGAAAGGTGCGAGCTAAAAGGTAGCCCAAGATCACCAGCGTGGCCAGTATGGTAGGCAAGCGTTGATCGGCTCCCATTCCCAGGCCGATGGTGATAGCCATAAAGAGATAGAGCAACTCCTCCGGTTCCTTGATGGCAGTGCGGAAACGGACAATGGAGAGCGCGCCGACGAGGCCCAACGACAGCGCCAGCGACGATTTGACGATAGAGATGATGAGCACCGTCGTCATGGCCAGCACCGGCAATGTCTGGGCGAATTTGGCGCGGTTGGAGAGCGATTTGCCGTGCTGGGTGTAGAACCACGCCAACGCGCTGGCGAGGATGATGCTCAATAGTAAATTGATCGCCAGCGTGGTGAGCGAAAGCGGAGCGGGAGTTGCAAGGTCAAGCAAGTTATCCATAGCGCCTCCTTGTACTGTGTTTCGGTAACGAGATCGCGGAGGCTTATTATACCCGTTTTGCCCATTTCAGCCACTCTACCTGGCGCACTCACACCTCGAAATGCTCAAACTGCGGCAGGTAATCTTGATTCTGCTGCAACATCTCGTTGACCATCTCTTTGATCTCGGCTAGCGAGAGCACGGCAGCCGTCAGCGGGTCGTATGCGATGGCCTGGAAGACGAGGCGCGGGTTGCCCGTCAGCGCCGCCTCGACCGCCATCTCCTCGACCATCACGTTGACGTGGTTCAGGGCCACGCACTGCGGGGGCAGCGGCCCCACGTGAACCGGGTGGAAACCGGCTTTGTCCACAAACACAGGGACCTCCACGCACGCTCCCTCCGGCAGGTTGGTGATCAGCCCAGTGTTGGGTACGTTGCCGTTGAAGGAGAACGCCTTGCCGCCTTTCCAGGCGTTGATGATGTGGGCCGCATATTCCTGCCCCCGTTCCAGGCTGATGGGCGCATCCTGGGCAAGCCATTGTCTGACGTCATCTTTCCAGGTGTGCTCGCGGGCCTGGTACTCTTTGAGGATGTAGGCGTACTCGCCCGGGTTCCAGCCAGTGCCGTGGGTGCAGTATTTTTCAATCAAGTCGGGCCGCTTGCGGAACCACCAGTTGTACTCCGAGTTGTGTCCGCTCGATTCAGTGGGGTAATAGTCCAGGTGCAGGAACATTTCGTTGCGGACGATCTCCTCGTTGTAGGTTCCGGGATTTTTCACCGCCTCGCGGATCAGTGGATAGGCGTCCTGGCCGTTCCACTCGAACTTTAGATACCAGGCCTGGTGGTTGATGCCGGCGCAGGTATAGGTAATCTCGTGGTATGGCGCGCCGATCCAGCGAGCCAGCATCATGGCCGTGCCCTG
>Ga0164311_10002060_pt1 | contig 10236 bp, 11 predicted proteins | sample GuaBasSedimGuay2_FD_121796 | JGI IMG/M metagenome (GOLD analysis project Ga0164311, IMG submission 121796) | Subseafloor sediment microbial communities from Guaymas Basin, Gulf of California, Mexico - Guay2, Core 4569-9, 9-12 cm | ecosystem: Environmental > Aquatic > Marine > Hydrothermal vents... | reverse complement strand
CCGCTAGATTTAACGTATAGCTTGATAGAATACATTACACTAAAATGCCAGCACATCTTAAACAAGATAAATACAGAAGAAAACACTACGATTAAAGTAGAAAATCTTATGGATCCTCAAAGAGTTTTCGTAGTACCTCTCAGTCTTCATCGAACCCTTTATACTTCATGCATAGTTTTCCCACCGGAGGACATAGACAGTTTCGATCCGTCTTGGCTTAACCCCCGAAGGTACAAGCATCAACGGATATGGGAAAATTTCAAAGAAGGAGAGGCAGATGAACTAGCCTTAAAAGCTTTCAAAACTATAGGAGGTTATCCCAAGCCTCTGCCGGGTAGGAGAAGGAAAAAATCGTTGGAAGAGCAAATTTGGAAATATTTATCCTAAAGAAAACCGGAAATTTTAGCTATTCAAGGAATAGTTCTGGAATTCGAGATTAAAGCCATCTTATGAACAGCCATAGCAGGGCTGCGGACAGAAATACCACTAACCATATGGTTTTACTCCATCTAAATATTTTATTTCCGTCCAGTATTGCAAAGGGAAGCAAATTAAACATTGCGATGTCTATGTTTACTAGAATTATAAAGTGCTTTAGAATAGGACTAAAAGGTATAACCATAGCCAAAATGGCAACTAGCACGTTGGACAGAGGACCGGCTAGAGCTATAAGGCCTAGATCTTTCAACTTGCCGCCGTAGCGCCCGGAGATAGCCACGTAACCTGGCGCTAAAATTTTAAATGGCAACAACGCCGATACGAGAGTTAATATTAACCCTTCCATGCTCGCTACAAACCGCGCCTTATATCCTAAACCTATAGCTGTAAACCTATGAGCCATTTCATGAACGAAAAACGCTATCAAAACAGCTATCAAAGCATAAATAGTCGCCAGCAAGCTGAATACGCTAAGAGCATACGTCATGTAGACAATGGATATCGCTCCGATAGCTAAAAGAAGATCCCTTACTTCACCAATCGTGAATAAGTGGATTCGCCTTTTCCTCCTAGTTAACTCTTCCTCGCTGTAAAATTCATAACGTGTAGAGTATTTACTCGGCAAGTACATCGGCCGCCATTCTCCCCGTTTCAGATTGGGACATGCATGATTTTCCGGTAGATGATGCTCTACACAGAATACTCCACCGCAGTACTTACATCGATAGGGCAGGTATACCTCCTTGCCGCAGTAATCACATTTCGCCACTCTATCCCCCGAGATAGGTAGACCGTAAGGATTATAATATTTATTTATTTCTTCACACACTGTGATAGCGTGCACGAATGGAGTCTCGCGGAGGGCATATACCAGGCAATTCTGGAATTCGCCAAAAACCACGATGTAAAGAAAGTTCTAGAAGTAGAAATAAAGGTTGGAGAATTAATGCAACTTGACCTAGATCTGATGAAAGAAGCAATTCTTATGCTTGCCCAAGGCTCAGTAATGGAGGAAGCTGAGATAAAACTCACTGTCGAAAAAGCCGCATTTAGTTGTGAGAAGTGCGGGCATGAGTGGAATTTTGAAGTAGCTAAAAAGGAGATAGAACAGCGAGTGTCGAAAGATAAACTGATCAAAGATGACTCCGGCTCTTTAGACCTGCCTCTACATTATATACCGGGTCTAGTTTACGCGCTAGCCACTTGTCCTAAATGTGGAAGCAGTAATATTCTCGTAGTCAGGGGGAGAGATATTAAGATTCAAAAAATAACGGTGGAAAAATGAGGACGAGCCCCAGTTTAGAACTGGCCGAGAAGAAGCTCCGCGATATAGCCAATATAATACTAGTGGGTAGCGGAAAGGGAGGGGTCGGTAAAACTGTAATTTCCTCAGCCATAGCCTTAAGCCTCGCCAGAATGAAGTTTAAAACAGGAATTCTGGACGCAGACTTGCACGGTCCCAGTCTTCACAAAATATTGGATTGCAGATTTCCGGCCAAAAGTGGAGCGAGAGGCATTATTCCCTGTACAGTACACGGATTAAAGTTCATGTCTATAGCCTTCTTTGTAGACGAATATACCCCCCTGCCCATTAAAGGTGACGCCAAAGCCTCTCTCGTCAGAGATCTCTTCGCTCAAACAGATTGGGGTGAGCTAGACTATTTAGTGGTAGACTTACCCCCCGGCACAGGGGACGAAGTGCTTTCCGCGTTGACGCTATTTAGTTCTAAAGGTGGGACCGTTATAGTTTCAACGCCATCTCTGCTAGCAATTTCTGTCGTCGAGAGACTAATTAATTTGCTTGAGCGGGAAGGCGTATCGATCATCGGCTTGATAGAAAATATGGCGTACATTTACCATAACAGTGAGAAGCTCTATTTGTTTAAAAGCTCAGCCGCGGAGATTCTTTCGAAGAAATACGGCATAGATCTTCTCGGAACCCTGCCGCTAGATCCAGGAGTTGAAGAGGCTATTATCAAGGGAGGGACGCCATTGAATTCTAAGCTATTTGCAGAAGAATTTCAGTCTATAGTTTATAAAATTGTTGAAAAGACTAGCTAGAACTCTTCCTTTTCTTTCTGTATACTAATTCCGAGAAGAGCAAGGCTGTAAAGTACAACAACATAAAGGGTAAAGACAGCATTAACATACTCACGGGTGTGGGATCTGGAGTTATAGCCGCTGTCACCACTAAGGTCCCTACTAAAACGTAGCGCCACTGTTTTCGCAGAGTCTCAGGGGTTATGATGTCGAATTTAACTAGTAAAACCATGAGTATAGGGTACGTGAAAAATAATCCTGTAACAGCCAAGCCTAGGAAAACTGTATAGAAGAAGCTTCTGATACTGAAGATAGGCTCGGCCCCAGAGGATACTGAGAGCCATAGCATCATTAAAAATGTGATAGGCAAAAGGTATAGATAGGCGTAAACTATGCCTATGGAAAACAGGGTTACGAAGCTGAAGACGAAGCTTTTTAGAAATCTTTTTTCGTGTGGATAGAGAGCGGGCTCTAGGAACTTGTATATTTCATATCCCATAATAGGGCTAGCTACTATAAGCCCCATTAACAAGCCTATATAAAAACTGGTGATGAAGGTGTCGAACCATCCATGAGCTATAAGCCTAGGCTTTACATTTTCGATATCCAATATCCTAGCTAGAGAGAGCATAGGCTCGCGGGAGAAGTCGAGCATATCTCTTTCAATTCGTCTCATCACATAGAAGACCAAAGGATCGTAAAAACTCGATGTTCCAGATGTATAGTTGTAATCGGGATTAAACAAGGGGATTGTCAAGTTTGCTGGAATAGCCGAAACTATAAAAGATGATGCCAATATTGCGAAGAGGGATATTCGCAACCTTATTAAAAGCTCAGTTAAATGCTCAAATAGAGGGCGTTCCACATCTTTAGACATTTTAAGTCCCTAATGTTAAGCTACTCTAGTAATCCTTTCTCTTTGGCTTTAGCTAGTATTTCCTCCATAAGCTCTTCCTTTGATTTTCCTCTAGTTTCTACTCCCAGCTTTTCAGCTAGCTTAACTAGGGTTTCTTCATCGATTTTCCCTGAAGGTTTCTTAACGGTTTTTTCAGTTTCTTCCTCGCTTACTCCTTGCATTGCTTTACGGAATTCTCTAATGGCTTCTCCTAGCGAGCGGGCTAATTGGGGTATCTTACCAGGACCGAATATTAACAATATTATCAGCAAAATCAATAATAGTTCTGGTAAGCCTATATGTTGCAGAAATAGTGGTATTAATAGCATTCTCGCCACCTTTTTCTTAATCCGCCGAAGACTTACTTTAATATTTCCATTACTAACGATTGTAGCGGGGAAATACTATAATAAAGCACTGTTATTCAGATATTACAGTCTACACTAATGTGGTAGATTGATATGTGCTTAGGAGTTCCTGCCAGAGTCGTAGAGGTCAAAAATAGTGGAAGAAGCGCTATCGTAGATTACGGGGGTGTGAGGAGAGAGGTAGATGCTTTCTTAGTGCCCGATCTCAAAGTTGGAGAGTATGTTATAGTACACGCAGGAGCTATCATAGAAAAACTTGACGAGAAAGAAGCGATTGAGAGCATGCGTTTATGGAGAGAAATTATAGAAACTTTAGGAGGGACAGTATAGCGAGGTGGAGATATGACATCTAGGATAAGACTCGCGCATGGCGGGGGAGGTCGTGAAACTTCAGAGATAATAGAGAACATAATTAAGCCACGCTTTAAACTAAAGAAAATATTTGATGGAATTGGACTTGAAGAGCTCGATGACGGGGCTTCCATACCAATTACCGAGAAGCTGCACGGTAGGCACTTAGTAGTAACATCCGACAGCTATACCGTATATCCGATATTCTTCCCAGGAGGAGATATAGGGAAACTAGCAGCTTGCGGATCGATAAACGACCTAGCCGTTATGGGAGCTAGGCCTGTAGCTATGCTGGATACGATAGTAGTTGAAGAAGGTTTTCCGTTAGAAGATTTTACTAGAATTTTAGATTCATTTAAGCGGGTTTTAGAAGAAGAAAACGTGGCCCTACTTGGAGGAGATTTCAAAGTAATGCCCAGCGGTAAGCTAGACCGTATAGTGATTTCAACAACCGGAATAGGAATCGCGGAGAAGGTGATAACTGATATAGGACTAAAAGCTGGCGACAAAATCTTAATAAATGGAGGAATAGGAGAACACGGAGCCGCTATAATGGCGGCTCAAGCCGGGCTAGACGTAGAATCCAGTAGTCTTAGCTCGGATGTTCAGCCGTTAACTCGGATCATGCAAGCCGCTATCAAAAATGGAGAGGTACACGCAGCTAAAGATTTAACTAGAGGAGGCCTAGCTTCGGCACTAAACGAGTTCGCCATAAAAAACAGAGTCTCAATATACGTTTATGAGGATAAAATACCGGTTAAAGAGGAGGTTTTAGCTTATTCTGAAATGTTAGGAGTAGATCCCCTCGTCTTAGCTTGTGAAGGCAGAGTTATCGTAGTAGCGCCGCCTGAAGACGCTGAGAGAATCGTCAAAATATGGAAGGGTATGGGTTTTAAACAGGCGGAAATCATCGGCGAAGTTACTCTCGAACGCCCAGGCTACGTCCTACTAGAAACCTTAGCCGGAGGTATAAGAATAATTGAAAAACCAACGGGAGAAATTGTGCCTAGAATATGCTAAAGTGAGTGTTATGAGTTTAAAGAATTTATTTTTACGAGATAAGAGAGTAGCCTTAGAGATAGCCTCCGATATCAAGAAGATAGCCGAGAAGATAGGGGGAGAGATAAAGATAATGCATGTATGTGGAACTCACGAACACACGGTCACATATTATGGTTTGAGAAGTTTACTTCCTGAAAACGTTAAAGTTATAGCTGGGCCGGGGTGTCCCGTCTGTGTCGTACCTGCGAAGGAGATAGATGAGGCAATTAAACTCGCCATGGAGGGGATAAAGGTCTATACTTATGGAGATATGTACAGAGTTCCGGGGTCTCGGAAAAGTCTCGCCGATGCAAAGGCTGAGGGCGGAGAGGTCCAAGTCGTGTATAGCGTTGGAGATGCTGTTAAACTAGCAAAATCCGAAAAGAGAGAGGCTGTTTTCTTCTCGGTAGGTTTCGAGACTACAGCTCCGATACCAGCGGCTTATATATGTAGCAGAAATATACCCGAGAATATGACTTTCCTCGTAAGCCATAGACTCACTGTTCCAGCTCTTAAATACGTCTTAGATGACCCGGAGATACCATTGAACGGGGTAATAGCTCCAGGACATGTTTCAGCTATAATGGGGGCATCTTCATGGAGCTTTGTCGCCGAGGAATACGGTATACCAGTTGTAGTGGCTGGCTTCGAGCCTATAGATTTCCTAATGGCGGTGGATATTATACTGAGACAGATTTACAGAGGGGAGGCGAAAATAATCAACGAGTATACTAGAGTCGTAAAATGGGAAGGGAATCTTAATGCTAAAAAGTTGATGTATAAAGCCTTTAAAGCAGTAGATGGAGAGTGGAGAGGTATAGGAGTATTGCCGCGTAGCGTTTTTACATTAACCAGGGATTATAAAATTTACGATGCGAGAGAGAGATACGATATACGAGTAGATGAGGTTGTAGACTTCCCGCCCCCTTGTAGATGTGCGGATGTCATTTTAGGTAAAGCTGTTCCCACGGATTGTCCGATGTTTCTTAAAGCATGCACGCTTAGCCGACCTTACGGCCCATGCATGGTCTCAAGCGAGGGTACTTGTTCAATATGGGCTAAATACGGAGGATACAGCGTAGTTAAGAGAAGCAATGGATGACTCTTATCCCCTCGTCACAGGAAATAGAGAGAAAGATATGCCTAAAACAGCTTTTACTTCTCTAAGTTCTGTAAGGAGCTTTTTTAATCTCTCAACACTCCCCACGATGCTAATTATCTCTAAACATAGCTTCTTGCTTAGATGAACGTGTATAGTCGCCTTTATAATGTCTGAGAAATCGTGTTGTATATGGATGATTTTTCTAACAGCTTCCCCTCTTTCATGGTCATAGATTAAAGTTATAGAACCCGAGACGAGTCCTTCTCCGAGCATCCACTGAGTAGCGGAGATATAAGACACTATGGCATTAGAAATTACTTTAGACCGATTACGAGCGCTCATTTTTTCCATAACTCTATCTAAGTCTTTTAAAATCTCTTCAGGAAGAGTTATGCTTATTCTTTTAACCTTACCCACTTCCTTACACCATATTGAAGGAAAATTGCATCAATAAAACCATTACGACGATCATTGAGAAGTTTTCTTCTTTAACCATCCCGTCTTCTCTAAGATTTTAGCTATTCGCTCGAGGTCTTCTCCCTTTAAATCTTCATAAATTAGTTTAAGTATATCGTAGATCTCACTCAAGGAACGTCTGCCGTCTACAAAGTAGTAGAAGAAGTCTACAATAAATCCTCTCTTTTTCTCAATTATTTCCTCAAGCCACCACTCCTTATCTTTTCCTTTCAAATTTTTGTAGATATAGTATATTCTCACAATGCTCTTCTTCTTTCTTTCATAAACGTCTACGTTATTAAGGACAGGTTCTTCCTCATCTTTTAGATACCAGTTTTCTTCTATTTCCTTCTTAATTCTGTAACCACTTTCTCTTACTCTCCTATAACATTCTCTAAGCTTTAGGCGTTGATCTTCGGTTAAATTCAAGATTGATAGCGAATTGATAGCCTCGGCGTACATCCGCGATAGCATACCAACCTTTTTAGAGGCATACCACTTAGGCTTTCCCATAATCTTCTTAGCGTTATCCCATAAAGAGCTTAGCGCAGAGCTATAAATCGCTTGTAGACACTCATCAAAAAGCTCTTCTTTCATCTTAGATACCGTATAAGCGAGAGTTAAGGCTGCAGTACCGACAACTTTCAACAAGCCCGGATCTATATTATCTACAATATCCAAATCCGAATGATAGTACTTATCTGGCCACTCGATAAACGCCGTAGCTGGAATTTTCCTACACGGATCAACGAAAATATGATGATCACTCCCTCCCTCGTAGCCCACTAGTTTAAACCTTAGCAAGGGGAGAGTTTCCGGCCTCGCATAAGCTTTAGGCCCCTCTACTACTTTCTCGAAAATATAATGGGCTAGTATAGGGATAAAGCTAGGATAGAACTCAGCTACGCCGACTATAGTCAATACCCCGCCCACCTTATCTTGACATCCGCCCACCATATCTAAATTAATAACGGATACTATCTCGTCTAACACTTCTGGTTTCTCAGCTAAATGAGCATAAACTCCGCTAAATTCCGGAACCCACCAAAATCTTAAACCATACCCCAACTTCAAAACCTTGTTCTCATAAAGTCTCCGCGCGACTCTAGCGAGCTCGAGTAATAATCCGCTACCAGACGCATTATCGTTAGCGCCGGGCATAGGGTGGCATATATGGGCTATGAGAAGTACGTCCTTGGTCGATGAACCTGGTAGACGTGCTTCTAAGACGCCTATATTTCCTTTATAAAACTCAGCGTCGATACGCGCTTCAATAACCACTTTCCCCTTTCTGAGCATTTCCTTAATTTTCAAAGCTTTTTCTAAGGAAATAGAAAACATCGGCCGAAGAGCTTCAACTTCTTCCTCTGTCGGCCAAAAACCGAGGTATGGATGCGCGCGGGGGTTCGATACATTTTCTCTATAAAATATTATCCCAGCGGCTTTTCTCTTTACAACAGCTTCCTCGTAAACAATTCGCGGATGTCCGCTAGCTATAACGAATTTACATTCTACAGGAACGCTATAATCAGAGTTTTTAACCCCCTTCCCCACGTCAACTACTTCTGCTTTTATACCTTGAGGAATAGAACCGCTATGCGCGACTACTAAAGTAGGGTTTTCTATAAACCGACCTAGCCAGATTTCCTCAGGCTCTACGATTTTAAGTTCTGCATCTTTTATCTTCCAGCCGATAGGAGCTCTAAAACCCAGATACTCAGCTTTCCCATCAGCTGGATACTGATACTTCTCTACCTGATATCCAAATTCCAGAAGCTTAGATTTAACGTATTCTGTCGCTTTTTCAAGTCCTGGACTGGCTTGAATTCGATGAAAATGAGAAATATTAGATACATATCGCTTAGCATTTTGCCCGGAAATTTCCTTCTTAAAGATTTTTATAACATCATCTATCATCTAGGCACCATAAGTGTCCCATTCTCTGAAAATAGCTCTTATCTTCTCCTTAAGATTCTCTATAGGTACTCTGATCTGCTCTCTAGTATCCCTAAATCTAATAGTTACGGTATCATCATTAAGTGTCTGACCGTCTATTGTAACGCAAATAGGTACTCCTCGTTCGTCAGCTCTTGCGTATCTCCTACCTATGCTGTCTTTAATCTCGTATATGGTTTTAAACTCCTCTTTAAGCATTTCATAAACTTCTTTAGCTTTTTCTACAAAGCCCGGCTTAGATACCAGCGGGAAGACACCTACCTTAATAGGGGCGATTTTCGGCTGTAGAGATAGAACTCTTCGCCCCTTTATCTCGTTTAAAGAGCTAAATAACACCGCCAAAATCACTCTCTCCAGACCAAAGGAAGGCTCAATAACGTATGGAATTACCTTCTCACCATCATCATAGATATGCATCTCCGCTCCACTGTATTCTTGGTGTTTTCTCAAGTCGTAATCGCTCCTATTAGATATGCCCTCGATTTCCTTCCACCCAGCTTGCGGAAAGAGAAATTCCACATCGAAAGTTTGAACTGCATAATGCGCAAGCTCAGTTTTAATATGCTCTCTAACTCTTAACCTCTTATAATCAATCCCGATGTTTTTAAGCCAGCGCAGAGATTCGGCAATCCAATAAGCGTGCCATCTACAGCCTATAAGCCCCTTATCCACAGTGTCTTCAATCGTGATCCAGACGCCCTCTTTTATCCCTTTTTCCTGCATTTCAGCAGAAAGGAGGTTTATCTCCATACCTTTTATCTCATTATAGAAGGGGCATTCATCCAATTTTTTAGGATTAACAAAGTACTCTATCTCCATTTGTTCAAATTCTCTAAGTCTGAAGAGAAATCCTCGAGGAGAAATCTCATTTCTAAAGGCTTTACCACACTGAGCTATTCCGAAGGGCAGTTTAATACCCATAGTCATTATGATATTTCTAAAATTGGTGAATATCAATTGGGCAGTTTCAGGCCTTAAATAAGCCAGGCTGGCCACGGTCTTTTTAGGCCCTACATATGTGGTAAACATCAAATTGAAAGGAGTAGGATCTCCTAACTCCCCTTTACATTTAGGACAGCGCACTCCATGGTCTTTAATAAGCCTAGAGAGCGTTTCCAATGTTAATTCGGGAACACTTATTCCCAAGTCTTCTAATAAATGATCTGCTCTATACTCTGATCCACATTTTTTACAAGTAACTATAAAATCGATAAAAGAATCGACGTGTCCGCTGGCAACCCATGTTCTAGGGTGAGTAATTATAGAACCGTGAATCCCCAAAATATCATCTCTACGTTCTACGAAGTACCACCACCAATCGTTTAAAATCTCCCGTCTCAGCTCAGCTCCCAACGGGCCGTAATCGTAGAAGCCGCTAAGCCCGCCATAAATTCTACCACTAGGATAAAAGAAGCCTAAACGAGCACAGAAGCTGGCTAACTCCTGGAGAGTCATTTCTCGAGCGGTCTTAGACTCGGCTTTTTCTAAGCCCATAGCATATTACCCCTAGGCTTCGACCCTTAGATCTACTTATAAGATAGAATTTCTATGACACACATAATAATATCATTTTCCTATTTCTCGCTTTT
>Ga0164311_10002057_pt1 | contig 10238 bp, 10 predicted proteins | sample GuaBasSedimGuay2_FD_121796 | JGI IMG/M metagenome (GOLD analysis project Ga0164311, IMG submission 121796) | Subseafloor sediment microbial communities from Guaymas Basin, Gulf of California, Mexico - Guay2, Core 4569-9, 9-12 cm | ecosystem: Environmental > Aquatic > Marine > Hydrothermal vents... | reverse complement strand
GCTTTGAAGGGTCTAACTGATCCGCTATCTCCTGGGCGATTTCCACGGGCTTACGCTTGAGGCTTTTAGCGGCTCGGAAAGCTATGGAAGACGATAGGTCCCCCAGCTTCGCGTCTGGAGGTTGCTCCAAGCTTGAGCCAATCTCTTCGAGTGAAAACTCATCCATAACTCCCAGCGACTCGAAAGCCTTTCGCATAGCTTCCGCAATTCTCTCTTTTATTTCTCCGAGCAACTTATCCACCATCTATTCAGCGTCAATGCGAATAACTTTAAAATTATAATTATAAACGCGGGAGAAGAGCGCTGTCCACTTCCTGCTTTTGAGGTTGAACCGGTAAGAGAAGGGTAGCGGGCCTGAGGGGATTCTCCCAGAATCAAGCATCTGATTCCACTTTGAACCCCTGATATCCGGCTTTCCTCTAACTCTCCAGGGTTATCCGGAGGCCGGCGCCCTATCCAGCTAGACTACAGGCCCACTTTTTCAATTCACTTTCACTTATGAAAACTAAATCAAACATTTTTAGGTATTTTGGTCAGCCAGCTGGCTCGCTTCAATCCACCACGCCTGTTTCTTTCCCCTGATTTTGCTTCGTTTAAACTGAATCACCCTTCTTCCAAATTTTTCTTCTGCTCTACTTGCTATTCTCTTAAGCCGGGTGAGAATCTGCCGCCGTTTAAGACCGGTTACATCCTCCAGCTCCTTGGTGGTGGCGCCCCCTGATTCGAGGAGGCGCTTAACTATCAACCGATCCGTTTCGTCAAAGCACACTTGGAGGAGGAGGCTTAGCTTCTCCGCCTCCGGTTCCTCTACGCCTTTCCCCGTTTTGATTGCTTTTTCGAGGTTTAGGATTCTCATTCTGAGCTGTTCGATTTCACTCTTTAGCTCCGCTGTTTCCTCAGTATCTTCCTGCCTAAGTTTCTCTATTATAGCCTCTTTTATGAACGCGGAGCGTTTTCCCCTACCGACCTTCCTGTTAAGCTCCTCTAACAATTCCTCGGGAACTTTTATGGTCAGAACCACCATTCTCCCTATTTTGATTCCCTCCATTTTTGCGATGTGCAACCTCTGGTTTTGGAACTACAGAACCATTCTTCTGCTCTTGGTTGGATTCCTCTGCTCTCAATTTTCCACTTCGTCTTGAGGTGTTTTGTGTGGGAACCTGGGCTGGGTGACTACCTTCAAGTCTTGGTGGAGAGCTTATTACTCCTTTTTTTGGTTTTTCGGTTTTTAATACATTCAACATGTTTTTAATGGTTTCCCTCTTCCTCGAGTGACTGGTCCTTTGCTGAGTGGGGCGTGTTTTCTTAAAGAGAGTATGTTAAAGTGTCGTTAACTTGTTTTTTTATTAGAAACCCTTTTGTTGAAATCGGCCTTCAGGGGGTAGCCGTAAGGTTTTTGAGCGATACTTACCGATTTAACATGTTGTTGAAAGGTTGAAGAACACTTAAGGGGTTCGGTGGTTACCTATGAGAATATACTCTACTCGTTTTGATAAAGCCAGAAGAATACTAGCGAGCGAGGAGATAGACGCGCTGCTCGTGATGGAACCCAAAAACATTTACTATCTTACGGGTTTCTATAGCCACTCGTTTGATGTTCCCAGCGCGGTTATAATCTCTGGAGATGATGACGTAACGCTTACCGTTTCACGCATAGAGCTTGATAGAGCGGCTGAGACCTCATGGGTGAATGATGTTCGCTGCTATTACCCGTACCCTCTCAGGACCGATGAGGAGAACGAGAAGGTGGACAGTATCATAGACTCTATTTGTTCGATAATTGAGGAGAAGGACCTGAGCGAGGGTATGATAGGCGTAGAGCTCTCACACCTTTCCGTCTCCACCTTTGAGAGTCTGAAGAAAAAAATGCCCAACGTGGGTTTTAAGGACATCTCAAAAAACATGTGGGAGATGCGAATGTACAAGGACATAACGGAGGTCGAGAATATTCAGAAAGCGATAGAAATCGCCGAGAAGGGGTTGAGAACGGCGATAGAAATCATAAGCCCCGGAACAACAGAGATACAGGTCGCCGTGGAGGTGGAAAGCGCTCTACGCAGGGCGGGGTCTCAAAGGGTTCTCTTCGAGGGTGTTGTGGTGTCGGGTCCAAAGTCAGCCTACCCGTACGCGATTGCGGGAAACAAGAAGATTGAGGAGAACGAGCTTGTTGTGATACACGTGGCGGCTTCCTACAATGAGTACTGTGCAAACGTGGCGAGAACAATCTTCACTGGGAGCCCCCACAAGAAGCACAAAGAGATTTTTGGGGTTGTAAAACAGGCGTTCAACAGCGCTCTGCAGTACGCCAAACCTGGAATACCCGTAGGCCAGTTAGACTTGGCCGCTAGAAGAGTTGTAAAAGAAAAGGGTTACGAACCATTTTTCATCCACCCGACTGGGCATGGGGTGGGATTAGACCAGTTTGAGCCCCCAATAGTCTCCCTAAACAACAAGGAACTTATTAGGGAAGGGCTGGTTTTAAACCTGGCTCCCGCAATCTACATACCCGAATTCGGCGGTCTACGCATAGAGGACACGGTGCTAATAACAGAAGAAGGAAATCAAGTGTTAAACAAACTTCCGATAGAAACAATGTAGAATGAATATGCAAGGGTTAATTCTCCCTTCCGCAACTTTTATGCCAGAAACGGAAAACACTCTTTTCAGATGCGCCACAATACCTTACGATTATATAAAGTACTCATGATTTTTAAGGTGTGTTTCAATGAACATCAAGCCTGTCTGTATCCTCTGCCTCATTTCACGAGCTTATCGGGAGATACAGTACTCAACTCAAGATACGGATGTTCAGCTTCAGGCAATGAGGGAGGTTCTGCGTACCGTTAACAGCATAGTGAACGAGCAGAGCCACCCGATGCACTTGGTGCCAGCCTATATCGGCACTCGAAGGGACCGCGTGATAAGGAAAATAACCGGGTGTTCTGATCCCTACCACGACCAGAAAATAAAATCCAACAAGATAGCCTTAGAGCTGCGCCCCGACCTTGAAAAGATCATTGACGGGGAACACGAGTCCTACCGGAGGTTCAGAGCTGCCTGCATGGCTGCGATAGTCGGAAACATAATTGAGTTCGACGTCTTGGGGCATCGATTCAAGCTCGAAGAGGTATCAAAAATTCTGAGCAGGGCTGAGGAAGAATTGGCAATCGACGATATACCAGTCCTTTATAATAAAATCAAACAAGGAACCAGAGTCCTGTACCTGACGGACAACGCCGGCGAAATAGCCCTCGACGTTCTCCTCGTAAGAGAGTTGAAACGACTAGGGGCAGAGGTCACAGTAGCGGTCAAAGAAAAACCAGTTTTGAACGACGCAACCGAGGAGGACGCCCAAGCTGTCGGAATGGTTGAGGCAGCGGACCGTGTCATAACTACTGGCACCGACACCGTGGGGTTAATACTCCCGGAGTGCTCAGAGACCCTGAAGAAACACTACACCGGCTCGAACCTTATAATCGCGAAGGGAATGGGTCACTTGGAAACCATGACAGGCGCCCACGTAGAGCATCCCGCTGATGTGTTTTTCCTGCTGAGAACAAAGTGCAACCCCGTGGCGGCGTGCTTGGGTGTTGAGCGCAACAAGAACGTAGCCAAGTATCTTCCCGCGGGGCAACCACTAGAATGCTAAACCAAACCCAAAAAACTATATACCGAATGCTAATAGAGTAAAGAACAACACTGTCCGGAGGAAACAGTTAATGAAAATCACACTACCCGTTATCGCGATAAACTTTAAGACCTACGCGGAAAGCATCGGCGAAAAAGGCCTAAAAATCGCAAAAGCTGCGGAGGAAGTATCAAACGACACCGGAATATGCATAATCGTCGCCCCCCAACACGCCGACATCCGACTGATCGCAAGCCAGGTGGACATCCCGGTTTTCGCACAACACGTGGACCGCTTCACCCCGGGGTCTCACACCGGGTACATTCTACCCGAAGCGGTGGCAGAAGCCGGAGCCGTGGGAACCCTCATAAACCACAGTGAACACAGGCTCATACTGGCAGACATCGACGAGACCATAAGAAGAGCGAAAGAAGCAAAACTCAAAACCATCGTCTGCTCCAACAATCCAGAAGTCAGCGCAGCCGTCTGCGCCCTGTCCCCTGACTTCTGCGCGTATGAGCCCCCCAAACTGATAGGGACGGGAATCTCGGTCTCCAAGGCGGAGCCGGAAGTGGTAACCAAGGCGGTTGAACTGATGCAGAAAGTTAACCCAGAAGTGGTTCCCCTCTGCGGAGCCGGAATAAGCACCGGAGAAGACGTAACCGCGGCGATCAAGCTAAAAACACAAGGAGTGCTCCTAGCCTCAGGCGTGGTAAAGGCAAAGGACCCCAAAGCCGTACTACAGGAAATGGCCGAAGCGGCGCAAAAAACACTATAGAAATTTTCACCGAAGCACCATTTTCCAAGTTTCAACACTCTCCCAATTTCATACATCAAGGATCTTCTTTTTCAACTACTCGCAACCCTAAGTGCCTCTAGCGATTTAGAGCACACCGCCGCGGGTAAAAGTCTTCTCTTTTTTGCATTACACCGACTCACGCCCGAAAACAGAGTAGATGGACTAAGCATTAACAGGGTGCGCAGCGAGGATTTTTTGGCACCGAACCAGTTAATGTTAGCTGCACACCTAGCGGAGGGAGGGAAAGCGTTTTATTGCTTTACAAATATACTTTTTCTGTTAACTCACTGCTAAAACTGGAAGGTATGGAACGTGTTGGGAATAAGCGGATGCGGGATTTATGTTCCCTCCTGCAGGGTTAAAGTGAGCGAAATCGCGGCTGCTTGGAAAGTGGATACCCGGCTTTCGGGAGAGAAAGCTGTTGCCTACTTTGACGAGAACGTGTCCACCCTTGCCTACAAAGCCTGCAGAAACGCCATAAGACACGCTGGAGTAGAACCCAAGGATATAGACGCTTTATACCTTGGAACAGTGTCCAGCCCCTACACCGAGGCGTCTCTCGCCGCCCCTTTGGCGAACGCGCTCGGTCTACCCGAAGACGCCGAAGCCGCGGACTTCGGTGCGTCAACAAGAGCTAGTATAGCTGCGCTGCAGGCTGGTTTGGACGCGTTGAGGTCTGGAAGACTCGGTACAATTTTGATCGTTGGGACGGATATTCTTGTGGGGGCGCCCGGAACCGCCTTTGAATACACGGCCGGATCCGGAGCTGGTGCATGCGTACTCAGCGGCGACGGTGTGATAGCCGAACACGAGGACAGCTTCTTCTATACGACTGGTTTCGCCGACAGGTGGAAAACCGTTAACTCGATGTACCCCGTTTTCGGTGATGCTGGTTTCGTGAGAAGGTAAGGCTACGTGGAGCATGTTGTGAAGGCTGCGAAGGGGCTTATGGCGAAACTCGGACTCGAACAGGAAAACTTCAACCACGTGGTCCTCCAACAGCAGGATCGTCGAATGATAAGTGAAGCAGCGAGGCGGCTGGGTTTCACACCAGAGCAGCTTAAAGCCGGCTCAACCATTGAGAGCTTCGGTGACACCGGCTCGGCGTCCGTTCTAATAGGATTGTCAGCGGTTCTGGATCAGGCGGAGCCTGGGCAGAGAATACTGCTCGTCTCCTACGGTTCAGGCTCAAGCGACGCTCTCAGTTTCAAAGTGCGTGAGGAGATTAACAGTAAAAGGGGAAACTCAACCCCGGTCGGTAGCTTCACGGAAAACAAAAAGTACATAGACTACTTCACCCACCTCAGACAAAACAGAATAATAACAAGAACCGAACAATGATTCATAAAATTATCCAACGCCTCTAAATCAAATAATTATGCTCACTCCCAAATAAACACCCCATAGGTGCATTGGGCCTCTTTGTATACCAGCACTGTCGAATCGCCGGGAACACCTTTAATGCCATTGCCTCCCAACACCACTCTAAGCGTTACGCGGCTTGAATCTTGGTGAGTGTTCCTTCCACCAACCGTTTTGGAATCCTTGTTGAGGTGATGTGTATGATAACGCCTCCGTTGTGGAGAGATTTCAGGCAGAATAATAGAATGGAAGCCTACAGGTGTAAGAACTGCGGCTATGTGAGCTATCCGGAAAGGAGAAGAGTGTGCCCGAAGTGCAAAAAGGCTCCCTCGGAATTCGAAACAATCACACTGGGCCCTCGGGGCAGGATACTAACCTATGTGGTGGCTCACACACTACCCGCAGAGTTCGAACCCCCGATACCCTTGGCAATCGTTGAGTTGGACGGTGGGGGAAGAATATACGCCATGGTTTCCGAATGTGAACCCGACGAAATCAAAATCGGCATGGAAGTCGAACTAGACTACAGGGAAATATTCGAAGAAAACGGATACCGCGTACAATCCTTCAAGGTCAAACCAGTGAGGGAGAGGTGAACCAGGTTGAAAAACAAGGTAGCGGTAGTTGGGGCGGGAATGATAGACTTCGGAGTACTCTACGACAAGAGTCCAGACATGATGATCGAGGAAGCCTACATAAACGCGCTACAAAGCGTAGACAACGGAATCGAACCCCAAGAAATACAGGCAGCCTGGGTAGGAACACTGAGAGGCCGATTCACTGGAGTAACCCTAGCACACCCAACGGGACTCTTCAAAATCCCCGTCTCAAGAGTGGAAAACGCCTGCGCCACAGGCAACGACGCCTTCCGCCACGCCTGCTTCGCCATAGCCGCCGGAGTCTACGACACAGCAATAGTAATAGGATACGAAAAAATGCACGACGTGAAAGGCGGCCTAATAAGACTCGCGGCCATAAAAGACATATGGATGAGAAGAGCGAGAACAATGCCCTCCTTCTTCGCCCTGAGAGGCACACGCCACATGCACCTCTACGGATCAACAAAAGAAGACTTCGCACTGGTATCCGTGAAAAACCGCCACAACGGATCACTATACCCACACGCACACTTCAGAAAAGAGGTAACACTAGAACAAGTAATGAACGCACGCATAATCTCATGGCCCCTAGGGTTACTTGACTGCTGCCCTGTAACCGACGGAGCCGCCGCCGTCATAATCTGCAAAGCCGAACATGCCAAAAAGTACACGGACACCCCAGTCTACGTCGCTGGGAGCGGATTATCAGTCGACAGTTGGATGCTCGGAGAAGACGAATCTCTAGTCGGCTTCCCCGCAAGCAAACTGGCGAGCAGACAGGCGTACAAGATGGCGGGCCTAGAACCCAAAGACATTGACGTGGGAGAGATACACGACTGCTTCAGCGTCACCGAAATCCTCAACTACGAAGACCTCGGCTTCTGCGAAAAAGGCCAAGGACACAAACTAATCCGCGAAGGAGTAACAACCCTAGAAGGAGAAAAACCCATGAACCCCTCAGGCGGCCTCATATCAAAAGGCCACCCCATAGGCGCAACAGGAGTAGCACAAATCGCCGAGATCTACGAACAACTCAGAGGAACAGCGGGGAAAATACAAGTCCCCTCCGCAGAGGTCGGGATCACCCACAACATAGGTGTTGCGAGAGATAATACTGGCTCTGTTAGTTGTGTTCACATTTTGACCCGCTAGTGTTTCTTTTTTCTTTTTGTGTTTTGCTGTTATTTTTTTGGGGTTTTGTATGCGTGAGACACAAAGTATAATTATTTAATACTCTATCTTTATGGAAGTAAGGATAAACATGGTGGTGTTATGGCGCGGGACGAGAGAATCAACAGCTTGGTTAAGGATATTCGGAACGAGCTTAGGATATTGGGCGCTGTTACCGCGAGAGGTCTTGCCCTGCTCACCTCTGATGGTGTGACGCTCTACTCGGATATGTCCCCCGAGTTGCGGGAGCGGTTGAACGTGTTTATTCCCGGTTTTCCCGCTCTGGGCGTGGGTTCGAACATAACTGTGAATATCGGTGAGAGGGCTCTTATCATTATGCGTGTTTCCGAGAAGACTGTTTTGGCTGTTTTTACTGATCAGAGGGTCGGTGTTGTTTTGGCGCGTATGTCGGCTCTGATAAATAAGTTTGGTGAGGAGCTTGACAGGTTGGTTGAAACATCTGAGGTCGGCTCATAGTGCTTATATCATTTGAAGGTGTTTTTCACCAGCAACCTTCCGTAAATATTCAAGTGTAGGGATTTGTCACTCAATTAGGACATCTGGATGGTACGAATCACCATTCGGCTTGGGTTGTGTTCCCTTTTTTCTATGTTGTTATGCGTTAAAGCGTGGTACACTCTTCTTTTCGGTCGTAGCATCCTTTAGTTGGCTCTTGCTCGTTGCTGTTTTTTCCACTTCTGGAGCGCTGTGTTTGGTCATCTGTTCCTTATGATATAGGTTTGCTCTCACTTCTTGTGAGTGGTTGTTTTTTAGGAAAACACTTCAGAAACAGAGAAATGATTGTTTCCTTGATTTGAACCCTTTTAACCCTCCTAAGAGCAAATTTTTTTATGTGTTTATCATCTTATTAGTTGATGATTGGAATGTTTGGAGCGAGTCCCTTTTTTCGTTTAGCCGAGAGATGGGAGTACGTCCCAGTGTATGAGAAGCCAAGTAGGTTTAGTCTGCTTCCGTCTCTTCTTCTGTTGGCCAGTTCCGTTGGGATAATTCTTAGCCTTTATCTTCCTTGGAGTGTGTGCTTCCTGCCTCTGGGTCTGGGTTTGCCTCTCTACGGTGGGCCTTTCAAGGTTCTTTCTGGTTTTTCCACTTTTACTAGTCCTGTCATTTTTCCCGAGTCGGGTTCGAGTGGGATACTGATCATACTGGTTTATTTTTCGTGTTCGGTGCTGCTTTTCATTATTGAGCTGGCTTCCCTGATGAGGCGTCCTCCTAACCTGTATTTGGGGCTGTTCTGCTTCTCGATTCTGTTTTCACTCTTGATGATTACGATTTCGGTTATTCTCGGACTCACGGGTGTCTACGTATTAACGATAATCACTCTGGAGGAAATAATTTGTGTTTTTACGTATGCTATCGTCTCGTGGATAGGACCTATTTGTATGCTTGCCTGCTCGGTTCCGATACTGATATCCGGTGTCCTGCTGATAAAAAGAGAATACCGACCCGGAAACCACTATGAAGAAGTATACTTTGAAGAATTATAAAAAAAGAAAAAGAAAAAATAGAAAGGTTGTTTGAATGATTTTACACATGATTGTGATGGGTGCTCGGTGAGAAGTTTTCCGGTTTAATCGTTAGGTTGGTTACATAGGTGGAAAAAGATTTTTATTCTTTTAAACTTCGAGGTCCATTTTCAGTTTTCGCACGATTTCCTTGTATCTGTTTCTTATTGTAACCTCTGTCACGTGGGCGACTTCAGCGATTTCTCTCTGTGCTCTTCTCTCGCCCACCAGAATTCCGGCTATGTACAGGGCTGCTGCCGCGAGTCCCGTGGGGTCTTTTCCTCCGGTTATTCCCAGCTCGCTCGCCCTTTCGATGACTTCCAGCGCCTTTTTCTGGCTCTCTCCAGACATGCTGAGCTCTGTTGCGAATCTCGAGATGAAGTCTGCTGCGCTTGGTCTTGGGGTCTTTAGATCCAGTCCTCGGAGTATGAGCCTAACGCAGTGTGCCAACTCTTTTCTGTTGACTCGCGCCACGCTCTCGATTTCGTCAAGTGGACGTGGAATCTTGTGGAGCCTGCAGGCGAGGTAAACTGCTGCTGCAACCATTGACTCTATGGATCTTCCTCTTACGAGTCCCTTTTCGAGGGCTCTTCGGTACACGACTGCTGCGGTTTCACGGATGTCTCGTGGGATGCCGAGTTGGCTTGCTATCCGGTTTAGTTCTGGCATCGCCTGGGCGAGGTTCCTTGCGATTGAGCTGTGGACTCTGGTTCTTATTTGCCACTTTCTCAGCCTGTAGATCTGGGCTCTCCGCTTTGGTGAGAGTTTTCTTCCGTATGCGTCTCGGTCGCTTCTGCTGATTGTGGTGCTGAGTCCCTTGTCTGGCATTCTGTAGGTCATTGGGGAGCCGACTCTACTCCGGTCTCTTTTCTCTTCCGCTGTGAATGCTCTCCATTCTGGACCACTGTCTATCATTAGATCGTTGATTACTAATCCGCACTCTCCGCAGATGGTGTCGCCTCTATTGTAGTCTTTGAGTATTCTCTTACTGCCGCACTCGGGGCACTGTAGGACGGTCTTGCTGCCTGAATTTTCCTTTTCTTCGGTTTTTGACAAGTTTTTCACCTCATATTGAATTATGAGTGATTAAAATGTGGGGGGATTTCGTGAATCAAGCTTAAGCCTTTCAAAATGAATGGGTGTTCTTTAAACAGAAT